>VTLG01011158.1_pt1 | contig 33924 bp, 40 predicted proteins | sample 4694571 | NCBI WGS metagenome assembly VTLG01 (sample SAMN12604809, study PRJNA352737) | marine metagenome | biome: ENVO:00000447; feature: ENVO:00000209|ENVO:00000569|ENVO:01000036; material: ENVO:00002151; isolation source: viral sequences binned using virsorter ...
GTACCGTCAAACCTTAAGTTAGATTCACCTTGTATTGTAGTGGAACTCGCTGCTGTAAGAACGTAATTATCAGTAGAATTATTAAATGTAGTTATGCCAGCGTTATTTCCAGATGAGCCAGAGCTTCCGGAAGAACCTGAAGTGCCAGAAGAACCCGAAGTACCAGAAGAACCACTAGAACCAGAAGTACCAGAACTACCTGAACTACCTGAAGTACCAGAGGAACCAGAAGTACCAGAGCTACCTGAAGTACCAGAGCTACCTGAAGTACCAGAAGAGCCCGAAGTGCCAGAACTACCTGAGCTACTACCTCCTCCGCCACCAGCACTTATTTGCTGCCAAGCTCCGTTTTCTTTTATGTATACGTTGTAAGGAGAGTTGGTAGAATAATAATTCGCGCCATCAGAAACAGTGTGTAAAACACCATCTTTCTGGTTATCCAAGCCTACTAGCTTATCACCGACGTACCTTTTAACCGCCATATACTATGTAAATTACACATTATTGACTGTAATCTTCGTAAGATTTTTCTTCTAATAGATTTGAGCCAGTGTATACGTTAATTTCTTTCTTTATTTCTGCTCTTTTGTCATTAGTTTTGTAGACCTGTCGAGCTAATTTAATAAAAACATCATCAAATTCTTGATTTTTTTCTTTTATTCTTATTTCGTCTTCTATCTCCCATAGTGTCTCATTTATTTCTTTTAGCTGCCAGTAAAAACCATAATTTCTAAAAACATGCTCATACCAAGGTGGCTCACCTATGGTTTCTTTTAGCGTGTTATATTCTTTTTGAATATTAGCTAATTTTTGTACATTCTCTATTTTGTCAAGCTTTATCTCTAATATAGACATCTTGTCCAAAATCTCTCCATCTGATACTTCTACTTTCATAATAATTTATCTATTTTTTCTATTACCATTTCTGGTGTTATTTCTCTAGTACATTCAAAATTTTTATCTTCTGGGCACCAATACCAATCTTCGAATTTAGGGTTATGGTTTCTCCAACAATCATGACAAACACTTTTATTTTGTATTGTATACGGTGAAGGAGAAAAATGGTAATCACTTGCAACGGCCCCAAGGACCATTACTACCGGCTTATCTAAAGCCCAAGCTAGCCAAGAAAGACCTGAGGTTAAACCCATAAAGAAAATAGATTTTTGTATATAGTTTGCGGCTTTTTGAATAGACAGCCCAGTCTTATCTTTAGATGCTGAAGGTATTTTGTTATAAGCTGGGATGTCGCCCAAAGGATACCCTGCTCCAAACTGAGAGTTGCCGTCTATACTTAAGGTATCTATATTTTTTTTATTTAAGTGAGATATTACTTTATTCCACCCTCCCTTATGATTCCAAAGCTTTTGCTGCAAGGTAGATAAAGATGCCATGGTAACTATACGGCGCTTTAACTTTATATTCTTTTGTTTTATTTTTAAAACAGGCTTGATTTCCTCGAAGTCTTCGAAACCTAAAATTTCAGAAGCTATCTGCATTAAACCGCTAACCTTAATATCCTTAACTTCGTTATTTATACCTTCAGGTCTTAGCCAATTATAATAATCTATTATAAAAGACTCATCATAATGGCCTTCCATTAATGGGCTGTTTTTGGGGTAAATATTTAAATCTTTAGAACCAAAAATGTCATTAAAATTGCAAAAAACATCTATTTCGCTTCCTGTCCTTTTCTGGTACTTTTCAACCTGACCCATCCAGCCTATAGTGTCTCCTAAGCCATTTCCTCTAAAAAAAACTTTTACCTTTTTACTCATATTAACTTATCTATCTGTTCTTTAACCATTTCAAAACTAATTTGTTTAGAGCATTCAAATTCTCTGTCTGTTCCCTCGTGATCAGGGCACCAGTTCCAGTTGTTCGCGTCAAACTTCTCTCTATTCCAGCAAGAGTTACAAACGCTTTTGTTGATTACCCTGTAAGGAGTATAAAATTCTGTCTGCTCGTTACTAAAACCACTGATCAAAACCACATCTTTGCCGACGCCCCAAGCAAGCCAAGAAAGCCCAGAGCCAAGACCTATGAAAAACTCACAATGATATAAGTCAGTTATTCTCTCTTGTAAGTCAAAATCTCCTGTTTTGTTTATAGCGCCAGAAGGGACCTCATTATACCTGTCTCTACCCCCATAGGTTTCGTGCCTGTCTATACAAACTACCTTGTATCCTTTTGAGTTTAAATAGTCTATTACCTTATCCCATCCTTCTGGATTATTCCAGTATTTACATTGCGCTGTAGATTGGACAGATATGCATACATATTTTCCAGATATGACTCTTTCTTTGTTTAAAATATCTATTTTTGGCTTTACTTCTTTATGTTCTAAATCAAGATAATAAGACGCCGCTCTCTGTTCCTCGTTTTGCTTTACCCAATCTGGAGTGTTATTAAACCAGCCTACTTTAATATGGTCGTCAAAGTCTTTTCCTCTTGTCTCCTCTAGGCTGTCTACGAAATTTATATCAGGATAACTTTCTCTGTATAAATCGTTTTTATAAGTAAATAAATAAACTTCGCATTCATGTTTTTTTCTGTACTCTTCTGCGTAAGGCGTCCAAGCTACGCTATCACCTAAAGAAGAACTACATAACTCAATAAGTACTCTTTTTTTTGTATTTTTAAAATTTAAAGTAAAGACTAGGTTGTTACAAAACGAGTTCCATGAAAAAGGCATTTTAAATATAGCGTTCATTCTTTTAGTTGCCTCATTTAAAAACTCTTCACTTTCTTTTTTAAGTAATGTATAAACACTTAATTCAAACTTTCCTTTTATCTTAGATAGCTTATTGTGTATAGACGTAAGCTCAGAATCATTAAAACTGTTAAGATTTAAAAAGAAATAGTCTACATCATCTGAATAATCATTAACGCAAAATTCATGATCAAAGTACAAATCTTGAATATTATTTTTTTCTTCTTGTGTTATGTCTCTATTAGTAATTAAACAAAGCTTCTTTTTAGTTGTTTCGAAATGTATATTTGATTTGGCTAGCGCACAAAGTTCGTCAAAGTAATCATAATAAGTTGGTAGTATTATATTGTGAGTAAAGTCTTTTGTTAAGCTCAAAGAATTATAAAGGTTCTGTTTGCCTACTCTACTTTGTTGTTCGTTTACATTTGAAGGTGTGGCGTGAGAATCTTCATGATTTAAGACTTTGTACATAGGCCTAGGAAAAAGAATATAATCTCCATACTTTTGTAATTGAGCCATCCTTATTGAGTCTTCAGAGACAGTCTCTATCGGGTAGTCTACGTCTATCTCAACTTCTTGATTATTTTTATGTCCCCTTAAGGCACCAAAAAACCTAAAAGACCTTAACGAAGACCAGTCGAAACCTCTTCCGCTTTTTAAATTATCTTCATGAACACTCAAGTAGTCATGCCAGTTACCTTGAGGGAAAGAGTAGTCTAGGTTAGTTATATTTTCCTTGTCCTCTACGTTATTGCTATACTGATGAAACCAAGTAGAAAAAGTAAAAGCATTAGGATTCTTTTTTAACATGTGATTAAGAAACTCTAAAGCTTTAGGGTATATACCGTCATCTGCATCGACTAGAGCAAGGTAGTCGCAGTCCTCAGTTATAAAGTGTTGAGGATTCCAAAACATTTCTTTTTTGCTTTTTTGCTCGCAATAAATTACTCTAGTATCTCTAGACGCTAAATCAAGAAGAGCATCTTTTACTGTATCATCTTTACTAAAGTCGTCTGTGACAAACCACTTCCAGTCAGAATAAGTTTGACTACGTATTTGCTCATATAATCCCGGTATGTATCTCGCGTTATTATAGAAACTTGTATACAAAGCTATTCTTAAATCTTTATTTTCTGGTACTCCAGCTTTATTTAAAATATATTCTTTAGCGTCAATGTCATCTATAAAAGTTACGCTCTCATTATTTTCGTATTTTTTGTATAGGTCGCAAGACTCTATTCTATTCATTAAAACAGGCATACCCCAAGATATAGCCTCTTTTACGCTTAAAGGGTTCAGCTCTCTTTTAGACGGAAAAAAGAATAAGTCCATACATGAGTAAAAAGTATCAACGTCATTTCTTTCTCCCCAAACTTTACAATTAGGTAAATCTGTATTCTCAATACCACAATTACATAGATAGCAATCATTACCTATAAAGTGAAACTGTACGTCTTTATCTGTTATTTGCTGAGCTATATCATAAATAAATTTTTGATTTTTATTTTCATGAAATAAGCCAACATTCAGTACATGTAATTTATTAGGGTCTAAGCCTAAGCTCATTAAAGTCCTCTCTCTGTCAGGCCTTTCTCTTTTAGGTATATCGTAGTCCCAAATATAGCATTTAGCATCTGGTAAAACTTCCTTTATTTTTCTAGGGTGATAGTCAGATACACAGACGTACGCATCTGGATGATGGACTTTTCTATCGAAGGTGAAAGCATTATCGTGGCAAGTTTCTAATATTTTATAGCTTCTGTTTTTGTCGTATATTTTTTCTAGTAGGTCTTCAGGAAAACCATTATATTCAAAATTTTCAGGTATCTCATTAAAGTGTATTACGTCAGGTTTAAATTCTTGTATAATATCCCAAAGCCTTTGTCTTTCTTCTTTCCAATTATCAGAAAAACAAGGACCTATACATTCGTAACTACTTTTTCCTACTAAATCTATTATTTTGTTTTTTTGTATGTTGTAGCTTCCGTAGTTATTAAACTCCGCAACGAATACTTCATTATCAAGCATACTAACTTTTATCAACTGACGAAGCCACTCTGGGGAGCCACCAGTAGAAAGATGCATAGGGACATAAAGTATCTTCCTCTTCATTTTATAACTTTTAAAGTAGTAGATAAGACATCCTGCCAGACAGGCTGACAGTCATAATTTGGCCTGCCTTCCAAACAAAACGGTAGAGGGGGGACGCTGTTAATTGTTCCGTGCTCTATTACAGAATACTGAGGGTCAGAAGCACAAAATGATCTACATGTGCCACCAATAAAGGTTAGCTTATAGGACTGCGAACCATTTCTATAAGGCGCTCTCCAGATAGGGTGAACAGAAGCCCCCATATATATAATATGAGTATCTGTGCATCCTGCTAAATGAAGCTGACCAGTGTCCATAGTTATGCAAGCTATTGAGTTTTTAGTTATATAATAATCTTGGTCAAGGGAGGTTCTATTTAAAAAGCTAACCCCATCAAATTCTAACTCTTCAAAGTTATAACAGGTTTTGTCATGTTGATATTTTCCCGGTTCAGGTTTTTGGTCGAATCCCACTAAAGCTACTTTTATACCTTCTTTATTTAGCCCATCGATAAGACTTACATACTGATCTCTTGGCCAAGTACGACTTGGCCAGTTTTGTCCTATATGCATGACCACATAGTCGTCATTATTTATAAAAGACTGTTCGGAATGATCAAACTCTACAGGGCCGGGATAGTAATCACAATGAAGCTCTTCCGGCCTTAAATCAAAACCTATCTCAGTACAATGAATCTTTCTTATATCATAAGCGGCATACTTCTTTTCTATACCAGCTTTATCTTCTTTACCTATTGAATTAAAGGTTTCGTAAACTTCGTATTGATTATAATGCTCTTGAGTAAAATCATCTATATGTATTGTAAAAAGAACGTTTGGATTGTGGTCAAACAGAAAAGGCTTGTAAGTGCAAACTATTATCTTTTTAGCATAAGAGTGAGCTAGTTTTCTTATCGTGGGAGTAGCAGATAACGTGTCGCCAAACGAAAAAGAGTTTATCTTTATTACAACATCTTTTGCATTATTCTGACCTCTCTGCTTATTGGTATTGAATAATGGTTTAGTCTCTTCGTAGAAAGGGGCTTCGTTCATCAAATAGTTTTAAATAGCAAAAGGTCAAATTTCAAAACTAATATCCTTGGCCATATCGATGCTTAACAGCCTTACAGTTTCCTAAAACTTCCCCACTAGAAAGAGCCCTATTGTAGGCAGAAACCATGCCGATGTTGATGTTTAAGCCAGAGCTATTATTACCACCCACATAAAACTGTTGGTAGGTACCATTTACCGTGCCAGTGTGGAAGCCAGAAGTATTGCTTGCTGGAAATGAGTTGCTGCCTTTCGATACACCATCCATATAGCCCGTCATTTCGCTAGTAGAACTATTGTAAGTCATAGCGATATGCCTGAAGTCAGAACCAGATATAGAAGGATTATTTACATCAGATAAAGTCACACTCATTCCTGTCCACGGATTGTTGTTTGTTGCGTCAACCTTATTAGTAGAGATTACAGCTTTGATTCCGCTTATCTCTCCACCATTACCTGTCTGAGCAACAAATCCGTAAGAATAGCCGCTTTTGTTATGGTCTGTATTACCAAATATTACTGCGCCATCATCAGGGGGAGAGTCCGCCCCAGAATTTTTGATTTCGAAAAATGCTTCTATGGTAAAACTAGAATCTTCGTCTTTTAAAACCCCTAAAGACCTTAAGCCACTAAAGTTTGCGCCAGAGACAGCTCCATAAGTATTAACTCCGTTATCTGGATTTCTAAACTTATAATACCCACTTGTTTCGTCGTAAAGACCACTGTTCTGCAACTTTACATCTAATCCACTAGGAGTTAAATCTCTCCAAAACTCTGTGTTATGGTCATGACTTCTACTAGAGTATCCATCTACTCTAAAAACAAGACCGTCTGTATTAACTCTATATTTACCGTAATTTACTTTACTAGACATTTTAATATCCTCCTCCGTATCCTCCTATAGAACTACCAGCAGAAGCCGAAAAACTATAAGGTGCAGTATTGTTTGTTAAATCAAAGTCCCTAGATCCCTCTATGTATGCATAAGAAGCCTCTGAAGGACTAAAAGCTTTTGAATAAACAGATGTCTTATATATAACTCCTTCTAGCTGTCCTATAGCAGCTTTCATATCAGAGCCATCATAAAAAGACGTATTATTTATTTTATATTTAGAATAGGTTGCATTTGACTTAGGTGAGCCATTTTCCAAAGTTAAAGAATTATCATCAATAAAATTTATAACTTCTATATCATCTTTTCCAAAAAAAGGATTTAAGACTTTTAATAAAAGAGAGCTTTCTCCATATTCAGATATATTACTTATAGACCTATATAAATAGAACCCCTTAGCGTCTCTTATTGAATTCCAGCTTACAGACACAGAAGAATTTTGCCTATCTACTAAAATCTTACTATTTACAGAAGCTGCGGATTCGCCATTATCATTATAAGAACTTACTTTATAGTTTACTGTTAACCCTTTGCTAAAAGCTTGTATACTTGAATCTTTTTGTACACTTAAGCCTGCTACATTATAATCAACTACGCTTTCTGTTAATATTGTATTAGTTGAGTTTAAAAAAGGTAAAAGTGTTATGTTGCTAGGAGAAGCTAAATTAGACACCATCTTTGAATTTCTTTTAGTTCCATTTACATAAAAATTTATTTTACCTGAGGCTTTTGTCATGTCTACAGAGACGACAACATTAGTTATAACTCCTTCTTCAACTACAGACTCTGTTGTAAAAGAGCTGCTTAACAAGCCAAACTCATTATATAAATCTGAGTGTATTTTGCCTTGGTCTACATAAATATGCTGTTTTCTAGAAACGTTGTCTTGTGTAGTGAATTTAGATCCTTGAGATATATCTCCATAAAATAAAGTGGATACGTCATCAGAAAAAGAACTAATAGAAAACCAAAAATCAAAAGTCTTTTTTTGAGTTGAGCTTACTTGAAAACTAGAATTTAAACCAGCTTTAGTAGAAGTCAGGCCTAAATTAACAAAACTGTTTTTAGAATATATAGGAGTGGACTCATTAGAAAAAGACATACCGCTAACACTAAATGAATTTTTATTAGAGCTTATATCTTTAAGACTAGCAGCAGGAGTTCTTGGGTTGCCTTTTCTGGTGAACTGAGACCTATTCGAGCCCTTCTCTAGCTGAGGATTCTTATATAAAATATAACCCCTAGATCTTTCTGAAGCCGTCGTCGTGCTTTCTTGAGGCCAAAAATAAACTGTGTGTCCCAGTGTGGTTTTTATTAGAGAACTAGCTCCTGAAGTTCCTGCTGAGCTAGAGGTTCCAGATGTGCCAGAAGTAGCAGATACTAATGTCTCCAAACTAGGAGTAAAGACTATTGATACAACTTGCCAAGTTCCAGATTTTGAAAAATCATAGTTTCCATAATACTTTCCGTTTTGATCGGTAGCTTTTACCGATATAACTGAGCCTAGGCCAGAGGATCTAGCATGTCTCTTAGACACGAATACCTCGCAAGAAAATATATACTCTTGACCTATCTTTAATTTAAGAGAATCGTGACTACTGGCAGAAAAAGTATGCATGCCTGAAGTCTTTAAGCTATGACCCCTGAAGTTTGTTTTATACACCACATCATTGATAGACATATGTCCAGTAGCAAGAGACTTGTACATACCTTGTTGATTAGGATCTCTATCTGCGTATATTCTATAAAAAGCATGAGGAGTACCCCCAAGCTTAGCAGTAAAGTCTGAGTTTCCTTCTGCTGTAGGAATAAGATTTGTAGTCGGCTTTCCGGGGTAGCTTTTGTAATAAAGTTGATTAGTATATAATTTTATACTCTCAGTCTTTTTTCTTATATTACCAGTGCTTGAAGACATTATGCTGGAATTCCTCCGCTATATTGGAACGTACTAAGTATCACATCTTGTCTTGCATTGTCTCCACTTTGAGGATGACGTAAGTAAGTTGTTAATACTTCATGGTAAGCTGAGCCTATAGTGGTGCCGCTAACGTGAGAATACATATTAACCCCGCTTTGGCTAGTTGAAATTTCATCTCTATCCCCTACTCTTTCATGTTCTAATCCTCTAGTAAGTTTTAGCTTTTTTAAAAAAGATACAGAACCCGAAACAACTTCAGCTTCATCTCTTTTACTTATATAATCCTCTGCTGCGTGAGCTCTTAAACTCGTGTTTAACGAAGTAATCTTTGCGTCCAGTATTCCGCTTGTATCATGTACATGGCCAGTTACGTAACCACTAAGACCGTTCCCTGTCTCTCCGGTTATTAGTACAGATAGATTTTGGCCAGAGTTATATAGAGCACCGCTTATAGAATCTATGTCGTCTTCGTTACCTGTAGTTAACGTATTTACTGCGCTATATAATCCACTGATGTAACGGAGATCACCGCTTACTTCATCTATATCTGAAGCCAGCTCACTAGATACACTTCCTACATAACCACTTAAATCTAAACCAGTTTTAGATAAATCGGTTCTTAGAATACCACTTGTAGTAGTTATATATCCAGATATGTCTCCGCTAATACCGGTAACATATCCACTGGAAGCGTAACCCGAAGGGTTATCTCCATAAGGATAAAATCCGGTAATGTTAGTTGCACTACCGGATAAGCTCTCAGAGTTTTGTCTTAGTAGGAATTCTTTTAAGCTACCAAGATCTATCTGGCCTGTACCAATAAGTTGAGGCATATAGACATAATTACACTCTATCTACCTTCAGCTAGAATAGACTTGGCCACATCTGAGGGTTCTTTTTGTTCTTTGCTACCAGATGACTTTGGTTTCTTATAAGCTAGAACATGTTTTTTAAACTCTCTTAGTAGTCTAGAGGTAAGCAACTGTCTATTGTCTACTGGTAAAATACCAACTTTTACAGCGTGCGCATGAAGATCTGTTTTGTTCATACCCTTAATTTGAGTAGCATATGTATCTTCATTGAGTGTGCCGTACTTAGAATTTCCCGTATCTCCCCAGATTTGATCTAAAGAAGTTTTTGCGTAAGATTCTTTCTCTTCCATAGCGTGAGTCTGAATCATTTCTTTTGATTTTGCTTTACTTTTTGAAGTTTTTTTCCTTTTAACTGCCATAACTTAACCTTTCTCCGTTATAACTAGTTTTACACGCAATCCCATAAAAAAAGAAATAAAAAAGCCCCCGTTTCCGGGGGCTTCGATATTATTTGGGTCTCTATTAGACGGTAAGTCCAACAACCGCACGAGCATCGATACACACACGACCTTCTTCCAAAGAGCCGTAGAAACCGATTCTCTCATTACGCTGAGTGAACTGATCATCTGGGCTAGTTGAGAATGTGTCGCCTGTGTCGCTGTCTTGAGCGATAGCGCGAACAAACGCACCCTTGCTGTTGTCAACACCGACCAACAATTCGTCATCAGAGCCAGTGAAGCTGTCAGCTGTACCAGCACTAGAGTGAGGACCAACATTACCAGAGTCAAACTCATCAAACAGAGTGTTGTATTTCTGTCCAACACCAAGCTCGTTAAGCTCAACAATGTTAACTCCGTAGATCTCTTGCATACCAGCAGAGTTGAACACTTCTGTTCTTACGTTGTCTGGTAGAGGAATAGAGGTCTGACCGCTTGTAGCCTGAACAGTGTTCATTGGCTGATAAGCGAAAGCACGAATCTGCTCCTTGATCTCAGGGCTAACATATAGGTCTGTAATACCGTTGCTGTAAGCAGCATCAGTAGTACCACCGGCCCAAGACTGGTTGATTCTCTTGTTAAGAGTCATCAACTTATTCAAGTCTTGCAACTGGAACCTACCTTGGTTGTAAGCTGGAATAACATGAGAGCCAGCCTTCAAACTTGTGATACCTACAGAAGCAGCAGTCACAGAAGAGGTGCTCGCATTGGCTAGTGCATTAAGCACAACAGCCCAAGCGTTTCTTTCCTGCTTAAGCAGAACTTCTTGAGACATACGCTCAATAAGCTTGCTAACAACATCAAGTCTTGCCTGTCTAGCATACTTCTTAGTAATGGAAACAGCTGCATCCAAACGATAAGTTGCGATCTTCAACTCTTGAACAGCAGATACGTCCTGTGAGGTCGGAAGACCACCAGCAACATTCTGTGACCAAACGCTAACGTAACCATCATTGGTCTCGTTATAGTAAAGATCTAAAGGATAACTAGCTCCTTCGTCCTGATTAAACGGAGCGTCAGTATAGACAGCTCCGGCCGTTGCGGCCTGCTGCAGAACTCTACGTACTACAGGGCCGAGAAAAGCTGCGAAAGCTTCTTGTGCCTCACGGGCAACGAGCTGGTTCTTAGATCCCATCGCTTTGATGAGTTCGACCTGCTCAGGGGTGTTTTTTAATTTAAGTCTCATTTTATTAAATCTCCTTTCTTATAAAAATTAGAGGTCAATCTTCAACAGAATGAAACCATCAGCATCAACAGAGCCCAAAGCGGTACCAACTTGAATCTGGGCAGCACTACCAGTGCTCTCAGTAGCAGAAGAACTAAGTTCTCCTTGGTAAAGCGCGTCAGCATAGATTTTAGCTCCTGCTGTCACGCTATTTGCGCCACCACTTGTGAGGTTTCCGCTGTAAAGCACAATACCTTTAGTCAAGACAGGAACTGCCTGACCACTAACCACAGCCTGCATTTCAGCTGCCTTGCGTGGGTTGTAAATCAACTTCTCGCCATTCTCATCGACCTCTGCGACGTCGAATAGAGTAATACCAAGAGGCTGAGAACCCGAAGCACAAGGCTCGATGTTTGCAGCTGCGCCATAACGGAATGAAACCGTGTTCGTGTAACTAGCACCGGGGTTACCAATACCAGTTTTGTTTACAGGATCGTCTGTATTTTTCCAACCGTTGCCTTTGACAGAAACGAGTAATCCCTTATTAAGCTTAGCACCATCAGTAGCGAGGGCTGCGTGGGAAGCGATTACATCTCCATCATCGTCTTTAAGGCTGAAAAGGTTTACGACGTCCGTTTCGGCATGTTGCCTAAAAGGCTTCAGCCGTTGAGTGTTTTTAACAAACGCTGCCATAATATTTTATCTTTCCTTAATTTTTGAATTAGTAATTAATATCAAATTGATCAATCTCAAAAGCCTTCTTATACTTGTCGTAAGTTGTGGCCTCGGAAGCTTGAGTAGAAGCAGGGATAGAACTCTCTTCTTGCTCGCCTCTTTCAATGGCCTCATCTACAACTTCCTCAGAAGCTTTTGATTCTTCTTCGACTTCCACTTCCTTAGAAGCTTCGTCTTCCTTCTTAGCCAAGACTTCTCTTGACTTGTCTCTCAACAGAACCTCGATATTCTTAGCAAAGGCGTCCCAGCCTTCAGAATCGAGATCTTTGATCTGCGTAGCGAGAACTTCGCGGTCTTCAGCCTCAAGAGCATACTTTTCGTCCAAAGATGCCATTCTCTGAGAGAACAACTCTTCAGCTTCTTTTTCTGCTTTCTCGGTTTCGAGAGTGCCAAGTTTTTCTGCAACAGAATCTAGTTCTGCCTTGATTTTATCGTAGTCTGCAGTAACAGCTTCGATCTTCTCTTGAGCTTCTTTGAGATTACTTTCCACCTGTGCTTTTTCGGCTGAAAATCTCTCGGAAGCTTCCTTGAGTTCCGATTCGATAAAATCAGAAACAGCCGAGGCAGAAAGCTCCTTCAAAGAATCGTTCGTGATGTCTTTAATACTTTCTATTTTCATAATAGTTTTCTCCTCGTTTTGGATTATTACAGTTTTTTCTGCATTTTGTGAAGTATTTTCAACTTCAGCAAAAGTCTTTTCTTCTTTAGGCTCTTCTACTGTCTTATTTGTAGATACGCCCTTTACGTCGGCGGCGGGAGTTTCAGTAAGTCCGATGCCAAGAGGAACAACCTCTCCGATGACTTTTCTATAGACAGACATTCCGTCTTTAGTTCTTCCTTCTCCCCCAAGAGCTTTTAGATCTTTTTCCATAGATGCGACGTCATCTTCATTATCTACGATGAGCCCATTTTCTATGTTCTTATCACTTCCTTCTAAAAGCACCAAATTATAATCTTTAAAACCTAATTCCCAACTAGCGCTAATCTTCATATAGTCTTCACTGCTAGGATCTCCAGACTCTTCTATAGCGTCTGCAATTCTTTGGTTAACTACTTTCCATATGACTCCACCAAGGGTAACATTGAAAGGACCTTTCACTTCTTTTATTTCCTCTTCTGTCATTGGTTTATCTGTTCCAAACTCAGAAAAACCAGCAGTTAAAATAGTACCAATAACTCTATCTCTGTTATGTTCAATATTAATAGGTTTGTTTTTAAAGTCTTTGTAAAATGCCAAGGCGGTATCAGTGTCAACTACGTCTCCATTTTTGTTAACTCTATTAGCAACAAATGCATTGAAAGCAACTGGCAAAAGATCTACTTGTTTCTCATTCACTTCAGGAATGAATTCTGCAACCTCTATAGCTGAAGCTAAAGCTAAATACTTATCTTTTTCTTCAGATACTACAGGTCTTATATTTGAGCTAAAAATAGTTGTATATTTCATCAGATTATATAATAGTTCATTGTGACGTTACCGGCACTACTGTAGACACCGGAACTAGTTGGCACCGCAATGGCCTGATTTAAATTTGTTGCACCGGCAGGGGCATAAGCTATGATCGTATCTGCTCCTGCAGCCGAAGTACTTAGCGTGGTTGCCGCCGAGGCGAGTATATCCGTGATGATAATAGTATCACCGCTGCTAGCCGCAACGACTGCTCCCGCTCCAGCTTTACTAGCTGTTACAGACGCAGACGGAACGCCTTGAGTTGGTTTTGAATTTGTTGATCTTGCCATTTTAAATTATCCTTGTCTTTATATTACACTATTTATCCATTCTTTTGCTTCTGCTCTAGCTTGTTCATCGCTTTGAAAGTACAGATCATCTACATCTCTAAAATCATAATTACTCAAATTATGTCTACTAACTTCTCTTTCTGCCTCTTTAATTTCTTCCATCGATGGCTCGAAGTGTTCTCCGTCATCTACAATGCCAGCGGAGCAAGTATGTAAATAAAGGTTAACTGATGCTAAAGCTTGCGTAGTTTGTAAAGACTCAGAAAAACTATTTACAAAAACTTGTTTTAATTTTTCAGAGGTAACTTCGTTCTCGTTTTCTAGCACATAATTGTACTCATTTGCTTTACTTGTCAGAAGGCTCATCACCTTGCTCGAGAACTCCATAGCCCGATCTATTTCACCAGAAACTGGTGCTAATTTTTTACCAAAAGAATATTCTACATCAAGCGACATCATTTTACTATGAGATTCCATTAAGTTACCTAAAAGTTTATACACTTATTTTTAAAAAACTAATAAAAAAAATAAAAAAACCCCTCAAATAAATGAGGGGCTTTAAATAGGGAAACTATGACTCTACTTATTAGAATGGTACGCCGCCTGAATTGTCATTAGCAACATCAGTAACAGCTGGGTTAAGAGAACCAGAAGCATTGATGGTACCAGATTGGTAATATTTAAAGTTAACAGTATAAGATCTGGTATAAGTATTCACAATACCAGTTCCGTCATTAACAGCAGTACTTCCTAAACTCAGAGCGCCTCTCGTAACTGTCATACTATTCAAGCCACTACCTTGAGCCACACCAGAAGTATAACCTCTGAAAGCTGCGTCAAGAACAGCGTTTACAAATTTTTGAGCGCCACCGTTTTTCTCAACACCGCCAGCGGTAACAAAATCTCCTGAGGTAAGAGCATATTCTCCTACGGCCGGATCTCCCATAATGTTTTTAGCGGTGTGATTCATCGAATCAGCGTGACCGGGGAAGTTTGCTATGCTAGCTCCGTGCAGAGGAATCACTAGTCCAGTGACACCACCAATTCCACGATCATCAACATATGCCGCAGATAAAATTTCTCCTGAAGCAGCATACTTGAGCTTACCAGCACCAGCTCCACTAGTAAGAAAACTGAAAGGGCTACCTGATGCAGCTTGCGACTTTGAACTTAAAATAAATGCATTTTCTGTATTTGCCATTGTATATTTCTCCTATTTTATATTATCTATTACATTGTTTTTTTACGTTTTGGAAATTTTATTTTTACTCCGTTTTGTCTAAATCCCCAAGCTTTAATAGCTCTTTTAGCTTTTCATCTGGAGTAGCTATTCCGCCAATAATCGTAAATACTGTAAGATTATTTTTATCTCCACTATATATGCCTCGATGTACAACACTACCAGATCTAAGGATTCTAGTTAGCTGATCAAAAGCCTCATCAAGGCTAGATTGTGGAATATTATCCAAAACTTCTTTACCACCAATAAGGATAGCTCCAGCTGAGTTAGCCGTAGACACATCAATGCCGCCAGACATGCTGCCGCTTTGAGCGATACTTCTTACAGCTCTAGAAATACTTACAGGATCGTCCCATTTAGGAACCGGCGTAGCACCAAAAATAGTAATACCAGAATCTAGTACGTTTTTATAATCACTAGAATCAAAAGAAGAATAAGAACTATCTTTTGAAGCTGTCATATTAAATAGATGAAATACCCCAGCCGTACTCATATTAGCTGTTTGCCAAAAATTAGAAACAGATACATTAGAATATAGCTTACTTGTTTTTTCATTATCAATAATAACGAGAGGCGATACAATTCCCTCATCAACCAACTCACAAGCTTCTTTTAAAGTATTATAAGCATTAGCATTTACTTTTCTACCTTCTGAATACTTAGGTAGCGCGAGGATGACTCCAACCTTCTTAGATCCAGACTTAATGGTCTCTTGAAGTTCCTGAGCGGTCTTAACTAAAGGAACTAAAGTACCTGCGCCAGATCCTCCTCCAGCTCCAGCACAAACAAAGATCCTATCTACATCTTCCCCAAAAGAACGACGCATGAAGTCAAGAACATCATCTCTCGTTTCTTCAAAGCATTTAGCAGCTACGCTTCTGTCTTTTCCTGCGCCGCCAGAACCGATACAGAGCTTATTCTCGACATTAATAGAATTTAAATCTTGCTGGGCAGTATTAACAATACCTATTTTTCTATATCCCAACTTATGAAAGCTTTCTGCAATTCTAGATCCACCTTGACCAGCGCCAATAAAGGCAAATTTAAAAGCTCCTTCGACTTCATCTTTTACCTCTTTCTTTTCTTCTGGCTCTGGAGGTAATGGAATATCCGGAACCATAACATCTATCTCTGCAGCACCGAAGTACTGATTAACGTCTTGAATATTTTCTTGATTTTCGCTCATTTTTAAACCTTACTTGCATATAATAAACTTGCCAAATACTCATCAACTTGATGCTCAAGAGCTATACTTTGTATTTCTTTAATAGCTTCTTCATTAGTATCTGCTGGGTTATTAATATATTCACTAACTTTTTCCAACCATTTGTCAGAAGATTCATTAGCCATAACAATTTTACATAGTTCAGAAGACAGATTTCTAATCTTATTAGTTACTCTTTTATTTTCATATTTTAGTTTTAACTTCTCCTGAATTTCTGCTTCAAGCTTTTCAGCTAAAGCTAAACTCTCTTTAATTTTTTCCACACTGAACTTTTGCGAGCCCGTGGTGTTCTCACCAATAGGCGAAACCTTCTTAGTAGTTTGTGGAGACTCAGAACCGTCAGGTCTGCCTGCTGGAGCAGGAGCACCACCACCTCCACCCCCTAAGAGAGGAGAGTAATAACCTTGTTCTTTTAATTCTCTAAATTTCTTTTGAGATTCTACAGACTCATCTGGCTCAGGTAGTCTGCCAGAACTAATAGCCTGTAAACCTTCTTCAGCCGTAAGAATACCGTACTGGATAAGTTGCGCAACAACCCTGTTCCAAGTAGTCTTATCTTTTAATTCTATCTCTTGGAAATTAGCTTTGGGATAGTTCTTGAATCCTAGAGATTTACAAATGCGTTTGATCTCATGATTCAGGAACTGATTAATAAAAGCATCACGACCCTGCTTTAGTCTTTCTATGAATACTTGAATCTTAATACTTGTATTAGCAAATTTATCTTCTCCAACTAGAATATTATTTAATCCCATTTGGATATCTTGATTTACTACGCTATACTTTTTAGGATCAAGGATACCAGCAATATCTGGAATAACAAATTGAGCTTTGGTCGTGTAGTCAGACACAAGTACTTTACCAACAGACTGATTTTCAAAAAGCTTCTGCATAGTCTCAATACTTCTTTGGTTGATATTCAAACTACCGTCTTTGAGCTCTGACCCCATGGTGATTAGCAATATAGCTTGGTTAGTCGTTCTAGTCAAAGCCATATCCATTTTTTTCATTTCTTGTTTCCAGTTAATATCTTCTAAAACTGGGTAACCCATAGGTACAGCAAATGGTTCGTAGTCTTGTTTTTTATAAAACACAGGGGTAACTTTATCAGGGTCTAGTTTTAAAGAAATTATACCAAGGTTTCTACCCTTTAAAGCCTTTTTTGTTTCTGGGTCTAGAGAGTCATAAACTTGTTGGTCTTCCTCTGTTTTAGGATTCTTAATTCTTTCCATCTCATAGTCAGTAAGTATCTTGTAGTACAAACCAGAAAAGAAAGATATGTTCCCTCCCATTTGAATATCCGCTGGATTAAGAATTATGTATCTAGAAGGCAGCTTCCCTTCTTCAGCAAATGAAGTTAATTTACTACCTCCGTAAGTCTGAGTAATTCTTCTTAAATCGTCTGGTTGAATCTTTGTGTCGAACCTATGAATAAAAACATTTCCTGATCTATAATACTCCCTAAAGAATCTATCTAGGAAACTTTGCATATCAATCTTCTTGAATAAAGCGTCTAGAAAATCTCTTGACTTTTGGCTACCTCCAGTAAAGTATAAATTAGTAGAAGAAAATTCTGTCATCAAGTCGATAACATTTCTAAAAACAGCAAAATTATAATAAGCCTTTTGACAAAGAATGACGACATCTCTAACATCTAAAGAACTTTTATTATTTACTCCTTTTGAGTATTTATAAGGCACAAGACCATTGTCAATATTTTCAAACCTATTTGTTCTCTCTATTTGACCGCCTACATTTCTACGCTGCCTAGTAGACTGATTGTCTAGAGTAGTATAAGGCGAAGCCGCGAAGCTTGTCATCATAGGTTGAATATCTTCTTCCTTTTTGCTTGTTGTTTTTCTTTTTGTCGTCATTTTAAACCACCATTAAAGTTCTGCCTTTTCCGGCAGTATTATTACCACTTATAAATAAAGCTCCGTTAGGCATGCCACCGGTATTCGGATGGACAGGTAAATTGTTAAATATTGCATAACCCCCTGATAATCCACTTATCGTCAGAAGATCATTCACAGTCACGTCTCCACTAATATGTACGTTTGAGCCGCTAAAGTAAGATCTGTAATTACCTAAACAAACTTTCTCTCCGCTAACATTGAGAGGGTTAGTTCCATAAGGCCCAAAGTTTAATCTATCATCGTCAAATACATCTATCAAAGGCAAGCCCGCTTTATCTGTAACAGAAAATACAGGTGCATCTGCACCATATCCGGGAGAGAGCGTAAGAAGCGCTCCGCTAGTGTCATCAAAGGTTAAAGAGCTATTAGCATTTACCCTTGCTGTAATACCATTAAAATCTACTAGGTTAGTGCTGAAACCTGCATCAAAGGCTTTTTTAGCTGAAAAATTAGTAGAACTATCAGCTAGTACATTATCTACAGCACCACTTACATTTGCTCCGGTCGCAGCTAAGCTAGTTCTTAAATCTCCACTAGCATCAGAGACTATACCTGTAACTTCTGCATGTCCGGGTAACTTCATCCATCCTGCTTTAGACGAAGTGTCCCCAGTTGCTACGAAAAATCCAAAACTATCATCGTGCCCAGAAGAAAAAGCTAAAGCTCCAGTTCCTGCTGAAGTAGAAAAGTCCCCAGATCCAGTATGGAAGAAACTTCCTGATTTTAAAAATTCTCCACTTGTATTGGCAAATTGACCAGATACAGTGTTTATTTGACCAGACAAAAAACCACTAGCCCCAGTGGCAAAACTTTCGGCATGCCCAGAAACATCATCAACTTTAGCTTCCAAAAATAGGCCTGACGCATCTAAAGCCCCAGAAGTGTTAGATATTAAGCCAGAGGTTCTGGTCATTATATCTCCACTATAACCCGTAAATGAGTTAGCTCCACCCTCTGTAAGAGATACAAAGCCAGATCTATTGTCATGGGTATAAAAGCCTGAAGTATAAGAGTTTGAGCCAGAAAGCTTAGTGTTAAAAAATCTAAGAAAGCTTGACTCGTCTATCTGTCCAGTTTGAATTGCATTAGGCATAAAAGCTTATTTGACATTACTTACACTTAAAAAAGCATAATAGGCTCGAAAGTTTCTTTATTAGTATCGATTTCGGCCTTAGTTATGTCGTTATAAAGCTTAAGTCCCCAATTCGCCAACATTAATGAAGAATAATTATCTTTTCTTGCTTTATTAGCAGAAGTAGACCTTTTAAGGTGTTGTGGCAGGTCAAAGTTCTGAGAACCTCTAGCTGTTGCTTTATGCTCCACTAAACTACATTGTTTCTTAGTTTGATAGATCATATCATCTTGATGCTCAATAAAATCAAGCATAGACCACTCTTTGCGGTCATCAATAAAAATAAGCTTTTTAGGATACGGCAGTCTTATAGAGCTAGTCCTGTTGAAAAAGGATTCGTTTGAAGCTGTCCTAGAAGCAAACCAAATCTTCTTGTAGTCTATACAGGCTTGAAGATGCTCGTTAGCCCTACGAATAAAATTACTAGTAAATACTTGATTAAAACAAATTTGATAATTTTCTTGATTATATTTTTGTTTAGCTTGCCTTAAAGTTTTTTGATATTCTATACCTTCTGCGTCTGAGTTTAAAGGTATAGTTTTTAAATTTATTCTAGCGTCTTTAAAAAACTGAGATTCATTACAACTATCTAAATAAGTATCAGAACCAGCATTATCAAGACATATAAAAACAATATTAAAAGCCTGAAGAATATAAGCTAAATATTTTACATGTTTATTTAAGCTCCCAAGGCCAGCATAAGTATGTACTAAAGTTCCCTGTCCTGTATCATCATCTATCTCCATGACGGACATAGCAAAATAGTCAGCAGTAGGACTATCGCTCATATTAGGGTCAATACCCATTACATAGCGCTTTCCACTTCTTCCGACCATTAGAGTACAAGGTTCCTCATCTCCCTTGAGGGTACACATCTCCATCTTTTTAGCGCTGAAATAACTATCGCTACCGTCCGTGAACTGAGCGCAATATTCTCGCTGAAAAGAAAAGTGAGAAGATCCTCCTTCTTGAGCCTCCTCAATAATAGTTCTGTCTATCATCTCTTCGGGTAACGCCTCGTACCCCATTTGAGATACAAAGTATTTAGCGTCCCCTACTTCTTCGTCTGACTGAATTTTATTTACCCACTCTTGATAAGTCTTATATAGATTCTCAAAAGTATAACTAGCTGAAGATAAAGCTATCATCTTAGATTTATTTTCAAACTTAGTCCTCTCCTCTTCTTTTATAACTCCATCGGCTACAAGTTTGTCCTCTATTTCTTTTATCTCCATTCTGCGCTTCATGTCTTGAGGCGCAACAAGAAATGGCATTAATACATTCCTGATTATATCTTCAGGTAGCAGCAAGTACTCATCAAGAACAAGTATATTGGCACGAAAACCACGAATCTTTTCACCACTTAAAGGGATAGCGGTTATAGTACCTCCGTTTATCTTCCATTCGTACTGGTCATTTCTTTTAGCTTTAGCGCCAAAAGCCTGAGCTAGAAGAGTAGCCTCTTTGGTCTCTACTATCTTTTCTATGTTATTGAAAATAAACCTAGCTGTACGAAAAGTCGGGCCAGCTATAAGTATCTTTGTGTTAGGTTCAAATATGCACTGCAAGAAACAATACACAGAAGCGATAAAAGACTTTCCGCAACCACGACCCCAGACACACATACTGAAGTTACGATTAAACATACCCCTTAGAGTTATCTCTTGAAATGGGGCTAGTTTTATACCAGTAAGAAGATAGGTTGTAAAAAATAAGTTATTTCTTAAAAACTGAGCGAGCGTACTACGAGCTTGTTTCTCTTCTAAGAAGCCTTCTATCTTTGCTAACCTACTATTAACATCTTCGACTTCTCTTTCATATTTTTCAGGACTTGACCACATTATAATAAGTTAAGATCATAAGCTAACTGCAAGTCTAATTTTTTATAATCGTCCCCACAGAAAAATAGTTTTCTAGTAAGTCTAGTCGCCTCTGTCCTGCCTTTAGCAAACAAGAACTGTACGTTGTCGTGTTTTTGTATAATATCTCTTACGTTCCTCATGACATACTCTGGAGTCACCTGAACTTTTTTAGTGATATATTTCAGATAATTAAACTTCATCATATTATCTAAAGAGTTTTCTACAACTACAACAACATAAGCGTCTTGCTCTTCTGCTCTTTCTAATTCTCTAGAAAACCTATCGCAGCCACCAGTAAACGTGCCAATAAAGTCTTTAGTCTCTTTTCTTTCTACGTAACATTTATTACCTTCTTTATCAAGCCAGTAATCTGCAAATTTTAAACCTTCTCTCCTAGTTCCATAATTGATATTCAAAGGTTTTTGTTCTCTTGTGTCGACAACTATTTCATAACCTTCTTCTATATTTTCTTCTATCTCATTTTTAGGTAGCTTATCAAATCTTTTCAATAACCCAAGATCCCAACACAGATCATAATAGTTACCAAAAAGTTTTTGATAATAAAATATAGGTGGCATCATTGACGAACGAAGTTCTACTTGAGTAGGAGAATATTTAATTTTCCTTCTCATCATTCTGTCTTTAATAACTTGTACACAAAACTTTCTAGCGTCTTCTTGAGATGCAGACTCTAAATACTTTTTCATATTAGGTCTAGAATTAAAATAGTTAGCAAAATAATGAGCTTTATTTTTAAATTTAATTAAGTCCCCAGTTAGTAAATCTCTTCTTGGGTAATACTTTTGATAGTATTCAGCCATACGCATTTTATGTTTACGAAGATGCATATGTAACTGCTTCTCTGTCTCAAACTTTTCTCCATCTATTTTACAGACGTGTTCTACTTTTATACATTCGCTAAGTGGTTTATCCATTTATCGCCTCCTCTTCTGAAAGACCAAATATTCTAGCTTTTATATCATCTATAGTAGATAGTTTATCTACCTCATCTTTGACAGCTTTCTTTCTAAGCTCTGCCATTTTAATAAGTTCTTTACGACTTTCCTCTTCTTTCCAAGTCTCTACTAAGTTTAAGATACTAGCATTTTCTTGAACTTGTTTACTTAATCTATCACTTCTTTTTTGTTTTAAGTCGCTAAGTAACTTATGCTGTCTATTAACACAGGAGTTGTACTCATTCTGAGCTGTGCTTATAGCCTCGACTAAGCTCATAGATATTCTTCTACCTTCATTGTCATTTGCCGTATCGTCGAGTAATCTTTGTAATCTTCCAACTCTTCTTTGAATATTAGAAGCTATAACCACTTCCCCAGATAAAACTATATACTGATCAACTTCTTCTTGTGTTAAGTCTGCCTTGTCATGTGTGTATCTGACAAAAGAAGATTCAAATAACTCTCTTTCTGTTTCGTGTTCGTAGTTACTTATTTGATGAACGAATCTAAAAGTATGAAGATAACCCATTAACTTTTCTAGATTCTTTTTCTGCCTAGGGGTAATTTTGTCTTTATCTATGCCGCTGTCATGAATAAACTTATTCACCCTACTTAAAACTCTGTCAGGATGTTTGGGTGGTTTATATTCAAATCTTTCTTGGTCTTCTTCAGGGGCTTCAAAGTCTTCTCCTTCGAGACTTTTACAGTATTCTGTAACCATTCTAGTCTCCGCGCTTAAGCTAGTCAAAGTCTCATCTCCAAAAATTATACGAGACATTTCAACATACTTCATCGTGCCTCTGTGGTTTCTTATAAACTCTTTTTGTTCATCTGAAAGCTCTGGCTTATCTACCTTTTGGTATTCACTAGCTGGTATCGCGTTGAAGTCTATTTCAGATAAATATGCTTTGACAGCACGGCCCTCTTTGCTCCTGCCGTCTTTTCCTGTAAACCCAGCGACATCTTGTATAAGATGCATTAAAGATATATCTACATCTTCCCCTGCTAGAAACCTGTCCCTAACAGAAGTGAGTGCAAATTTTTGTTCGTTACTTAAACTCATATCCAATCTAAATCATTCTTACTTAAAATCTTTTTAGCTTTAATTAAAATAGCTTTTTGAATATTTTTTATTTGTTTGTATCCGGGAGTTCTATTCTTTTCTGTAGTTTTAAAATTTAGCTGCTCAGCTATTTCTTTTTCGCTCTTATTTAAAACGTAAAAACCTTCATAGACTATCCACTCATTAGGTTTTAAAATTTCTTTTAGTTTTTTATTTAATTTAAAAATACCCAACTCAATATCAGCAGGAGATATCTCAACTTCATTAATTTGTTCTTTATGTTTTTCAAGAGGTAACGCCATTTTTACGTCATAGGCAGACTTCTTTTTCTGCACCCAAGACTTATATAAAGGACATCTATCATCTTGACTTCCATATATAGAACAAGCAGAATCTGGTTCAGCAGCAGCACACTTTAAACAAGGCTTGCAGTAATTACTATAATTATTTCTAATTAAGTTTTTGAGTTGATTAGAGATTATTCTATTTAGCCAAGGAGCTAGAGGTTTAGAATTATCATACAAATGCCATTTTTTGTAAATATGTATTTTTAGAATTTGAGATATATCGTCAAAGTCCATCCATGCAATAGAGGTTAAAGTCCACTTATTTCTTCTCTTAGAAATCTCTTGGTCAATAACATCTATGCAGTCCTCAAATTTTTTTTCTTCAGCCTTCTTTTTTGGCATTTTTAGGTATCTTCTTCATCCTTTTTAGGGACAGGACTAACTAAGTTACCTAAGGTTTGAGAATCTCTTTTGGGAAAATAACATGCTTGTATATCTAGCTCAAGAGGAGGTATATCTCTACTAATTGATATTTCTTCTTCCTCGACTTCGACTGCTGCCGCAACTTCCTTCACGGGGGCTGCTGGCTTTTGGCCTGTAGATAAATTAGTTCCACAAGACGTGCAAAATTTTGGCTTCTGCAGTAAAGATGACTTAGTCTCCATAACCCAAGGGTTAGATTGACCGCAGCTCTGACAATAAGTAACTTTTTTTAACTTAGACATATCTTTTATAACTAAGCAAATAGTTATTACAACTAGATACCTTTAATACAAAAATTGTTATGTCAAATTACACATTTACAAACAACGATGGGATAAAATATAAGATCTATAGAAAGAGACCTCATTATAGTTATAACGCAGATGGCTTATGCGATCCTCCAGATTATAAAGGGCCAAAAATTCATATCTCGCCAGATCTACCCCCAAAAAGAGAAATGGCAGTGATGATGGAAGAAGTCTTTCACGCTTTCTTCTGGGACGTACCTGAGAAAAAAGTAAGAAGATTCTGCAGTACTTTAACCAACATTTTACATAAAGATGGCTGGAGACAAACTGTAGTTAGTAAAGAAGACTAGCTTACTGTTGTTACATCTTTAAACTTAGTTACTAAGAACTTGACAAGCTCTGACCTTACTACATCAGACTCGTCAAACTCAAAAGTATTTATGCCAAAGTCTTTGCTTTCTTTGTCTGTGAATAAGTTTTGTATTTTTTCAAAACCTCCTCTAGCCCCGTTCTTCAAGTCAGTCTGAGCAGGGTCAGCTAACACAAAACATTTAGAGCTCATACCTAATCTAGTCAATACAGTAACTATTTCTTTTACTGTGCTGTTTTGGCATTCATCAAATATTAAGCATTTAGAATTCCAACTCATACCTCTGCAAAAATTTACTGGGTAAGTTGATACTCTCTCATCTTTTTGTAGTTTTTTTATGACGTTAGGACACACTAGTTCTTCTAGCTTATGAAGAAACGGAAGGTTATAGAAATGCAATTTTTGATCTGCGTCTCCCGGCAAGAAACCCATTCTAGAATCAGAACTTTCCACAGCAGACCTTACATAAACTATTTCAGAGACTTTCCCCTCATTTAATAAATGTAAAGCGCAATAAACGCTAAGTAAAGTCTTAGAGCATCCAGCTGGGCCTTTTGCAAAAAGTATTTTAGATTCTTTGTTTAAAGCTATCTTAATAAACTCTTTTTGTTTTTCTGTCCAGTCAAAGTTTTCTATATGAAACTTTTCTCGAGGTCTAATTGGCTCTCTTTGTAGAGCTCTACCCTTAGGATTACCCAATTCTTCTAGAGAATCAGCCAACTGATCAACTCTTATTTTAGGCATGTTAGTTTTTAAGCTTGCTCTTCCATAGGTTTGATTTTCTTTTCTAATCTCAAACCTTTAATGTCCTCGTTAGCAATATCTACTTTTGTTTTAGTGTCGTTGAAATAGAATGTAGTACTTCTTAAACCTACTCTTACGATCCTACAAACTCTTCCTCCCATGATGTAAACATCATCAGATTTTATACCGCCAAAAAGAGACATGGAAACTGCAGCTGCAAAACTAGTTATGGTCTCTTTGAAAATAATTCCTGCTGCTCCCGCTAGCAGTAGCCAACCGTGTTCGCCGATAAAATTCTGACCGGCACTTGCGATTTGATCTTCCATACTATTATAATACACATTTTTACTGAATATTCTGTGTAATTATTTATACTGAATTATGGAACAGCAATTGGTAGCTCCCGAAACCGTAAAGGTTATAGAGCACATGATGGGCAAATACGGATGGTTTGCATTGATCGCGTTTATAGCTTTATTGGGAAAAGATGCATTACATAAAGCCGCAGAAGGTTTTATGGTCTGGATAGGTTCAGACTTCGCAAATGATGATATTCTTTATATTTCGGGTAGGCAAGCACGTATAGTTCGCGTCGGTTTTCTCAAGACTATTTTTTACATGAGTGATAGGGGCACCAAGATGATCGTACCAAATGACAGGTTAAAATTGCTAGTTGTAGAAAAACAACTTCCCAAAAACGGATCTTATCCGTATTTATATAAAGCGGGAGAACCGGGATACGAAGATCAAGTAGAAAAACGACAAATTAAAGATCATATTGCTGAGATCGTCATGGACATGAAAGACAACACTAAAGATAAAGATTAATTATGGATAATTCAGTACATTATATTATAGAAGGTATATTAGCAGTAGGGGGCTTTATGGTTGGCTTGATAGTTAAAAGAGCTTATCACAGCATAGATGAACTTTGGAAGAAGCACGACGAAATGACAGAAAAACTAACAAACATGGCAATTGACTTACCAAAAAATTATGTAACTAAAAATGATTTAACTCATGCAATAGATATAATTCATGATAGATTTGATAAGTTAGATGTCAAACTTGAAAAAATAAGCCAAAACACTTTACCTAGGAATAGAAAACTAAGCGATACTCAGTAACTAAAGCTCTCTTACTTTAAAGTTAGTTAGTTGGACGTTCGTCATATTCTGGAAATCGATTTTATTTTCTTGGGTCATTTGCTCAATTTTAGCCAGAGCTCCGTTGGGGTCAGAAGCTTCTGTATTTTGATTTAGGTCATTTTCGAACTGATTTACATCAATATCTTCGTCGAACGTCAAGCCAACTACCGCTTCGTGAGAAGCTTCCCAAGTTATGATTACCTTTTTTGCCATCAAAACGTTATATTTATTTTTTTGTCTTTTTTAAAAAAGAGATGTATAAATATTTTAAAGGCATGTTTAGTATGTTTAGAAGATTATTTAGTTGGCTTCGAAGGTCGGAAACTCATGGCTCCTCTGGTTCCTCTGGTTCCTCTGGCTCCTCTGGTTCTTCCGGATTAACAGCGAGCAAACCTAAGTCTACCTCAAGGAAGACAAAGGTTAAAAGTTCTTCCTCTGGATCAGAAGGATCAGGAGGATCAGTAGGCTCAGGAGGATCAGCAGGTTCTTCCGGGTCCACATCAAAAGCCTCTAAACCCAAAGTTTCGCTCAAAAAGGCTGATGCTAATTCTAGCGGTTCTGGTGGTTCTGGTGGTTCATCTGGATCTTCAGGAAAGTAATAACACTTTTCTAGGGCAAGCGCTTTTTATCTTATGAAAGTATATAAGATAACAGATGAGCTGTCTTCAGAATACGAGTCTATCCCTCCTATCTATGGTACATCTAAAGGCATGGGGTGCAATCTAGCTTGGCTCAAGACTCTTGTAATATTAAAAGAAAAACAAGTATTCCCTTCTTTAGTTCTAGAATCTGACGCTAATCAAGTAAGACCTTTAGAAAAATTTGATATACCTAAAGACTGCGATATACTTTATTATGGAGTATGTAAGCTTGACGAGGACCCCGAAAAGATATGGCAAGAAGAATATCAAGAAGTAGACGGTTACCCTCACCTCATAAAACTTAAAAGAATGGCTACCACCCATGCGGTATGCTTTTATAATAAAAACTCTGTACAAGCCGCTCTAGAATATACATCGGCAGCTTTATGCAATAATATTCTTCTGGATGTCGTATGGGCTCATGAATTAATGTCTAGGTTTAATGTGTATGCACTAAGGGAGCCTGTCTTCGTACAAGGTATCTCCCGCGCAGATAACTTCTATTATAAAAACACTAATATTTTACTTTAAAATATGGTGTAATGATTGATATGGGAGAAATACATACTCTAGCGAGTGCTGGTAATTTAAAAGGGATAAAGAAAGCTTTAAATAACAAGAAGCTGTTTCTATCTTTAGATAAAGAGCAAGGTTGGAGTCCTTTGCATTACGCAGCCAATTACAGTAAGGCGAAAATAGTACAAGTAATTCTAGACGCAGGAGTAAATCCTAATATAAAAAGCAACCCACCCGAAGGTCAAAAGCAAAACGATTGGAACCTAGCTCTAGAAGACAATGAAGATAACAAACCCACAATTGTTCATCCTATGGATGTTGCAGAAGGTCCGCATCGAACTAAAATACTAAATAATCTAATAGCTAAAGGCGGAAAGTTTTGCGTAGAAGATTTAGACTTGCACCAAGCAGTTCAGATGCAAGACTTAGATGAGATAGAATGCATCTTAGAAGATGACTCTATAAAAATAAATGCAAGAGATAAGAGAGGATGGATGCCTATACATTATGCAGTTGAAATCGGTAATATAGATATACTAAAATTACTTGTTGATAATAAAGCTAACGTAAATGGATCTACATTCGAACCAGAACTAGACCAACTTAACCCTTGGGAAATAGCTAATGATAATGAGAATGAGGAGATGTTAAAATATTTAGTTTCTAAAGGTGCAATGAAACATTCTGGGAGAGGACAGAAGAAATATAAGAAATCTATAGACCAAGTTCAAGTTGGCGGGAATAGCGAACCAGAATTTAAAGGTTATGAATATGAAGACGCCCCTAAGCAGCCAGAAGGATTACTAGGTAAATTATTCGAGTCTAAATCTGATAAAATAAAGAGACTAGAGGCGGCAGCCGCACATATGAAACAAAAAGAGGATCAGGCCGCCGAAGTTAGAAATAAAATCCAACAAGAAGAAGAAAAGAAGAAGAGGCAACGAGTTATCAAGTGGAAGTGGGGAGAAGACCCCTTTAAACTAAAAGGAGAGTCTTTGGTTTATGATAGCCCCTGCGAAGCCCATACATATTTCATGGATATTGTCGGGTACTCAAATAAGAGTACAGCCGAGCAGAAGAAGGTCACAGATGAGCTTATATCTTATGTCAAAGGCACTGAAGGATTCCAACAAGCAAATAGGCAAGGCAAGCTAATAATACTACCAACAGGAGATGGCATGGCCCTTGTGTTTTTTAACTCTGTACACGCTGCATTTAAATGTGCAGTCGATGTAGGTAAAAAGACCTATAAACACCCTCAGATAGGATTGCGTAATGGAGTATACTCTGGACCGGTTGTTCCAGTAAAAGATATTAACGACAATCCAAATGTCTCTGGCTCAGGTATAAATATGGCTCAACGATGCATGGATGCTGGAGACAATGACCACATACTAATATCCAACGGAGTTCACCAGTATGTAAACCAAATGGATATACCCGGCTTAAAGTTTGAAGACTGGGGGCCAGTTATAGTAAAACATGGATCGACAGTCCATATGTGGACTGCCTACGGACCTAATTTTGGCAGAACTGAATTTCCTACATGGCGTGGTACAAAGAAAGCGGAGTTTAAAACAGATGGCTAAACAAAGTAAACTGACTAAATCTCCCCAATGGTGGAAGCATTTGCGTAAATATTGGAAAAGAAAATTTTGGAAACAAGAGAGGCAAAACAATAAAAAAGAAATGAATGAATGAAAATATATTGTATCACTTGGAGGGATGAGAGATGGAGCGCTGACAAAGAATCTCTAAAAGCAATAAACAAAATGATTAGTAAAAACACAAAAGTAAAAAAGAGCTTTATTAACCCTGAAGCTATATTATTGTATTTTATGTATTGTATAGGCTTTGTCTATCATGGTTGTGTGTCTCTTGTAAAATGGTTTGTAAAAAAACTTAAACGATAAGTGTAATGTTATTAAAATGAAAAAGTATGCAAAAGAAACTTTAGTAGCTGCTTTTATATTAATTATTTTTGCTATTTCTACTTGCGGCTGCGAATCCCACGGATGGAGGTCAGTCGATAGTTGCTGCGGTCATCATCATCACGTAGACCATCATGTAGATCACCACCACTATCATCACTACACCCCTAGGCAAATACATTATCACGAACATGTGACTAAGCAGCAGTCTAGGCCATCTAGACCCTTACCTCCGAGCAGACCGATATCTCCACCCTCAAGATCAATTAGCAAAGGCGTGCCTCAGCCTCCATCAAGACAGCCAACTAGAAAAGACGACTAAGCATGGATATTGACAAAGAAATAAAATTTTTAGAAAGGTGGACTTTATATATTCCTACAGGCGGATTAATTTTATGTCTTCTTCTTCTTTTTCTTTCTACTGGCTGTAGCGGTACTTGGGTATGGCAGGAAGACTACCCTAAGCATAGAACAATGTCTTTTAAGTGCCCGCGGTGGAATTACGACGAAGCTTATGATGAGCTTCATCACATTTATACAACTAAACAACACGAACCTATCAATGTCAAAATTAAGAAATAGTACTAAAGTAGTTTATGACATATTAAAGACTATTATAGCTGCGTTCGCTTGTTTTGTTATACACGAACTTATTTTGCTATGGTAGACCTTCCATGGAGCATAGGGGATAATGATATTCAATCCAAAGGTATAAAAGCTTGGAGTGATAGGCAGCAAAAGACATCAGAGATGCAAAGTTCTTCTTCGGCAAGAAGAGCTCACTCAGATATGTTATTTGGAAGATATATAGCAGCGCAGATAAATGAAACTTCAGAGTATAATGCTTTTTATGATACTATGCCAACATACAGACTTGATTTATTAGTATGAAATTTAATGAATATGTAAAGCAGTATAGACTAAAGTACTTTAAGAATCTTGATAAGTTTTCTAAAATACTAGGTATAGAAAAAGCTATGTGGCGCAAAATAGAAAGAGGAATAAACCCTCCGCCTCGTAAAACACTTTTAAAAAAGTTCGCTGGTCTGACATATATGCTTGGATACGAAGAAGCTCAAATGTATGAACTAGCTAGAAGATGGACTCCATCCGAAGATACAAATACTGGCAATCATATTTTACTTTCCGAATATTCTAAAGCTCAATGGAGAGAGGCTCTTATAAAAGAAAATACCCCAGACTATGAACATAAGTACTGGGGCAAGAGATTATGAGTTTTTGCTGTCTCTCAACTTCTTGTTCATTTTCACGCGCCACTTACGCTCCTCTGGAGTTTCGTTAGGTTTCTCTAGTATCTTCTTTAAAGACTCGCTAGATTTAGCTTCAGCTTTAGTAGGTTTAAAGCCAAATAGACTTTTTATTTTGTTCCACATAGTAAATGTTTATACACTAAACTATGTTTAGTTCTCCAGTAGAGTCTCCAAAATGCTTCATATCTATTCCATGTTTATGAAGTATGCTAACAAACAAATCGCACATAGGCTTCTCTTTCTCAACTCTGAAATGCTTGCCTTTGTTGCTGCCGCCTACTAACATACAAGGTAGCTCATCATGATTATGTCGGTTTCCGTCAGATATACCTGCTCCATAGATTACATCTGTATTCTGCAGTAGATCATCTTTCTCAAGCTTACCTATAAACTCAGAGAATAGTTTCACGTGGAACAAATCAATCTTAGCAAGCGCAGCTAATTTTTTAGGATCTTTTTGGTGGTGTGATAGACTATGATGGCCTTCGCTAATACCTATCTCTCTATGGTGTCCATTGTAGCCATCGTGCGCTGTTAAAAAAGTTATCACTCTTGTAGTATCAGTTAAGAAGGCAAGGTGCATTAAGTTGTACAATAATCTAAACTTATCAGATTTTTGCTCTATGTCAAAATTAAATTTAAAGTTATTATCTAAATTAAATTGATCTCTTCTTTCTAGTTCTAATTCTACTTCTCTTATTGAATACATATACTCATCTAACTTAGCTTTATCACTTGCTGGAATATTATTAGATAATTGACGACTCTCTTCTAAAACAAAGTCAAGAATAGATTTTTTGTATAATTTCTTTTTCTGTTCTATCTTTTCAACATTAAACAACCTATTGAAAATATCTTGAGGGTCATACATAGATGCCATAGGTTGAGAAGCAGATTTCCAAGATAAATTGTATTGATAAGCACAGCTATAACCAGAATCACACTTACCAATTATTCTAGCCTTAGAACCAGTAAATTGAAGACTATCAAATCTTGTAATGCCATTGTATTTGTCAGCTAGGAACTGATCCATAGACTTACCGGATCTAATCTTGGATTCATGCTTATTGGCCTGCTTTCCTGTTAGGAATGTAGAACAAGCTCTGGCGTGATCTCCTGCTCCGTCTCCGTTTGCCCTAGCTTTATCGTGAGTAAGTCCTGATATTACTTGGAGACTATCTCTGTAGCTTTCCATAGGAGAAAGTGCATTTGGTATGTCGATTAGGTCACCGTACTGACTAGGAGTCCAATGATGCATGTTTATTCCGTTTGGAACATATACAGCTGCAAACCTTTTGACATCTCTCTTTACGTTACCAAAGCACTCTAATCCGGGTAACGCCATAGATAGACCTAACGTACCTATAAATTTTCTCCTGTTCATGGCTCTAAAAGGTTATACACTTTTTAATCTTGAAAGAACATCGTTTAGGTTATCAAAAGATATTCTGTCAACCCTCAGATAAGGAGGTCTAACTATTTCGGTAGCTATCCTGAATCCTCTCACTTTATACTCAGGGAACACTATTTCTTCTACGAAATCACTTAGGCCTGTTTGTTTAATCCACTTGAAGTATAGGTCTCTATTCTTCTTTCTAGTCTCCAGTAGTATTTCTGACTTTCTACCAAACACATTGAGGTAAAGACATAACCCTCTTATAGCCAAGGTCTCAGTAGGCGGCTCAACTATCCCTTCGTAAAAAATAATCCTCCCCATATTGTGTATTTACACTGATGCTGAAGGAGGACAGCTATTTTAATTAAAAACGCCCTGAGGGGCCATTTACGGCCCATTAAACGGTATATTCATGGCATAGTCAAGATGACAAATGCCACAAGAGATGAGAAAGCCAAGATGACCTCAATCAAATAACTTCTAGTAGGCTTCATAATCATCTGACTATAATGTTAATTAGCATATCCCTAACGTCTTCCCATGTTTCGTCTTCCATACCTTTATTATACATTAAACTTAGGCTGGAATCAAGTCACAATCAGGTCACAAAAAAACCGCCCCGAAGGGCGGCTGTGCAACAATATGTTTTATTATCAACTTACTTGAAAATCTGGATAAGCAGTATGGCCATGTTCTAAAAGATCTAATCCTTTAGCCTCTAGCTCTCCATTTATTCTTATACCCAATGTTTTCTTAATTCCTCCAAATACTAATAAAGAAAATAAGAATGAGAAAGAACTAATAATTAATGCTCCTGCTAATTGTATCAATATTGAATGATCTGGATTAGTAGAGAATATGCCTACGGCAACCGTCCCCCAAATTCCACACACACCGTGTACTGCTATAGCACCGATAGGATCGTCAATCTTAATGACCTTTTCAATAAAAACAGAAGAGAGACATAATATAATACCGGCGATAGCCCCGATTATACATGCACTCCAGATACTAACTACGTCTGCTCCTGCTGTTATTCCTACTAGCCCTGCTAGTACGCCATTTGCCGTCATGGTATAGTCTGGCTTCTTGGATTTCACCCAAGAAAATAACATCGCAGATAGCGCGCCTGCAGCAGCCGATAAAGACGTCGTAACACAAACAAAAGAAACGGAAGCAGGATCTGCACTAAGAACACTCCCACCATTAAAGCCATACCAGCCGAACCACAGCAGGAAGACACCAATAGCCACCAGAGGCATACTGTGCCCCGGTAAAGCGTTAACTTTTCCATCTTTGTATTTATCTGCTCTAGGCCCTAATAGCCAAGCGCAAGCTAAAGCAGCGAAACCTCCAAAGGCATGTACGACGCTACTACCTGCGAAATCGTAAAAGCCCATCTTATCAAGAAAACCGCCTCCCCATTTCCAAGCTCCAGAGATAGGATAAGCAATAGCAACTAACAAAGTAGCAAATAATAAGAAAGAAGATAGCTTAACCCTCTCCGCTACAGCACCAGAGACAATAGTAGCTCCAGTAGCAGCAAACATAGCTTGAAAAAGAAAGTCAGTCCAATAAGTATAATCAGCATATGCTTTTGTAAGATTTGCAGTATCATCTGTAAACCCTATTGGCCCACCTATACTCAGCCAGCCATTAAATAGCTCACCGGGATACATGGTGTTAAAACCAATCAAAGCATAAGTAATCAAACCTATACTAATAATAAAAAGATTCTTGAACAAAACATTTACTGTATTCTTTTGTCTTGTCAAGCCGACCTCTAGACTAGAAAAGCCTAGATGCATAATAAATACCAGCAACGCTGATAATAATACCCACGTGTTATCAATAATAAACTTAATGTCTTCCATGGCTCAGAA
>VTLG01015716.1_pt1 | contig 33909 bp, 61 predicted proteins | sample 4694571 | NCBI WGS metagenome assembly VTLG01 (sample SAMN12604809, study PRJNA352737) | marine metagenome | biome: ENVO:00000447; feature: ENVO:00000209|ENVO:00000569|ENVO:01000036; material: ENVO:00002151; isolation source: viral sequences binned using virsorter ...
ATCATTATCAACTGTAGGATCACTAGCTTTCGCACCCAAATAAGTATCATCAAAGTTATCAGCAGCAGCTTCGGCTGCGGCTTGTGCGGTCTGTGCAGCAGTTTTAGCTGTGTCGGCAGCAGTAGCACTTGATGCAGCATTAGTCGCTGAAGTCGATGCGTTTGATGCTTGAGTTGATGCGGTTGTTGCTGAACTTGCAGCATTAGTAGCTGATGTTGAAGCCTCTGATGCTTTTGTAGTAGCTGTCGTTGCAGAACTTGCAGCAGCAGTTGCTGAAGAAGCAGCATTGGTAGCTTGTGTACTAGCTGTTGATGCAGATGATGCAGCGTTTGTTTCAGAGGTACTAGCAGCACTAGCAGAACTAGCAGCGTTACTTGCCTGAGTAGATGCAGTTGATGCAGAAGATGCTGCATTGGTTGCAGAAGTAGATGCTTCGCTTGCTTTTGTTGTAGCAGTGGATGCTGAGTTAGCAGCGTTTGTAGCAGATGTTGCGGCAGCAGATGCGCTAGTAGATGCAGCACTTGCTGAACTAGCTGCGGCTGTGGCACTGGTTGCTGCTGAAACAGCGTCTACCAATAATTGAAAATGATCTGTGTCTGTTAAACTATCTCCAACAACTGAATCTGCTACACAAATATAAACATTATTTAATTCAGCAGTAGTTGTTGATTTAATTATATCTCTAACATTGTATGCCTCTGTAGTTACAGTTGCATCTGTACCTTTAAATGTACCTAGCTCTTGTGTTACTGAAATTTCTCCAGCACTATCAAATGCTAAAATTTTGTTTGCTCTTTCTGTTGCACCTACAGTAAATTCTGTAGATGTCATTGTGTTTGTTCTTGATAACTTGATTGATCTATCTGTTGCTTCAGATACTTGCTGTGCAATCATAGTAGTACGATCCAAACCCTCTTCATTAGTCTCCGCAGGGAATGGATCATTAGCGATATAATCTATCGCTTGCGTTTGCGGGATACTCCTTCTTATAACAACTGTCTCACCTGAAGCTGGTGTATTACCTGTAGTAAAAGTTATTGAACCTCCACTAGCATCACCTGCACCTGCTACTGTATAGTGAGTTGTTAAAGTTTTAGTTGTCTCAGTTCCTGCTGCTGATCTTATGATTACTACTAAGTCTGTGTCCGCAAAAATTTTGAAGTTGTAGGCAAAGGTTGTGGTTGAGCCATTACCATTATGTGATGATTTTATTATCGTTGTAGATACTGTCATAAATCCTCTATATACTATTCTCCTAATTCATCAACAATCATATTGTTTACATTTTTGATAATCAGTGCATTTTGCAGTGCTATCAAAGATAATCCATTTTGTATATCTCTTTTTGATGGTTGATATGTTGGATCAAAAGCCATCTTTGTTAGATTTCTAGTGGTATCAAATGTTGAACTTACTAAATTAACAGTTGGTATACCACTCCAAAATTGAGATGCTAAGTCTGTATTTCTACCATAACTAAATGGAAGATCATCTAAAAAAGGATATAAAGCTGTATCTATTGCTCCCGGTATTAATGAGGACCAAGATGATCTTAAAAATCCTATCTTAGCTAAGTTTTCTGGTGATAATCTTTTTTCTAAATATTGTTTTTGATCTTTTCTTCCAAAAGAATTTATATAACTTTGAACTGCGTAGAATTGTACAGCTCCTATCATAGAAGCCATAAATGCAGAATAAGTTCGAAAATCTTTACCTCTTGTTTCTGCAAGAACATACAATCTATTCATTAATTGTTTTGTGTATGAGCCTAATGTAAATGTTCTAAACTGAGTAAGTATTCTAGTATAATCAGTTGTAAAAAATCTATTCATTACACCTACATCATTTCTTTGAACTACCCTGTCTATAAATCTTTGCATGCCTACACTATAATGTGATCTAGCTTCTGGTGTCCAATTATCTAAACCTATGCCTTGATACTTACCATCTTTATAAACAGAATGTTTACTTATTTGATCTGCTATTTGATTAAACTCTTTTTCATTCCAACCAAAATATTTATATCTAACTTGATCTCCTTTTGATAATTTATCAAATATTTTTGTTGTTTTATGTTTTTTAATTAAATCATTTACATTGTTAGATATTTTTAATGCAAGTCCTCTGCCTGCTATGATTTGAGAATACATAGTCATTGGATTTAAAAATGATATATCAGCAACAAATCTTTTAGCTTTTGCTGCATATAATTCTGTAGCATCTAATCTACTACCTGTAGAATCTAAAGGTATATCAAGTTCGTTATCTAATCTTCCTACTGGTGAGTGCATAAATTTATCTAATCCAACTGGTACTCCTTGTGATCTAAGTTCTTCTAATATTTCATCATCAAATTTAACTTCACCTGCTCTTAATTTATTTAATATATCTTTAAATCCGGGATTAGCTTGAAGAAATGTTTTTAATCCTACTTCAGAAACTGCTTGATAAAGTTCAGCACCTTGAGCAAAACCAACTTGACCAAATAATCTAAGAAAGTTGTAGTCTTGTGCAAGTCTCGCCATTCTTCTCATAAATCCATTTGGATCGCCACCTTTTTCTAAAGGTGATTGTTTGCCAGTAAGAGATGAAACTATCACTTCTATATTTTCTATATCTCTATAAATTTTTTTATATTTAGGATTAGCCTCTCCTCTTTCTTTTGCCTCTTTTAAAAAATCTACATATTCTTTATTGTTTTTAAAATTACCAAAACGAGCCATAGCTGCTGCGCCTAAGACTTGTTGATTATATCTTTTTAACAATCTTGTAAGATTTCTTTCTGTTAAATCTTTTATAGATAGAGAATCTATCGTACCTGTTTTATTATTTTTTACATCTATTCTAGCATTAAGATCAAAAGGCAATCTTGTTCTTGCATTAGGATCAAGTGTATTACCTGTTCCTTTTTGTATCTTAGCTAAAATTATTTTTATTTGTTCTTCAGTTAAATCAAGACCCTCTAAAAATTCTCTTACAACAGCAATATTAGAACCTTGAAATGCTCTTGCTAAATCTGTTTCTTGACCATAGTATCTTGAGTTACTTATTTTACCTACAATTCTTTTAATCATTCTTTTAAATAGTTTATCACCCAAATCACCTTTTAAATCTCTTAAAGCATTTGCAAAAACTAATTCTACTTGATCTATTCCATAATCATCTATAGCTCTTTGAACTTTGCTTGGCGAATGAACATGAGGAATATAATTAGGAACTCTTCTTCCTGCTATTTCATCCCAACCCTCTCTTCCTGTTTGAGCAACAACATCTAAGGTATCATCAAATGCTTTTGTAGCTAACTTCGATAAGTTTCTCATTTCAATAGTAACTTCATTTGACATATCAAATCTTTCTGGAAATTCTTTTAGGTCTGACATTACAGCTTCAAATCTTTCTTCAATATCAAACTGACTTTTAAACGAAACATCTTTGTTAGCTTTTTTAAATGAACGCAAAGCTATTTCTCTATAATTATTATAATCATACATAGTTTGATATTGAGTTCTATTTTTCCAATCAATAGCTGTATCTCCTTTTGTATTACCAACAACAGGATCATTAACAAATGTTTCTCTAAATCTTCTAATAATAGGATCAGGTGATCTATTAAGTTGTGATGCAATATCAAATCTTAAATGTGTCTTTTTAAATTTTTCTTCCCAATAAGTTCCTACTCCTGGTTCGTTTCTCACATCATCTACTACTTTAGGATTCATAGAGTTAGCTTCTTTACTTAAAATCATTCTTTTGTTTTTTATAAATTGAGGATTTAATTCTAAATTATTTTTTTGTGCAAATTCTTGTATCTCTTGCAGTTCTAAAGTTTGTTTATATTTTTCTGCTGCAGCATCTAATTTTTTATACGACTTCACTATTTCTTTTGGTGTTGCATTTGTTTTAGCATTAACTCTGCCAAACCAACCAGCAGGAGAACCTAAAGTAAATCCAGCAAGTGAAGCGTAAGCTATATCAATAGGATTTTTGTATTTATCTAAACCAACTAAACCAGCTTCAATGGCTGCGTTTTCACCAGCTACTATAGCACCAAACTTTAATGCTCTTTTTAATCTCATAATTTTTGATGGTACTGTTGCATAAGCTCCATAACCACCAAAAGGAATAGTTGCTACAGATAAAGCAATAGCTGCGGGATCGGCAACAGCAGCTACCATTCTTGCACCAAAACCTTTCCATCCAAGTTTTGATATTTCTGCCTCTGTTTCTAATCTTTCTTTTACTTGTTTTTCAATATCGTAAAAATGTTCTTCACTTCTAGCATCAAAGAAAGCATCTTTCATATAGTCTGGGTATTGATCTATACTATCAACCATTTCTTTTGTTGGTACAAAATCAAAATCTATTGCATAGCCATCTTCTTTACCAAAATTATTAATACCACTTACAAATAAATTATCTATTTCAAATGATTTAGCTAATGCTTCACTCCAAGTAAACTTAGATTCTAATTCACCTCTTTGTTTTCTTGCAAAGTAATCTACATCTGTAGGAATAGTTTGTGCAGGATTTGACAATCCCATTTTATCTACAGTAAATTCTATTTTATCAGATTTTTCTTCTAAAGGATTTACCTCGATGTTTAAATTTTCATTTGACATTATGGCATCATCTCAGAAATCATATCAAACTCTTGTTTCTGTTTTTGTATTCTATTATATTTATCTACAAATTCTTCGTATCTTACATCTTTCATTAAAGGATATATCTTTTCAACAATATCTTTGTAAGTCATTCTAGCTTTATCATAACTACCTTCATCAAAATCGTTAGTTGGATCAACAATATCTATTGAAATAGGTACACCTGTATTTTTATCTCTTAAAACAAAACCTTGATTACTTGTTAAAGAACCAGCATTAAAATAAACTGGCACAATATCTTCTAACTCGTGTTGTTCTTTGTTTATTCTACCACTATCATACAAATCTTTTATGTATAATTTGACAGCTTGATCGTGATATTCTGGATAAATGTTATTTTTTGGAACTAATTGTTTAAAATCATCAACTCTATAATTTTCTTCAATATAATTTTTAGCAAATTCTAAAGCTGTTTTTTCTGAACCAGTTGCAATCATTACATTATTTGCAACATTTTTCATAATAATGGTTGCATACGCTTCATTTTCAAACTCAAGTCCAAATTCAAAAGGAGTAACACCGGGAAAATCTAACTCATTAACTTTATCAGTAACTGCTTTACCATCTGCTTTTAACAATTTGAATTTATCAGGATTATTTTTATATTGTAATTCATTATTAAATGCTTGTTCAAATGTTTGTTTCATTGTGTTCATAGCAAAATCTAATCTTTGATAAGTTGCTAAATCATCTTTACCTAAACTGTAAACAGAAGTTAAAGATTGTAGAGCATTTTGATTTTTAAATGTTTGATATAATTGTAAACCCATCTTTGTAGCATTTGGGTTTGTAGTATCTGTAATATTTCCACCAGCATCTAAAGTTTCTAAATATAAAGGAACTTTAGTATTATTTTTATTAGCAAGTTCTATAATTTGTGCAGTTGAATAAATTAATTCACCATTCGCATCTGTTGCTAAAGCATATCTATTTGCAGTTTCTTCTAAATTTTTTTGAGTTACTTTTTTATCTCCTGTTAATTTAAGACCAGCACCAACCGCAACAGACCCTTGACCATTTTCAAAGATAGTGTCTAATGTTTTAATATCTGTCGCATCATCAAAACCTTTATAAACTTCATTTAATAATTTTGTTCTTTCTTCTGAATCTAAAAAGGGAGAGTCTTTTACATTCTTTAACATTTGCATAGCAGCAACATATTGTTCATTTTTTATAAGATTATTTACATCAGATATAAAATAAGATTGTTTTACTTTGTCTACATTTTCTTGTCTTGATACGTCTGATAAACCAATATCATTTGAATAACTAATCTCATTATTAATTGCTTGATTTAATATTATTTTTTTTCCCTCTGGATTAGCAAATAAATATTCATTTGCTAAAATATTTTGGTCATTATCGTGAGTAATTTTCATATCTAATTCAAGTGCATTTCTTGAGTTAGTTTTTATAGCTGATATTTTTTTTGGTAAATTAATATCAACATTATTTTGCAACAAACTTTTTATTCTAGCGTTATCTGTAGTTCCTAATTTAGTATTTAATATTGTTTTAAATTTTTCATTAAATACTGATAGTGCCTCTTCTTCATTTGAATTGTTTTCTAAATCTGCAACAATACTATCTGCTTCATTAAAAACTTCTAATGCTTTTTTCTTTGCTTCTGTTTTTTCTCTTATGTCTCTTTGTTTTAAATAATATTTATTTACTTGAGCTAAAGCAGGTTCTAAAGCTGTAAGAGGTGAATCTTTCATACTAGCTTGTAAATTAGTTTGAATACCTGATGATCTAGTAGTCATTTCTGCTGTAGCTGTAAATGTAGGAATCTTAGGCATTTATGTTTCCTCCACCATAAGGATTACCAAAATTAGTTAGTAAACTTGTACCAGCGCTTGCAATATATCCTAGTGATTGCATTCTTGATCTATTTCTTGCCATAGCACCTGATATTGTAGCAAATTTTGCTTCTTCACTTTTTCTTGCTTGTTCAACTTTTGAATTATAATTAATTACATTTCTTTGACTCTCAGCCTCTTCAGCATTACTTCTTAATATTTTTAAACCAGTTCCAGAAAGCTCTGCGCCTGATTTTAATATTCTTGTTTTTACTGAGCTTTGTAAAGTAGCAAACTTTCTATCAAATTGAGCAATATCATAAGCAGTTTTTTGTTTTATTCTTTCAGCTTCTTGTTCTAATACAACAGCATTTCTATCAAATACTTTTTGATTAAATTTTCCTATTTCAGTAGCGTTCTTTGCTTGAATTAAAGAAGTTCCTGCTACTATAAAAGGTGTTGCTGCTCCCATTAGAATATCCTCGCATATCTGTATTGGTCTGTTCCATCAAAACCAAACTTTCTCATTAAACCTTCGTTCTCCAAACCTAACCACTCTGCAAATCTTTGACCTTCTTTAAAATCTTTTCTAATTGCAGTTTGAACTCTTACAATATTATTTTCTTTAGCAACTCTTGCAAAATCTTTTTTAATAGCTTTAGCAACTGATAAAGGATAGTTCCACATATCCTCTGTTGCTATAACCCAACCTTCTGCTACTTGACCCCAAATCATTTTCATACCTGCTGCAAAGATTGGTTTCTTACCAGCTAAACCAGTAAATGCTAAATGATCTTGTTCTAAGTTTTTGGCATCACCATCAACATTAATATAATGTCTGTCTGCTTCTAATACCTTATGGTTCATTTGTTGAGATAATATAAATTGTCCATGTTGTGCAGTATATGGCACTATATGTAGTATGTTATCCATCATTTGTTACTAGCCTTGGGTATACCGATAAAACAGTTAAAGGTAAAGGTTGTGTTTGCCTTACCACTATAAAACCATCTGTATCGTAGTTTCCTCTAAATTCAACTTCTTTATCACCTGTGAATGGTGCAATACCTTCGTTCATCGGATTAGCAGATGATCTGAAAGGTATTCTTTCCATGTTATTTAAGTCTGGTCCTACTTCAACACCTACAGTTTCAAATAATCTAATAGTTATTTCATATATTCTTTTTGTTTTACCTTGCGATGTTCCATTCTGTGAACCAGCATCTATTCTCATAGTTTGAAGTAATGAAGTATAAGCTAAACCAACTTTTACTTTTTTAGCAGCTCTATCTAAATTTATTGCACCTGAACTGACAGTTTTCGTTGGGTGCGTTGCGCCATCGGCTAATATAGAAACTGTTTGTCCTTCAAGGTGAGTAAGACCTGATAATGTTTCTACAACTTGATCTACTGTATCACCTGATGTGTGTGCGGCTGCGTTAGTTAGATTTTGACCTCGTGTGCATCCTGTAAGATCATTTGATGATTTACCTGTGTAAGCTATGATCTCTTTACCTATTTTTATTTTACCCGAACTATTAAAAGAACTAGCGTCTGTCAGTGTAATTGTAGATGCTGAGTTTGAAATATCACCATTAAGTGTTGTTGAAACACCATCATAATTTAACTGACTATCCAAATAATTAAATGTAGTATTATCTGTTTCTGTAAAATCAAATGTATTCAAAACTTCTACATATCTTTTAGTTGCACCATTGATAGTTCTTTTTACGATAACATAAACTTCATACTCATCTAAATCTGTAGGTATAACAGCTACACTTTCACAAACTGCATTGCCAGTTCCAAAAGAACCACCAAAGATATGTCTATGCCAAGCAGTAACTTGTTGATCTCTTTGATATGTAAGAGCAACTAACTCACCATCTTCTCTTACAGCATATATGATTGCTAAAGGTTCTTCTTGATATGCCATTTGTGTAATACCACCCTCAGTAATATGTTCTGCAAGGATGGTCATGTCTGGTGCTATATAACCATCAACATCAAAGTTATATGCTAGTTCTCTTATCTTTCTTCTTGCTCTTTGTAAAAATAAAGTAGCATTACCTACTGGAACAGCATCTACATTTGCTGCACCATAGTTTGATTGTTTTTTAATAAGAATATTTGTTGGTGTGATTGCATCATTATCTCCACCTCCATAAACTGCAAACTCACCTCCCGCAGTTCCAATAATCAAAGTTCTAGTTGGTGAAAGAAACCTAATTGCATTTACTTGGTTCGATGCAATCGTATAAACAATAGCATCATCATCTGCAACAGTGCCACCAATGTTTGCATCCATGTTTTCATAATCACCTGACTTTGAAAAATAAATTGTTTGTGGATTGTTAAGTGTTGCAGCAAATACCAATCGTTGTTCAAAGAATGTTACGCAAGATGGAAAACCTGTTGTTGTTGAAAAAGCACCTAATGACCAATCAGTTGATGCACTAGCTGATCCTGTATCTTTTGTAATTTCAACAGTTACTACTGTTGCACTTGTAAATCCTGTAACCTTTGCATGTCCATCTCTAAATCTAATTAATCTTCCAACATCTGTTGAAACAAATAAACTAGCACTAGCAGTAAAAGTTCTACCAGTTCCAACTGTTTGAGCTGAAGCAGTGATTGTTGTTGTAGATATATTTGTATCTAAATATGGACCATTAGTAAAATCAACTTCTGTTAATGTCCAAGATGTATGACCTGTTCTTGATAGCTTTCTTGTTGCATGACTGGGATGTGTTATGTACATAACATCAGCACTTTGCGCAAACTTTATATCAAATAGTTCTGCTGTTAGATAAGGTGTAGTAATTTCAAAAGCTGAACCACCTGATAACACTTGACCTTTATCTTTGTATACTCTCATATACTCATTACCAAACTCAAGTATGTAAGTTTGTGTTGTTGAGAATTCAAAAGGTATTAATCTTGTTTTAGCTGAACTTGTTTTTACTTCAGCAATAAACTGAGTGCCTGGTCTACGAGCTGCTGCGCCATGCGGGTATATAACTAAATTTTCAAGTGTCTTGCAACCAGATGAATATTTAGCTATATCATTTCTTCCATCTAATCTGGGTGATAGTTCACCTGCTGTGAAATTTGTAATTTGTGCAGCTACTCTAGCCATGTATTAGAACCTTGCGTTTATAAATGTACCAGCGTCTATAACATCTGCCATTCCATCTTCTTGAGTAGTATTATATCCTTCAGTTGAATCTACAAATCTAGCGTCTTTTAATTTTTCTTGATACAGAGCAATCATATTTTGCTGTGTAGTATTGTTTGATGTAATAGCGTATGCTATATCCGCAGATAATGCTGCTGATAATGTTTCTCTTAAATTTTCATCATATTGGTTTGGATCTGTAACTCTTGAGATATATAATATCTTCATAGAAGAATTATTTGATAATATAGATCTACCTTCTACTTTGTGATTTGAGTCGTAATCTAATATTCTAAGTAATCGTAAACAATCACCAGGTAAATCATATTTAAAACTAAATCCCCATGCTGGAGTATCTGTTGATGATGATAGTTCTAATCTTTTTTGTAAACAATTCCAAGGGTGTGATCTAAATACACTATCTCTTATTTGAGTGAATCTAGCGTTACATAGTCTAGCGTTTTTTGAATCTTCTGTTAAGGAAACAATAGTTGTAGCACCTAACTGATTTAATGCTCCGTTACAAATATCTACTATTGATGCCATAGGTTCTTATAAAATAAAATTAAAAAAAAAGATAGGGGATTTCTCCCCTATCTAATCTAGTTATTAGTCAATTACATATAACATCTGCAACTGAATAGTACCAGTACCATTAGCACCTGCTAATGTAACTGTAACTGGAACACCATCTTTGTTGGCATCTGTTACTGCATTTTTGTCTAATGCAATCGTGTCTAGCACTGCAACACTTTCCGCAGAAGTTGAAGCTGCCGCAGCTTTGTATTGATCTACGTCTGCTGCTTCAGTTGTACCATCTGCTTTAGTGTGTGCTGCGTAACCTACAGAAATAGTAGTCGATGATCCTAAAGCATCATAAGCTACTGAGCCTGATAAAAGTCTCGCACCATTTGGTATGCTAAACATGTGAACTGTTGATTGTTCTGCACTCGCTTCGTACTCAGCAAAAGCAACTCTTACTCTACCAGCAAGTTCGTTTGCTTTCACTTTTTGTGAAGGTGTAGAATCAATCTTAGCTTGTTGTATTGAGTCAGCCATAATTATATCCTCCTTCTATTACGCTTCGTGTGCTTGTATTTCAACTACCTTTTCTTCTTCCATTCTTGTAGCACCAATGCTCATGCAGTAGTACACTTGAGTTGCGTAAGATTTGTCAGCTCTTTCGTCAATACGAGCTTGAACATCTTTACCAACTGCTAATGTAATACCATCCTGTGCAAATGCGATACATGATCTTTTAGAAGATGCAATAGATAGTCTGTTTGATACTATAAAGTTAAAACCTAAGAACGAGTTGATTTCACCATTTGCTAATGCTTTAACAGTGTTGAAATCTGAACTTGTTACTTCAGTTGTACCTAATAGATCAGTGATTTGTCTTGGGGATACCACGATAAATCTAGCGATTGATGGATCTACGCTTGCTAAGTCGAACTTTTCTTTTGCAGTTCTTAACTTCGCAATAGTTAAACCATCAGTACCACTTTCTGTAATCTTCTGTGCAGAAGGTAATACAGTTGAAGTTGATCCTGTTTCGCCAGTAAATGCAGTTCCTGTAGCGGCACTGATTACCACGTCATCCATAGCTCTACCCATTGCCATAGCAGCAGCTTGAGCATAAGATGAAGTCGGGTCTATTAAGAGTCTTACTTTATCTTGTTGATCTATTAAATCCGCAAATTCGTAATCCGCAAGAGATACTCTTCTTCTAGCATGCGGAGTGTCGATCTGTGGAGTGTCAGAATGTCTGCTAGTTTTTAATACAGCAGTTACTTTCCCTACTTGGTCAAAGAAAGCATTTTTTCCAACAACAGATTCAAGACGAACTCTGTCTCTTAATAACGATCCCATTTGTTGAGACAACATTTGAATGTTAGCAGAATACTGCTGCACAAATGCTGTTGTTACTTGTGATGACATATTAGTCTCCCATTGTTATTAATGTTAAACAATCAGAGAAGTTATCCGCCTACGCAGGCATCTCTTGGATTTTAAGTCTTTTAGACTAGAAGTCTATTCCTTCTTGCCAGTAAGGTTCTTACGAATTGTCTTACCTTTAATCCATTTATAATAAATTTCACAGATTGGCAAGGGGTCTTGTTTCTGAAACTCTGTTCCTGTTTCTTTAACAATCCTTAAAATCTCAAGTTTAAGCTCTTCGTTATTAAGATGTTCACTTGCTTCCACTTAACATCTCCCTCATGGTATACACTTTTTGAACAACTTTATCATGATTAGGATGAGACTTATTCCAATATGGACCATCTTTATCATTCATAATCTGATCTATTTCTGTTTGTATATCCTCAGTTCTATCCATGTTTTCAGACTCTGTAGATAATATTTTATCTTCTGACATCATGTTTGCAATCTTTGCAAAGCCTTTTATAATATCAACATTATCTCCAAGTCTACTTCCATCTGCTAGTTGCATCTCAAAAATCTCTGGTGAGAGATTGGCAGTGGCAAGTGATTTAGCTTTTGCAATATTTGAATCATAATCTCTACCCCATTCTTGTCTAAGTAAGTTTTGAGATTGAGCTTGTGTAGTTTCTGCATCAACCTTTGCTTGTTGAGTTTGTGCCTCCATATTATTTTTATAAAAATTTAATATGCCTTTTGCTTGTTCATTGTTCAAACCCAATTTGAAAGATTGTTCTTGAAAACTTTTGATTGCTTGTTCGTCTAAAGGAACAACATCTGATTTTGTATCTAAGCTATATTTATCAAAAGATTCTGGTCTACCCATTTTTATATAGGCTTCTTCCCATTGATCTTCAGTAAAATTTTTATTAGGCACAACCATCTTATCTTGTCCAATCATTCTAGTTGCATTGATATATGACTTTGCGAGTGCATCTATCTCTGTAAACTTTTCAATGTTTGGATCGTTTCTATAGACTTCACTAATAGTATCTTTCCAAGTTGATTGTGTTGGTTGTGGTGCAGGTGTGTCTGCTTTGGCAACAGTTGCTTGTGTTGCTTGTGGTTGTGCTTCTGTAGTTGTCTGTTCTACAGGCACAGTTTCCTGTGTTATCTGTTCGCTTGACATTTTATTTTTCCTTTGTGAGCAGCATTTGTTTTATAAATAGAAGAACGCTGCGTTGTCCTTCCATATATGCGCTTTCATGACTATCACCTTTTATGTTGGTGGTAGAAAGAAAGTGACATCTTTTTTCAAGATCAGCCATGACCCTAGAGCCTTCGTCTGAATTGAATATTGATTTGTAATCTATTTGTAGTTGTTTTATTTTTTTTTCTAGTTCTTTTTGATCCATACTATTCCGCTTCTGCATTTGCTACAGCTCTTGCTTCATCTGGCAATGCTTTCGCTAGCGGTGCTATATCTCCTCCTGCTTTGGCTACTTGTTGCAGTTGTTGCATCTGTGCCATTTGTTCTTGTTGTTGAGCTGCTTGTTCTCTTTCAGCATTTACTTGTGATTGTAGTTTTAAAACTTTTTGTGGAACACCCACAAGATCAGCTATGTGTTTGACTAAAGAATCAAAGTTTATGTAATCAAATACTGGAGCAACATTTGCAAGTGATCCTAATATTTCTATTGCTCTTGTAATTGATGAAAGCTCTGTTCCTTTTTGTGCTTTAGCAAGTGGTGATACATATTCGATTTCAATATCTTGACCAGATAAAAACTCAGGTGCTGGAGCAAACTGATTATTTCTAAGTAATATTGCAAAGCATCTATCGATCATTGGTTTCAATAATTCTGATTGCAGTCTACCTAATACTGGTCCTAGTAATCTCATCTTCTCTTCGTTTCTTTGTATGACTTCTGTTGCTGTCATCTGTGGTCCTTGTTGTAACAATAGTTGATCTACATAAAATACATTTCTAATTGCAGTTCTTCTTTGCTCTTCCATATTTAGACCTAGTGGATTGTTTGCGCCAATGTTTAGTGGTTCGATTCTATCTCTTGTACCTGATCTATAAAAATTTAATCCACCTGGTACAGTTCTCACTGGTAATAAAAATCCATCATCAGGAACTAATAGAGGTGGGTCTACTTGTTTTTGCGCAGCCTTGATAGTTGTCTTTGACATTTCATTTAACATCTTAACATCTGGTAAAGCTGTCATTGCAGGTGATCTACCATATATCTCATGCGATGCTTTTAAATATCTTGGTACTACAAAAGGGAACTCCATGAAGCCACCTACTGATAGTTCATTACCATTTTTATATTCTACATAAGTAGATTCAAACTCCATATTCTTTTTATCTTTTTTTGTAGGGTCAAAGTCTTGTCTTGGATATACTGCATGTAAAATATCTATTTCATCAAATGGATCTTTCTTAACTTTGTTTCTTGCTTCTTCAGATAAGTTTTCACCAAACTGTTGAAACGCAGCTCTCAAAGTAATTTTAAATTTTCTGTATACTGTATCTATTCTACCTTTATCATTTTCAGTGATATAGATTTCGTTGATGTGTCTTGTAGAAAATTTTAAAAGATCGTCTTGATCTTCTTCTATAAACATTGCTGCTGTACCAAATGTAATTAGATCATGGTACAGTTCAAATATTTCTTGTTGAAAGTTTGATCTATTGAAAGCAGTGTACATAGTATCAGTAACACCTTCTAACCAAAGTTTAGCTTCATCATCTGCATCTAATCCTTGATCCTTATATCTTAGTGAGAACCAAGGCGTAGAAGGGTTAGTCAACATCCCATGAAGAGATGCAGCTAACAATTCTACAGCTTGTATTGGAGAGGAGTCGAAAATGAGTTCTGTTCTTTTATCACCTCGTGATCTAGTTCTGGTTACATCTGCTTTTCTAGGTTGCATATAATCTGCAACTTCTTGCCAATGTGTTTCCCAGTTTTGTCTACCAGTTTTAAGGCGATCAAATCTCGCCATGATAGTTTTTGTTAAATCGGTTTTTGCCATTATGATCCTAATAATGTTGGCTTGCCAAGTACAAATTTTCCTCTTACTCCTCCAGTTGGAGTAAGAATAGTCATACGTCTACCTCTACGTTTTGTTTTTCTGACATCGTATTCTTCTTTTTTATCTTCTTCTGCTTGTGCCATCTCTGCTTCAGTTGGTGCTTGAACTTGAACATCTCTACCACCAATATTTTTAACTTCTACTATTGGTTCTGGTTTTGGTTGTACTGTTGGTGTTGTTAATACTGTAGGTAAATTATCTGATTCTCTATCTCTTTGATTTATTGGATTACGCATAGGAGTTACTCCTGCTGCCTGACCTTCATAATCTAAAACATTTTGTTTAGATTTTTTAGATGCTTTTTTTACAGTTTCTACAACAGTTCCTAGAACACCACCACTCCCAATAAATTTTGATATTGGATTTTTCTTTTTTGGTTTTTCGTATCTATTTGCTGGTCCTTCTCTTGATGGTCCACTTGCTCCCATAATTATACTCCAAATGTTAATGAAGATTTAGTTTCTTGCTTAGTTTCTTTTGTAGCCTTTTTCATAACTTCATTTTCATAAGTCTTATCTTCAGACAAAACTAAAACTTCTTCTTCTTTTATCTTTTGCTTTACTTCCTTTTTAACTTTTTTTACTGCTGGTTTCTTTTTAAAAATCTTTTTTATATTTTTTAAAATCATATTACTTACCTAATAAAGTTTCTAATGCCTCATCTTCAGTTTCCTGTATACCCAATGGTCCAGTTAAAATGGTTGACTTTCTACCTCTTCTCTTTCTCTCTCTAGCTGCCATCTCTTTTGTAATCTCTTCTTTCTTTTCTTCTGGTAGTTCTTCAGGAACTGCTGGCGGTGGTTCTGGCGCAGGTGGTGGCGGTGGAGGTGGTGGTGGTAGTTTTGGTTTAAAAATAGAACCCATAATTATATAATCCTGTATTCATTATCTGCTACACTTTGTGGAGCAGTTTGTCTATCATTTATTTCTTGTAGTCCAACAGCTAGATACCTCATGGCATCGCAAGCGTGTGAACTCCAATCGTGTACAGGCTTTGATCTAAACATTCTGTTTTTATCAATATACTTCCTGTGGTAATGTCTTAACGCATCTATCAAGTTTTTGCAATGGTCTACGTCAATCCAACATCTCGGCAAGATCATTGTCGTTGCATGTATTCCATCTTCGAGTGGAATTTTTGGCACGACCTTAAACCTTATTCCTAATTGATAGGCGACCTCTCTTCGGGTCTTGCCATTACTAAAATCTGTAACTTCGATGTCGTGTGGTGCAAAGTGATCTTTGTAGATGTAATCCTTTTCCTTTATCATCTGAATATAATGCGGTAGACCTTTACCTCTCTCTTCATGGTAGTCGATAATATTGATTGCTCGACCTAGTTGTTGAAAGAATATGATTGCACTGTGATCTGAAACTCCTAAATCCCAACTTGTTGATACTGGTAGACTAGGATCATAAGGCACTCTACTAATTTGTCTTTTGTTATCTAGCTTTGCAATCTCATCACCATAAATAGCACCTTCAATGTTTGCAATCCAATCACACTCAAACTCTTGCATGTACTTCTTTTCACCCATGATTTCTTTTGCTTTGTCCAACTCCTCTTGGTCGACAATTTTCGTATCGCTAGCTTTAGCTTTATAATGAAACCAATCTTCTGAACCTTGTGCGTGTTGATATAATTCATAAAAATTATTATTCATCCCTTGCGGAGTTCCAATGAAAACACAGTACCCCTTTCTGTCGGATAGTGCTGGTCTAATAATTTCAGGAAACAATCTTTCATTAACATTCGCATACTCGTCAATCACGCAGCCATCAAGGTATATACCTCTTAAACCATCTGAGTTCTCTGAGCCTAGCAAGGTGATACGAGAGCCATTTGGTAAATCAACTCTCAGTTCTGTTTCGTTAAATTTGGTGTGGGGTATTTTGGCGGTGAACTGTTTTATATAATCCCAAGCAATAGCTTTTGATTGTTTGAAGGTGGGTGATATATAGGCATACCTAGGGTTCTTGTTCTTAGAAGTTAAAGCTGATCTAATCAAATGATTTAAAACTGCCACAGTTTTGCCAAATCTTCTATGGCATACCAATACATTCCATCTGTATTTATCTATTTGTTTGTGAATGTAGGCTTGATGCTTACGAGGTGTATAAGGTATTTTTATATCCATACATTAGTGAAACAGTGTACTAGGCATATAATCATTCAGAGGGTGATAATCAAAACCTAGTCTATTCATAGCGAATATTGTAAATAACTCAGCAGAGTCATGATCTGGCATATTAAAGAATTTGATTACTACATTGTTTGTTTTTTCTTCTATGTAGCAAACGCAATCCATATCTTCTGATGAAAAATAGTTCATATACCATATCTAGTTTATTATTGTTGGTCTGGCAAGATGAAGATGAAGCTGTGTGTAAGGGTGTCCTCTAATCCCATGTATATATATATATAACATGCGGTCGCGATATGGGTGTATAGGGGGGTCTGCATTTGTAAAAATGTGTCAAGCTATACAAAAAATATGTATTAGGGTTGATAATCTTTTATTATCGTTACGCCAAAAGTGTTATAAATTGTCTTATATGCTGCTTATGTGATCCGTTTTATAACACGAGAACTGGCGCGGCGGCGCGTGATATAAGAATTGCAACATATCCAACCAATTAAATAAAACTTCTATTCTATTAAACTGGACCAATAAAAAAAACCTGGCTAAGAATTAACTTAACCAGGTTCAACGTTTATTATTATTTATTCTTGAATGAATGAAATATAATTTCTAAAATTTATATTTTTGAAATAATCTTGATTAGATTTAGAATACATATACATCCATTGACTTGCATCCTCCAAACCTTTTGCCTTTGCATTTTTAAATGCTTCGAGGTGGTTTCTATGATACATATATGAACCATCTTTGAACTTAATCATTGTATTAAATTTAGTCATTTGATACCTCATTTTTTAGTTGACCAAGATATTCTGGAGCTGCAACTAAAAATGGCTCAACATATTTAGTCTTAACACAACCTTGATCAATTAAATATTTATGAGCTTTTGTTTTTTCTTTAACATCATCTAAATAAATTCTTATGATGTTTTTATGTGGTCTTGTTATTAACATTTTTTACCTCTTTCTTTAATTGTTTAATCTCTTTATATATACCAATTTGGTTAATATCAAGCTTTAAATATAACTGCGTCAATCTGCGCATATCATAACATATCATAACTATTGCTATATTATACCATTTTGGTTAATACTTACGAAACAACAATGAAAGGTAAAACAATGACAAAAGAAGAAGCAATAAAAAGACTAAAAGAAGAAATAAAAAAAGGTGATACACTATGGACACAATTAAACCATGTGTCTCAATCTGGTATGATGCGTCATATATCAGTAAGACAAATCAAAAAAGATTATCCTCTTGATTGGACAAGATTGGTTTCATTAGCTCTCGATTGGAAAGAAGGGAAAAATCGTTGTGGTGGTGGAATTAAAGTTGGTGGTTGTGGGATGGATATGGGTTTTCATCTTGTTTATACTCTTTCATCAGTTTTATATGATGATGGGTACGCAATTAAACATAGTTGGTTATAATGAATAAATATAAAATCAATATGTATCAAGTGCCTATTAAAAAAATATATAGAATTAAGCAATACTGGACCGACTGGCTCAAATATAGATTGCCAATACCTAAAAAAATAACGCCAAGAATATTAACAAATCTATTGGGAGGGTACAAATAATGAAACACACAAAGCTAGATTATCAATCAATCGGTGATTGTTATTATGACATTTACTGTCAACCAGAATTAACAACAAAAAAAGATTTGTTAAAAGATATGGTTAAAATATTAAATGGTGAAATAACAAAGCAAGATTATATTAATGAGATAAACCAATGGAACTTTGAAAGGGGGTATAAATGAGGAAGTACAAAGTTAATATTGAAGAGCTAGGATATGAAAATATTATCGAGGCTGAGAACGAGGATGAGGCTGAGATTGAGGCTTTTGTTGATTGTAAAATGAATTTGCAGGAATATGTAACAGCAACAACAGAAGAAATAAAATAACAACAAAGAAAGGAAAAAAACAATAATGAAACAAAAAATACAATGTATACTATGGAACAATAATATTAAAAGCATTAAACAGGCTATAACAAAAAAAAATAAGTTGGAAAATCAAGGATATATTTTAAAACAAAACACTATGACTAATGGAAATATATTAATATATATAAAAAGGGGGAATAATGAAGTTAAAAATAAACAACATACAATATCATAGAAATGGAGTGTGCGGAGAGCCTTTTTATGTTATTAATTTTGATGATAAGGATATTGGAAATATGATTGGAGTTGTATTTCCAATATACGATGAGAAAAAAGATCAATATAAAAATGAATCTAATCCAAAGGTTGCAGTATTTAAAACCAAATTACTTGGACAAGGTAATATAAATTTTGGTGAAAATTCATTTAGAGGAGATCATTTTTCTGATGAGTTAATACAAGCTATCAATAAAAATAATAAAAAAACTATGGAAAGTTATACAAAATCTGTAGTAAAAAATAGTAAGAAATTAATTAAGAAAATAAAAAAAGCTAGTTAATGAGTAAACTAGAACTAACAACCCTTTGCCATTTAATTATGGCGAGGGGTTTGTTTTATCGTCAATTACTTCTGCGTCTGCCTCAATCAGATCAGGTGTATCTTGCCAACTTACAGAAATTTTCTGATCTATATTCTGCTTTATCGGTTTATTGTCAGAATAAAGATCGGTCAGCTTTCCTGCTAAATAAGTAATAAATTTTGTCTTCTCTCTGATCCAAAGTATTTGGTTAGGGTTTTCTACTTCTTGATACTGAAATATCTGTAACAGTTTATCAATTAAAGTTTGGATACCAATTTTTCTAGCCTCAGTTATTTTGTGATTGAGTTCTTTGTCTTTCTTTAAGATTGCATAAAACTTTTGTAAGCTCATCTGTGAGACGGAGAGCTTTTTGTCCTCTAAAATTTCTGAAAGAGTTACGCCTCGCATGAGCATATTTTCGATAGTATCGACTTCTTTCTGTAGTTCCAATTCTAGGTTTAACTTCTTTGTAATAGTATTCTTCGACTTCTTCTCTTGACTTGTTTCTGAATTGATAGAGTGCTTGGAGTTGGTTGATTCTTGTGTCATCAGTATAGTTCTTTTGGTTAAATCCTTTTATATTATTACCACCATGAAACATACATAAATATTTACCATTGGCAGTTGGGTATCCTTTAGCTCGGCATGGTCGTTTACTTCTTCTTGTTAGACTTTGACAAAAAACTTTTCGTTGCTGAAATCCTGCCATATTTATCTTTGTTCTTTGCTACCTTATTCTTGTAAAAATAGTTTGTCTTTTTTCGGACATCATCTATTGCCTTTTTTATAACATCTTTTGGCACATAATTCACTTGTTCTTGGTCCTTTATTTCAAGTGCTTTTTTACACAAATAAGGGTTATCATTATCTTTGATAGCAGCATTGAGTTCTTGAACAGTAAACTTAGACGCTATCTTTTTTAAGATTGTTTCTTTATCGCTACCACTCTCTGCCAAACCTTTTATATAGTTATTAATGTTAGTTTCTTTAATGATAGTTCTACTAATATCTGTCCTGTAGACACTACCCATGTGTCCTGTAGACACATCATAGTTTCTTCTGGACACAACTAAATCTTTATTAATGATATATAATGTTGTAGACTTCTGGCGTTTTTTTGTAATAATTTGTGATCTCTGTAATAATTCAGTGGTTCTAAATATGGTGCTTCGACTAAGACCTGTCATCTTAGATAAGGTGGCTTGGCGTGGATAGCAAGTCAGCGTCTTTGAATTAGCGAACTTTAGTAAACAAATGAATACCAGATAGCAGTAAGCTCGGTGCTTGTTTGGAATCATTCTAAACTGTGGACTATCAAATAGCGAGAACTTAACCCTTATATGAGGCTCATACTTCTGTTGCATTTTTAATTTCTATAGTTGCAATAGTATCATTATGAATACTACCATGTGCTATTAAAACTATTTTTGTTATTGAAAAACCATATTTTTTACCAATACCATTTGAATTCCAACCAAAAGATATAACTTTACCATTAGGTTTAATTATTCTACTAATTTCTTTTTTACAATTACTCCAATATGAAGCGTTATATTTTTTATCTAATGATATTCCTGCGTTTTCATATTTAGTTTTAAGTTGATATGATGAATAAGGTGGATCAAAAACTAAATTAGATTCTGAACTTGCAGGAAAAGATTTTAAATATTCTATTGCATCTTTTTTAAATGGATAAGGAAAAGGATCAACATAATTTAATCCTAATTCCTCATATATTAAATCTTTTATTGGTTTTATTTTAAATGTTTCATGATTTGGCATTGACCAAAACCTTTGAAATTTTATATTATGTTGCATTTTTGCAACACCTCCTGTGTTCTTTATGCAACTCATATAAATAAGCTAACCATTGATCTGAAGTCATCTCGAATATCTCACTCACAGGCTCTGTAATGCGCTTTATCCTAAATTTCATATCAACCCCCATAGGAGTATAGAAAACTAAAAATCCAGGTACTCTAAGAGCCTCTGCGACCCTCTTTGTAAGGGTTGTAGCCTTGTATTTCTGACCCTTGTCATAGCAAGTCTCTTTTACAGCTAAAGGCTCGTAACAATGAGGACAAACCTCAATGAAATCTATATCAATGCCACCTAATCCTGGAAAATCCCTATGCCAATCGTTATAGCTGCCATTGCTAAAAGCATAGGTCCATCTAGCCATTTTTCCTTATCGCATCTTGAAGTATCTTCTTTTGTTTTTTGAGCATATCAATCTTCTCCTTTAGTTGTGTTATTTCATAATCTTTTATACTGTTGTCAGTTGTAAGTATATCAATAGTTTTTTCTAAATCAGCATCACCTCTTTCTTTATCAGCTTTTAATTTTTTTAATTCTTTTTGTAACTCCTTAACCTTATCAGCAGCTTCTATCTCTTCAATCATTCCATCATAGGTCATTTCAATACCTCTATCTTTTTAACTACTGATCTTGGATAAACTGTGGTGTTGCCAACTGTAAGTGAACCATCATCATCAAAACTATGCGAAGCAAAGATGATAACTTTCTTAGGATCTTTATGTAATAAATATCCTGTATCCTCACACCAACTAAATGTTTGTTCTTTAGCTTTTTCTAAAGTGGTCCAATCGCTAGATGATACAATATCTTGCCAATATATTTTTACTCGTTTATATTTAAACTTCTTCTCTTTGCCAATATTCTTCATAGAAATCATTAGGTTGTACTTGTTTATTTGTTGCCTTGAATATTTTAAACATTACCTTTGGGTGAGGTATCCTTTCACCTTTAGCATAGCGTTGAACATTGGTGGCAGGATTTATATTAATGATGCCAAACTTATTAGCTGCTTGAGAATAACTTAATTTATTCTCTTTTATCCAATCTGATAATTTCATAAACTCCTTTCGTGAAACCTGCTGATACCATAAAGGTTATATAATGCAAGCAAAAAAAAATTAATTTTAAGGTTGGGATTTTAAAATTTACGTATATCTCATTAATATGCAAACATTAAAAACAACATCCGAAGAACCTCCATAGGTTTAAAACTATTCTAAACCCAATAAAAACCGAAAGGTCTGCAGGGGTTTAAATTTGGCTTGAGGCTTGTGTATACTGTGTATGCTCATAACATACATAATCTTGCCTAGAAAGCGTATAGCTTGAGAGGGTAGTAAACTACCCTCAAGTCCAAAAAATAACAGTAGACATAATGGTATAAATGACTATATTGTTTTGAAACAACTATGAAAGAATATTTTGAAACTTTTAATGGCGGTAAAGGATTAGACCATTGGTCACCAACCTCTTCTCAAAACTTTACAAGGTTCTTAATTAACTATTCTTTACCGCAAGAAGTAAGAAGATCATTCAAGATAAGATACAAAGCACCTTTTGGTAATCTTACAAACAACACAGCTCAAAGATTAAAATGCGAGATACTTTATGATGGAGATAAAAAAATACAATTAGCAAACAAAGATTATGATGATGTGTTTAATCAAGAGCTTACAAAAATAAATAAAGACAGTGAACCAGTTGATGAGAAAGATAAAATAGCAAGAGAAGCTATGATTGAATCTGCACATCAAACTATACAGAATATATTTAAAGTGTTGAAAGAAATATTTGGTAACGAAAAGTTAGTAGCTGAAAGATATGTAGCATCAAAACTAAAAGATATGATCCACGATATTATAGGTCGTATAGATTATGAAAGTAACAATGCAATCGGTGAGGCTAAAACTAAACCACCAACTTTAAGAAAGAAGAAAAGTAAAGATGAATACTATCTTGCTACTACAAACTTACCAACTGAACCAGATGCTTTGCATACAAGTCAAGTATCCTTTTACTATCATTGCACTAAAAGAAAACCATTTTTGTTTTATGTGAATGAAAAAGATTATGTCATCTTTGATGATAGTCACGAAAAATTATCAAAGGATTATTTAGAAGATCAATACAATCTTATGACCCAAAAGTTATTATCATGGGAACAACTAATTATATTCTGTAAAGGCGATCTAAATAAACTAGCACACTTTGCAGAACCACCAGAATTAAATCATCCTTTTTATTATAGGGATTTAATACAACAACAAAAAGATAACATAAAAAAACTATGGAGATTAAACGCATGAAAAACATATATCAAAAATTACACCAAGCATGTTTAAATGCAGGTGGCGTAAAGAAAGGGGAGAAAGTAAAAGGTATGCACTTCAATCCTTTACTGCACGATGCAGTACAAGAGGTTGCAACTCAGGCATTACTAGATCAAGGATTGTATCCAACATGCAGCTACAAAACAGATACGCATGAAACATTTGTTATGGTTACTTGTTACATGACCATACATGATGTTGATAATGTAGAAGATAAGATAGAAGTAAATGGTTGTAGTGCAATGGGTGGATTAGATAAGTTTGGTACTGGTCAAGCTATGTCATACTCAAGAAAGTATGCTTTCTTAAATCTATTAAATTTAAAAACAGGAATACAAGACGATGATGGTTACACAGCAAAGCCATTTGAAGAAGTAAAAAAAATTCCAGTAGGCAATGGAAAAAAGAATATTAAGCTAGACATGGATCTGCTTGATATGGGTAGAATAAAATATGACATCCAAAATATAAATGACATATATGCTTTGAGAAATTGGAAGAAACAAAACTCAAGGTTATTCGACTCTAATAATAAGTCTCTTCGAGAGTACAGACAGATAACTGATTTGTATGAAACTCATGAGACAAAACTAAACCAAGGAGTAATAACAAATGGCTGATGATATATATATTAAGCTAGTAAGAAATAATAAGAAGAACGCACCAGAGCAACCTGATTGGGTTGGTCCACCAAATCAAGACTCTCCACCTGATAAGGATTGGAGGATTGGTGTTAAAGTTGGTGATACTTGGTATAATCAAGCAGGATGGGATACAGAAGATGGTTTGATTAGCATTAGACTTAGAGCAAACGATAAGTCTAAGTCAGGATCTTCTGGTGGTGGCACACCAAGTTTTGCACCAAAAAAAGATTATGCAAAACAAAGCTACTATGCTAAAAGATAATAAGTATCGGTAGATACTTTTCGATGAGGTGGGGTTTTTATCAGGCATCCCTTTCTGCCTTCTTTAGTTGTTTTCCCTGCCTCATCATCTAACTATGGACACAATAGATTTATCAGATAAGATTTTAAAAAAGATCATGGAGGATCGGCAAGAAGATTATGGCGACTTTAAGGAAAACTTTAGGCTAATATCTGTCTTGTTTAATGTTATACTGCACGACAAATTAAAAGATGATATAGAACCATACGAGGTTGGACAACTTATGATAGCTTTAAAATTATACAGAGCCACAAGAAAATACAAAGCAGACAACTATGATGACCTTGAGATATACACAAAAATGGCGAAAGAACTACATAAATTAACTATAGACAAAAAGGAATAAATGACTAAATATATACGAATTAAATCTGGCGAAGCTAACTTCCAGTTGGTTGAAAGATTTGATGAAGTAGAGAAAGCTGCAAACCCTAACGCACAAGGAGAGCTTGTAGAATGTAAAGTAACAGGAATGAAAATAGACTTTACTAAAGTGAAAAAGGAGAAGGATGAAGAGCAACAGCAAGATGCGGATATACGACAAGCTGCAAAAGGAGTTTGACTTGATATTAAAGCATAAGGATACTGGTCAATGTCTCAAAACTCTAAATGCTTACAGAAGAATACCGAAGCATTGGAGCAGAATTGTTAAGATAGAAAACGCAGAAGCAAAAAGAGCTTAGAGCTTTTAAAAAAAATAAAGAAAGGCGTAGGGATTTTACGCTTTGCAGAAAGGAAACATGAGTACAAAATTAGAAGATTGGGAATATAAAATTCAAGCAGATCAAATTAAAATAGAAACTAACATACCAATTCCAGATAAAAAAACTAAAGGTTTGAAGAACAAAGAACTTGCAGAAAAAGTTAAGAACATGCCTGTCATGAGTTCAGTTGGTTTTGGTACAATCAAAGAATGTGAAAGATTAAGACACTACATGTATACCATTCATGGTAAAGGATCTAGTGTTACAAGAACTATACCAAGCATAAATAATAAAGTTGAATATAGAATTTGGCGTATCAAATAATTAACTAAACTGCCTAAATCTTCTTACCTTTGCTGCAATACTTTTAGGTTGTTTGCTAAATTGTTTGCCTTTTCTTTTAGCTTTTCTTTTCTCCCTTGTAGTTGCTGCATACTCCGCAGCACTCAAACTTTTTATTGCAGCAGAAGGCAAATATCTTTCGCCAGTAATGCTCGATTTTTTTCCAGACTTTGTACGCCATTTCTGTCTACTCCAAGCTCTTAAACTTCTTTGAGTTTTTGATAAAGCCATTATCTATAACCACCACCAGCAGCCTTATATCTTTTAGCTAATAGTTGTGCTTTTCTAGCACTCCATTTACCAGCAGCAGTTCCTTGTACATTAGATGCTAATATTCTTTTAAACATCCTTTTTCTCATACCTGGTTTAGTATAGTTACCAGCTTTATTGACTGTGCTTTTTTTTTTAGCCATTTATCTTCTTTTCTTACTTTTTCTTAACTTTACAAAGTCAGCTCCTGTTATTCTGTCTCTTGGTTCGGCTACACGAGCTATCTTCATTTGTTTCTTTGAGTATTTTTTTTTACCTTTTCCTGGCATTATCTTTTACTCATTTTCATTTTCATGGATTTTTTTTTCTTATCCATTTTGCCTTTTTTGTTCATAGGCTTTTTCATTTTCTTTCCATAGTGTCCTGGCATTGTATCTCTCCTTTTGTTTATGTTTACAATAATTATCGAAACAGCTTCCATCTTTTCCATCATGACAAAAGTATTTCCTTTCTCCATTTATAATCCATCCGCCTTCATTACTCAATAATTCTTTTTCACAAAGATGACACCAACCACAGGTAAGTATAGCTTGTTTTTTAACCCAAGTCTTACGCTTCAACTAGCATCTCCATCTTCTTCTTGCTTGTCTTAGTCTTGAGTTGGGGTTTTTGGCAGCCTTTGGAAATCTTTTCATTTGACCAGCAGATCTTGCACAATAAGATTTTCTTCTAGCTTTCTCTCTTGCAGTTAGTCCACTCTTTTTAGTTACAGCAGTTTTTAGTTTTGATCCTGGGTTCTCTCTTCGGTATCTTGCAACACCAGCTTTAGTCATACCCGCACCAGACTTTGTGGATCTAAAATACTTTTTAGTTCTTGGTGGTTGTTTATCTCTTCTACTCATTAATCACTCTTTGATATACTAATTATCTTACCATCCTCTACGACAGCTTTTACTTTTGTGCATTGATAAAATAATCTATCACTACCATTTGATCTTGTTGCAATTCTTTTTTTTTTCAAACATTCAGATATTGATGGCATTAATAAATGTTCCTTTAATTCTGGTGGATTACCTAGGTACATCATTAGAGCTATAACCATTTCCATTTTCTCTTACCTTATCTTTTAATTTTTCTACATCTGCACGAAGTCTCTCAATATCCTTTATCATTCTTTGAATATTAACACCATTGTGCATCATCTCATCTACTCTAGTTATAGTCTTTTCAAGATCAGACGCTAGAGATTCTTGAATTAAAAATTGTTCCTGGTCGATTGGTTTCTGGTCTGAAGCCTTCAATAAATCATTGAGCATTAGCTCTCTGCTTGTCTCCAGAGAAGTCAATCTACCTGTTAATTCTGTGTAGCCAACAACACCAGCAATTACACCAGCTACTATAGCCAACATATTCTTGATTGGCATACTTACTGAAGTGCTTTCGCTGATTTTCATTATAAAATAACTGCTGCTACAATCACTAATATAACAACACCAGCAATAACCTTGTGGTCTGTCCAGTAGTGTTTGATACTTTCAATAATTTTATTCATAACATTATCCTCCAAAATTTGTATATCATTTTCCTTGTGAATTGTAACGTTTAAATGAACGCTTTTTATGCTTGTTCATACTGCTCATTTTTGGTCGTCTACCAATGCTAGTTTTTTTTGGTATTCTTTCGTGTTCTAGCTTTTCGAGATTGAACTTTTTTTTTGCCATATCCTTGTTGTGATAAGTGTGTTACTTTTTTGCTGTATTGTTGTACGAATATTTTTTTAACCATATTTCTTTCTGTGTTAAGTTTGCTTCATCTTTTTTCTGTTTTGTTCTATGATTGATTTCTGATTGACTCATAGTTTCAACCAAAGCATATCTATATACTTTTTCTGTGCCATCGTTCCATTGAAGATGTAATAAATATTTAAGTTCGTTATAGTTTTTAACCATACCTATATCAAAAGCTGTTAGTGTCATTTTTTACCATTACGAAATATTTGTGTACCTTTTATACCATAGATACTTGCCACAACTAAAATCCAGAGATTTGTAAACCATGAAGGTAGTTGTTGGAACTGTTCAAAGAACTCTTTTATTTTTTGAGATGCAGTTGGATCATCTGAAAAAACTCCATAAGCAATAACTAATATCGGCAGCGTTAAAACGATCAAAACAAACTCGTCTTTCCAGTCTGATTGTCTTGCTTCTAACAACTTACCTTGATATTCTGTTTCACCTTTTGCCATCTTAGCTGCGTGCATGTGTTGTGCATCAGCCATTGCCATTTTAGTTTCTTGACGCTTTTTATAAATATGACTAGCAGCGTTCAATCCTAGTTTTAAAGCACTAAACCACATTATCCTGTTACCTTACCATCTTTCCACTTCATCTCTGGCAAGCCATTAGTATATTTCTTACCATCATAAGTTAATACTTGTTTTCTATTCGATCCTTTTTCATTGTAACTAACATGAACCCAACCACCTGCGGGGTCGTCAGGATTGTAGAACTCAAGGATCAGTTGGTCAAAGTCTACATTGTTTTGTAGCCAGTATGCTATTTGAATATTAGGTATACCTGCTATCTCAAAATCAACTGCTTGACCTTTGGCATGCTGCGAAGTTTTCTTTGAACCGATTGCTTCACACAACTCTTCTGATCTATAACCAGATGTAATGGTAACTGGCTTGTCAAACTTAGCTCGTGCTGGTTCTAATATTTCATAGCAAACATTCTCAAGGTTTTTAATATCACCAGATCCAGGTGTATTGTCTATACCTTTACGAGTTGCGGTCATTGACTTTGTAAATTCTTCTAGTTTAAAATGTTTAGAGAGCTGCATAAATAATTTTTACCTTTAATTTCTTTTGTTCTTTAGTTGCATTTCTATTAATAAGGCTACCTGTACTATTTCTTTTGTAGCCATCTTTAGCTTTGTAATCTTGCTTTCTATAATTTTTTGTTTTGACATCATAAGCAGTATACTCACCTGTGGTCATATTTAAAGTAACAATATCTACTGGTCCTAGTCCTCCAAGGGGTGTAAATACAAGGATGTTTGGGTCTTTGGCAAAATCAAGTTGAGCTGCAAGCTCATTGATAAGTCCTTTAACTGCTGTCTTTCTTCTACCCATTCCATTTAAAAAAACCAACAATAGCTGCAATCAATCCTGCTAAAATTATTAATAGATTTACAGCTCCCTTTCCCTTGTTCATGTCTTGCCTCAATTCTTTTATGTCTTTACGCATCTCATCTATTGCTTTAAATAATGTTTTCATTCTCTCAGCACAGATAGCTTCATGCTTAGATATTCTATGACCTAGTGATGTTTGTACCAATTCATCTGCTTTCTTTTTTCTAGGCATCTTCTCCTACTTCTCTGCATTGAAATTTAATTGCAAGTTTCTCATCTTCTATTCTAGTAGAGTATAATGTTATTAAAATGTTGTGAGCTGACTTATATCCTTGAAGAATACAGTCTGAATATTTTTCAAATTCTAAAGGTACTACATGACTGTCTGTACAGTTTGGATTTGTAGCGTTTATAAAGCTACAAACATACAGTATCAGAACATACTTCATTAGCCTTTAGGATTATCAGATTTGACTTTTGCTATTCTAGCTTTCCAAGCATCTATGTCATGGTAGATTTCATCTAGTTGTTCGTTCCATGAACCATAAGCATTTCTTCTTGTTGAATCTACACTAGCATTGCTTTCAGCAGTATCAGCAACAGTTTCGTAAAGCTCTAATTGCTCATCTGTTGGTTTTTCTAAGCCTTCAATGTTCCATTCTTTGATGTATGGATTAGAAACTCCTCCAACCATATCATCTTGTAACATTACATCAGACATGAAATCTATTTCGCTAACACCATTTGCTTTTGCGTATTCTTTTATTTTACTTGATAGACTTGCCATATATTTACCTCCTTAAATTTTATGCACCTATAATTCTGGATGCTCCCCAAATTGTTCTATTTCCTTTTATATGTCCTGCGCCACTGCTACCTGCCATGTAACCTGTTGCAGTTAAATAATCACTTGAACCATTCATCTCTACAATACCATGATATGATAAATGAATGCCTTCAATAACATTATCTGAACTAGATAAATTTTCGAATATATTTACGATTCTTGCATCAGAAATATTAGATCCATTTTTTTTAACTTCTGATGAAGCATAATAAAAACCATGACTACTATCTATGTTACAAGTAATATAAACAAGATATTTTCCAGCTTTGTTTGGTGTAAATCTATAGTTGGATGTATCAAAAGTTGAGTCTGTATCAAAAGTTTCAGCATTCCAAGCTATTGTTGTTTCAGTATCATTACTTAAAGTTTGATCACTAGACACATATGCTTGAAAAGCTGGTGTGCTACCATTTAAAATTCCTAAGTCTTTTACCTTAATTATCGACATATTGTTAATCTCCTATCCTGTATGCACCAAAAAATGTTGCTTTTGTTCCTGTATCAAAACCTGGTGTTCCAGATGTAACATCAACATATCCAAATATTTCTATATAATCAGAACTTCCATTCATGTCTATTATTGCACTGTTTGGTATATTGATTTGATTAAACTGATCATCTTTTGGGTCAAATTTAGTTGCTTTATAACTTGAGCCGTTTTTATAAATATGATTAAATATATTTCTTAGTTGAGAAGAACTACTAGAAGAGCATCTTATATTTGTGTAAATAAAATATTTACCTGCTACTGTTGGAGTAAATCTATAATTAGTTGAATTGTCATAGCAATTATCTGTATCAAGAACTTCTGTATCAAATTGAACTTTTGCGTTGGTTGCATCTGAAATACTTTGGTCTGAACTTAAATATGCTTCAAAAGCTGGATACATAAGATTTGAAACCTTATCTTTTGTTACTGCATCATCAGCAATCTTAGCAGTTGTTACAGCAGTTGATGCTAACTGTGATGTTCCAACTGAACCAGCACTAGGAGTTTGTAAAGTAATTCCTCTTTCAGCAATAATAAAGTCTATGCTATCAGACGAAGTTAAAGCACTAGAAAATGTAAGCGTTGAGCCAGATACAGTATAAGAACTATCTGGTTTTTGGATAACTCCATTTAAACTAACTGTTAGTGATGATGCACTACTTGGTACAAAATTAACTGAATTTAATTGTAAGGTATAGCTTGCAGTAGCACTGGCAGTCAACGCATCTAAAACAACTCTATCTGATAAGTTTTCTATTCCTCTACCTAAATATGCCATTACTCACCACCTCCATTGTCAATAACAGTTCCACCATCTGCTATCCATTCTTGTATTGCTTGGTAATCTGTGTTTGCTTCGTTATGTGGCACAAAACAAATTTTATCTGTTTGATGTGTAACTTTGTAGGTACTAAAAGTATTATCTAAACCATAAATTTTTTCTACTGATACTATATTTTCTTTATTTATCATAATTATAACTCCGCATCTGCTTCATAGTGAAAAGCAATATTTCCTGTTGCCGCCGTTCCTTGACCAAAATGCCTAAAATTTGTTGTCATTATTTTATCTACACTAGAAGCCTGATTATGGGTAACACCACTACCAACTCTATATCTTGTGCATTTTCCAGAATTTCCTGATCCATCATAAGTTGTCATGCTTGGAGAAGAACGCATTTGCATTTCAAATTTAACCCCTTGATTTTGAAAAGTGCTAGTAATTCCTAAGTTATAATCAGCACCATACCAAGACCAAGCATCTTCTGTTGCTGTTCCTGGTGCTGTACCATACTCATACGTTTTTTGATAATATCTTTTACATCTTTGGTAATTAATATCAAAAGGCAAGAACTCAAAATCAGATGCTGATGTTCCAACCTCTAACATTGCACCAGTTAAATACCATTCGTTTGATGTGCTATCTGCAAGGTTGACTTGACCTACTGCATTATTAGCACTTGTTTCTGAACCCCAAGATGTTGCTAAACTTCCTGATGTAAAATTAGTTCCAGCAACTAACCACCATCTTATTTCAAAACTCTTAGCATTATCATTATCTAATGCACCAGTAGTATCTCCAGGAAAAGTAATAATTTTCTTTTCCCAAGTATCAGCAGATGAAATTGTATAAGATTTAGAAATTGATCTACTATTGTCTATGTCTCTAATTTGACAAATATAAGTTCCAGTTTTATTTGATTTTGTCCAAAAAGACCAAGTAAGACTTTCAGCAGATGATGTGCCTTTTTTTAAATATTGTAAATTTTGACCTTCAATACCTTGTGATATTTGAGCTTGGCTATCAGCAGATAAACTTCCGTTTGCAGTAGTGCAATCCATTTTTAAAGATTTTGCAAATCCTTGACCAGTTGGTACATCGGTTGATTGGCTCATTGTCCAAGTTCCAAAAGTAACACCAAATAATTTAAATCTATCTGTTGCTCCAAAATTTGCACCTGATGATAAACTTGATGTTGAAGTTCCTCTTTGTGCAATAGATTGATCTCCGTTAATTATTATATTTCTAAACTTAACATTGTCTTGAAATCCAGCACTAGGTATTTTTGATAAAGCCATTTATTATACTCCTATCAACGCTTTTATTTCAGCGTCATTTAAACCTAAGTCTTTAAGTTTTTGTTTTCCTGTTGATGCGTCTGTTTCTTTTTGTGTATCTTCATCTTTTAATTCTTGTATCTTTGCATTTACTTCTGCCTCAGTTGGCATGATTGCACCATCTTTGATAATTTTAATGTATTGGTATTGCATACGATTTTCGTTAGGAATTTTATTTCCATTATCATCATGTGTTTTCCAACTATACCACATACCACCATTAAAAGTTGCTAAAGCATCCTGAAAATAATCTCTATCCATTATGTATCTCCCATTCTAATAAAAGTCATTGATGTTTCATTTTTAGCACTATCTCCACCTAATTTTGATCCACTATCTAAACTTAATGCACTAAAACTAACTTTTACATTAGAAGTATCGGTTACATCAATTAAACTTTCACAAAAACAATTTCCATGACCACTTGCAGCAGGTCTATCAAAACCTCTCGCAACCTCAGTATAACTAGAATTATCTGTAGTAACATTTATTCCTATCCCTATATTATCTCCATCACTATCACCTGTAACCATTGAACAATATGAAACTAAATAAATTCCAGTAGAAGGAAAAGTAAAAATTCCTGAACTTTCTGACATTTGACTTCCAGTAATTCCACCTTGACCCGCAGTATCAACTCTTTCTATATTTGAAGTGATTGGATTTGTACTTGCAGTAACATCAGCAGATAATCTAAATTGATCTGCAACTGTAATTCCATTTGCAAAACCAGAGAACATTTTAGCACTTGTTACAGAATTACTTTTTAACATAGCAGTTGTAATAGTATCTGCATCTGGAGTTACAGTTTGTAATGCTTGTCCTAAGAAAATTACATAGCAACTATCTGAGCTTGATATTGTGCCACCTAAAGTTAAAGCAGTTCCAGATATTGAATAAGTTGCTGGATCTTGCCTTACATTATTTACAAAAATTGCAACATCATTAACTGATGCAACGCTATGATCTAATGTATATGATGTAGTTCCATCGCCAGTTATAACTTGACGTTTTAAACTTACAAAATTGTTTGATGGTTGATTACCAAGATAAGCCAAATGTATTCTCCTATGTACTTATGGAGTCAACAACAGAAAGTATTACATCAACTGAACTACCAACAGAAGCTAATGCCTCTACAGAATCTCCAGATTGAAGTACAACTTTCGACCCTCCATCGATTAACTCTAATGATCCACCTACAGGTATAGGTGCATCCTTAATTAAAAAATAACTTGTACCACTATTTTTGACAGTTGCATTTACTGTTACAGCAACAGTTCCTTTGTTTGCAAATCTCATTCCGATGATTGCATCATCACTGTTAGCAGCAGCTCTTACTTCTGTAGCAGATGTTCCGATACTTGTTTTTAATACTCTTTCAAAATCTTGTGCCATATTACTCCTTTACTATAAGGCTATTGCCATTGCAACAGCAAATCCATTTGATGCTAAAGTCGTTGCGTCTACAGCAGCTAATTGCCAAGCTGAACCCGAATAGACTTTTAATACATTTGACGTTGTATTGAAATATAAATCTCCCGCAGTTAGTGCATCTCCATCATTATCAACTGTAGGATCACTAGCTTTCGCACCTAAATAAGTATCATCAAAGTTATCAGCAGCAGCTTCGGCTGCGGCTTGTGCGGTCTGTGCAGCAGTTTTAGCTGTGTCGGCAGCAGTAGCACTTGATGCAGCATTAGTCGCTGAAGTCGATGCGTTT
>VTLG01000740.1_pt1 | contig 33902 bp, 22 predicted proteins | sample 4694571 | NCBI WGS metagenome assembly VTLG01 (sample SAMN12604809, study PRJNA352737) | marine metagenome | biome: ENVO:00000447; feature: ENVO:00000209|ENVO:00000569|ENVO:01000036; material: ENVO:00002151; isolation source: viral sequences binned using virsorter ...
ATCGTATCTCACGTCCTTACGAATTGCATTAATCTCATACTTATCGTATATTGCGGCGGGGTCATCCGTCCACACGGCCACGATCTCATCGTACAATTCTTGTGAAATTTCTTGCATAGAAAAACGGTGAGTCATTAAAACTCACCGTGATAAGAGTAGAATAGGTTATAGTAAAAGTCGTCGAATATTTTAAACTCGTATGCAGTATCTGTAAGTGTCTCATCCTGATTCCATCCTCTACCTACCGTGGCAGGTTGATGGTTGTAGCATTTTAGAATTTCGTTGTAGGTATTTTCATTCATTGGCATAAATCCTCAAATCTTTGGCAAACCAACTCAAGTTTTTTATCTTCATCGAGTTGGGGATACTCATCAAAAACTTCATCGTAAATTGTGAGTAGCATGTCTTCGTGATGTAGAGTTGACATAAATTACTTTTCTTAATTACATACTTACTATAAACGATGACTAGTCAGAATGGGGAATGTGTGTGACACTAATATAATTGGCACAACCAAATAAAATTGCGCGGGAGCTGTGTCGAAGATTTTTGGAAAGTCTTACCCCAGACTTATCTTTATTATAACACCCCACCAATCAGAATGGGGCGTACATGTGACAGTTTAACAGCTGGCACAATTCCACTTGATTTTCTTTTCACGATTTGCAATATCGAAACAGATATCACACATACAATCAACATGAGGAAATGCCTCTCTCCAATCGTAATCCTCTTCAAGTGGGGAATCCCAATAGTAATATAAATCTGGTTGATAGTCAGGGCAATCTTCAAAGACTTCTATATCAGATGAAAGTATGTGAGAATCGTTATAGTTTCCACAATTATCGCAATATGCCATTATTTTTTGTTAACCTCTCTATAATCAAGATGAGTGGCGATTGCCATACCCACAGTGTATAAGGCATAACAACCACCGATAAGAATGAATAATTCCATTAGTGTAAAATCCCCTTAACGTCATTTGAAAGTATAGTTGACTTGCCATTACAGACATTATCAATTAAATTATCAAAAGTTTGAATATCCCACTCTTTATTCTCTGCTACGTCATTTGCATATGCTTCCATTAATACGTCATATAGGTAGTCATACTGAGAAGGTGTTAACTCAATGTTGATTCCGTTTGGTTTCATAATTTACCTATGAATGTCTATACATGTATAATAACACAGTATCATGAAATATGGGAGTCATTTAGACAGTTTTAAAAGTGTCACATTCAAATTACTATTCGTGTGAATCATGCATTATAATGACAGTATGGGATTTTTAATTAGACTTCGCAAAGGAGTTAGCATAAAATCCTAATCCTTTAATCCCCTTTTCTCTTATGCCAAATTGGTGTCAAAACAGAGTTGATGTTTACTCAGAAAACAAAACTGATTTAGAAAAGGTATTAGATATATTCCAAGATAAGAAATCCGTATTTGGTAGAGTCATCCAGGAACCCGACTGGATGAATATCCCTTTTAAAGGTGAGTTACCAAAGAAGAGAGAAATGAAATCACCCAACGGAGAGGTATTCACCACAGTCACAGAATTTGCTGATGGCATACAGGATACCAGATGGTATGACTGGAGACTTGAAAATTGGGATACGAAGTGGGATGTTGCGGGTAGTGTGGAAGTTGAAAAGGAAGAATGGAAAGGTGAATTAGAATCTTTCACCGCAGAATTTCAAACTGCTTGGGCGCCACCCGAAGGAATCTGCATGCGATTGCGTCAACTGTTTCCAAACGTCTCAATCTCATGGTTTTATGACGAACCAGGCATGCAAGCAGCAGGTTACCTATAGACAGTTGAATTACTGTCACAGTCAATACCCCATTCGTTATACATGGGGTTTATAATATGTGTATAACAAGCAAACCTTTATCCCCCTATCTGTTATGCGTTTAATTGAAAGACAAATGAATCAAGCAATCCGTTACAGAAAAAACTTCAATAAGGATAATACAGCAGTTAGAGTTTATAGTGATTCCGTTGACGTTTACCTACACGGAAACCACATTGCCACGTTAGATTTGACGAATGACAAACTTACTATCAAAGATGGTGGGTGGCAAACTGTAACCACTAAGTCTAGACTCAATGCGTTACTTGATGAATTTGCGTATGGCATGAGAGTATTTCAGAGAGATTTCATCTGGTATCTTGATGACAGGTTTGGTATTACTCAACCTTTCATCTCAGGTATGACAGTTTAATTAGTGTCACCCAGTGGGTAGTCACCTCACACACTACCCACTATAATAATAGTATAGCAAACAATTTCCCTCTCCGACATGAATCAGACAGACAGACTAATTAAGAGAATCCTAGAAGTTGAAAACTTTCAAAACATGGCATGTCTATGCGATGACTTCGCAGACTTTGTGACTGAAATCCTTGAGTGGGGTGTCGATTGCATCGGTGGTGTTGAGTTTTTTGATTCTTACAAGTCATTCAGAGACTTTACATTCAATCCTGCGTTAGACATTGACAAACTTGATGATTTCATACAGTCAGAGAATGGTTACATAAGGTAGTCATTCGTTCGTGACTGCAGCAGTTGGGGGGTTGCCGCCCCCCGTGTATAAAAACGGCATGGGAACCTAACCTACAAAGTGTTACGAAAGGCAGATATAAATTCCACGAATGAAAAAAAATTTTCGCATATATAAAATCAAGTGTAAAGGTTCATTGAATGAAAAAAAATTTTGACCAGATTTATTCGACTGTGGAGATCGATCCTGTAACAGACAGGTATCATATTACAATTCCCGAAGAAATCGTTAATGAATTTGACTGGTATGAAGATCTTGTGCTAAAATGGAATATAGATGGCAGCGGTGACATTGTACTCACAGAAGAAGATGACTGAACCACGTAAGTATGCAAAAAATAGAATCGAATACTTTCGGGAATTTCATAGTGTCATTGCTCCAGTTGTTGTTGTAGATGGTTATGACTATGAAAGAAAGTACGATGAAGAACAGAGTTTTTGTATCTCACCCGAAGAAGATGACTAAGAAGAGTTACCACATTTATTTGAATGATAGATGTTTGTTTAAGAATTTGAATGAAGAAGAGTTTGATTTAATATGGAATAAGTTATATACTTCTTATTGGAGAGAAGAAATTACATATACAGAGGTACATGAGGGTGTAGAGGACTCTACAATTTATGAATCCTCTTATTGACAACCACTATATAATAATGTATAATTGAGTTGATACACATCTATTATGGCAAAAGGATTTACAGTAAAGGCGGCAAAACCTGCCGTGAAGAAAAAACCCGAATGGGATTATGACAGAGCAAAAGAATTATTAAAAGGAAAAAAGATCGTATTTTGTTTACCAGGTCGAGGAGTATCTTACGTATATTTAAAGAATTTCGTACAGTTATGTTTTGACCTTGTACAGTGTGGAGCAAGTATACAGATATCACAAGATTATTCATCAATGGTGAATTTTGCCCGTTGTAAGTGCCTTGGTGCAAACGTTCTTCGAGGACCAAAGCAAATTCCGTGGGATGGAAAGTTAGAGTATGATTATCAGTTATGGATCGACTCTGACATTGTTTTTAACTCAGAGAAGTTTTTTCAGTTAATTCTTGATGCCAATCCAGAAGAAGGAGAGGAAAGACATATTGTTGCAGGTTGGTATTGTACCGAAGATGGTAGAACCACATCGGTTGCTCATTGGTTAGAAGAAGAAGATTTTCGAAGCAATGGTGGTGTGATGAATCACGAAACCATCGAAAGCATATCAAAACGTAAGAAACCGTTCACCGTAGACTATACAGGTTTCGGATGGTTATTAATCAGAAAGGGTGTATTCGAACATGAAGGACTACCTTATCCATGGTTTGCACCAAAGATGCAGGTCTTTGAGTCTGGTGAGGTACAAGATATGTGCGGCGAGGATGTCTCGTTTTGTCTCGATGCGATTGCAGCAGGATTTGAAATATGGTGCGACCCTCGAATTCGTGTAGGCCATGAAAAAACAAGAGTTATATAGAGTCCGTCAAGGACAGAAGATTCTGGGAAAGAATCTGACAGAGGAGGAGTACTTTGATTTAATGGAAGATCTTGCTCAAGAGTTTTATGAGGGCAAACTTCCGAACCCTCTCGATTTAACAACTGAAATTCAAAAAGAATACGAAGAATGAATTGTTGGCACTGTGGAACACAATTAATATGGGGTGGAGATAACTCCATGGATGAGTTAAATGATGGAGATGAGTCTGAATATGATTTCTTCTCTAATTTTACTTGTCCAAAATGTCAATCATACGTTGAAGTTTTTCATCACAAATAATGTCTACACTAATTACAAACCTACCCTCTTATGAAGTTTGGGTCAGAAAAGAATATTTAACCGACCATAAGAGTGGTCATGGTGAATTTGTCAAGGGAGTCTGGGTATCGGCAAAAAGTATACCTGGTCGTGCCTTTTATTTTGAGACTTATTTACCTGAGTATGCCGCCATGTTTGATAAGTTGCCGATCTCTGCGTTTCTCTCGTCTCCAGAAATACCCGATCCTGATATGACTCTTCATAATTTACAGTTTTGGAACTGTATGGACTATGGAGTAGTCTCCGTTCAGAAGCAATTTATCGGTTCAATGCACTATGAAGTCTATACAAGAGATTATGGCACTCAGACGGGCACGTACATATGTACTCTTGACAATTATCACTCCGATGTAGACGCAATTGATTACTCAACAAGTGAACAACCTGCCGAACATAAGTCTCATAACCTTCTTGAATTGGACAATGGGCAGTTTTGTCTCTATCCAAACAACAGAATGAGGATTTATGACAACAGTATCACTCCTGAGACACCTAAGATTCCCGATTTTAAGGTATCAACCGTGTACTATCAGGTAGAAAATGGTCATGATCGTGATGGATTGGGTTCAGAAGAGAATTATTTTTGGAAAACAGCAAAAGAGAGGTCAGTTGACACCAATATTGGAGCAGGAAATACCGCAAATTCGGCAATAGAAGATGTAAATATCAATATTGATCACTTATTAGGATAATTTTTGTTAAAAAAAGGGTATAAATAAATATAAAACTTGGTTCATGGCAATTAAACGGGTTTCCAAAGCGTTTAAAGACATAAGTTTATCGTTTAAACCTCATCCAGTCACAAAAGATCTACCTATTTTAACGAACGAAAGAGCAATTTCTCGTTCTGTACGTAATATTGTGGAGACAATACCGACTGAAAAATTTTTTAATCCTGATTTTGGATCAGATGTGTATAAAAGTCTTTTTGACTTTGTTGATTTTGGTACTGCCAACATAATTCAAGAACAAATTAAGACTTCGATTAAAAATTTCGAACCAAGAGTTGATAATGTAAGGGTTGAAGTTGACCCAAGACCTGATGAAAATGAGTTTGAGGTCACTATCATATATGATATTGTCGGTCAAGAGTTCCCAACTCAAGAATATTCATTCATATTAGAGGCAACAAGGTAATATGCCTTTTTCAAATTTTACAAATCTTGATTTCGATCAAATAAAAACGTCAATTAAGGACTATCTTCGTGCAAATTCCAATTTTACGGACTTTGATTTTGAAGGTTCGAACTTTTCTGTGTTAATTGACACATTAGCATACAACACTTATATCACAGCATTCAACTCAAATATGGTTGTGAATGAATCTTTTTTAGATTCTGCTACTTTGAGGCAAAATGTTGTATCGTTAGCAAATAATATTGGATATACACCACGTTCAAAAACAGCGGCAAACGCACAAATATCCTTTGATGTAGAAGTTGAAGGCACTGTCGGTGTAGTGACGTTAGAACCAGGTATAGTATGCACTGGGGACGTTGAAAATGAGACTTATACCTTTGCAATAACAGAATCAATAAGTGCAAATGTCATAAACAACGTAGCAAAATTCGAAAATATTAATGTTTTTCAAGGATCTTACTTAGAAAAAATCTTTACTTATGATGGATCTCTCGATCAAAGGTTTATTTTAGATAATGATTCTATTGATACATCTAAAATTATAGTTTATATAAGACCTTCTGGTGAAGAAATTACAGGAGTTGAATATAGTTTAGTAAATGATATCGTATCTGTTAATTCTGAGTCAAAAATATATCTAATTAATGAGATTCAAGATGAAAGATATGAATTAAAGTTTGGAGATGGGTATTTCGGAAAAAAATTAGGTAGTGGTGTCGGAGAAGATGGTGATGAAATTGTAGTTAGGTACATTACTACTGATGGTGCAGAGGGTAATGGTGCACAAAGCTTCACTTTTTCAGGAAAAATAAAAAAACAAGATGGAAATCCAGTGAAATTAGTAGAGATTCCTACAATCAAGACCATTGTAAAGGCTCAAAATGGTGGAGATATCGAATCAATTGATTCAATTAAGTATTTTTCACCTATAACATACGCATCTCAGAATAGAGCAGTAACAGCTAGAGATTATGAGGCTATAATTAAGAAAATTTATCCAAATACGGAGTCAGTTTCAGTAATTGGTGGTGAAGAACTAGATCCTCCAGAGTTTGGAACTGTTGCAATCAGTATAAAACCAAAAAATGGTAATTTAGTATCTGATTTTTCAAAAAATCAAATTTTATCAGGACTAAAACAGTATACAATATCAGGAATCAACCAAAAAATAATAGATTTGAAATTATTATTCATTGAAATTAACTCAAACGTCTATTATAACAATTCTTTAGTGTCAAATTCAGATGCATTAAGAACAAATATTTTAAATTCTTTAAATAATTATTCAAATTCAATTAATTTGAACAAATTTGGGGGTAGATTAAAATACAGTAAATTACTTAAGGTTATTGATGACACAGATCAAGCAATAACATCAAATATCACTCAAATTATAATGAGAAGAGATTTGCAACTATCAATAAATCAATTTGCACAGTATGAATTGTGTTTTGGAAATAAATTTTATGTTGATCCGAATGGTTTTAACATAAAATCAACAGGATTCACTATTTTTGGACAATCTGAAACATTGTATTTTTCAGATATTCCTAACTCTGATCTTAAAACTGGTATTTTAAGAATTATTAAAATATTGAATGATGGAACTGTTGAAAATGTTGTATCTTCTGCTGGATCTGTGGATTACGAAAAAGGAGAAGTTAATATATCTACAGTTAATTTTTTATCATCAACTAAACCAAACAATATAGTGCAAATACAAGCATTTCCAAGATCTAATGATGTTGTAGGATTAAAAGACTTGTATGTAAGTTTAGATATCTCAAATAGTTCAATAAATATGATTAGAGACGTAATTTCATCTGGTGATGAAGTTTCAGGAGTACAATTTGTTAGAGATTTTTATTCATCAAGTTATCCAAATGGAGAAATAATTAGAAAATGATAGAAACAGGTTTTGTAAGTAAAGTCAAAATACAAGATGTTATATCAAATCAACTTCCGAATTTTATTCGGGATGAGAGTGATGAAACTGTAGATTTTCTAAAACAATATTATATTTCTCAAGAATATCAAGGTGGTTCTGTTGATATTGTTGATAACTTAGAAAAATATTTAAATGTTAATAATCTAGTTCCAGAAGTTATAGTTGATAATTCAACTACGGTTGGTCTTACCACCGTTGGTGATGAAATTGTAACGGTCACTAGCACAAAAGGATTTCCAAATCAATATGGTTTATTAAAGATTGATGATGAGATAATTACTTACACTGGAATTACAACCAATACTTTTATAGGATGTCAACGTGGTTTTAGTGGAATTACCAGTTATCATTCAGATACAAATAAAGAAGACTTAGTATTCAGTTCCTCATCTGCATCGGAGCATGAAGATTCGTCCATAGTTCAAAACTTAAGTTCTTTATTTTTAAAAGAATTTTATAAAAAATTTAAAAAAACATTTTTACCAGGATTAGAAGAAACAGATTTTCAATCAAATTTAGATGTAGGAACATTTATTAGTGAAGCAAAATCTTTATATCAAACAAAAGGAAGTGAAGAGTCATTTAGAATTCTTTTTAATATTTTATATGGTGTAACACCAAGAGTATTAAATTTAGAAGATAGATTAGTAAAACCCTCATTTGCAAAATATCTCAGAAGAAGAGTTTGTGTAGCAGAGTTATTATCAGGAAATCCAATTCAATTAAAGGGGCAAAGTTTATTAAAAGGATTAACAGGGCAAACACTTTTTAGAAGTGATCTTGATGATAATATAAATGCATCTATATCAGAAATAGAACCATTTGAAAGAGTGAACTCTGGACTAACTGGTATAACAACTTATTATAGAATTGGTTTATTTGTTGGATATGATGAAACAGCAGATGTTGAAAATGATTTCATCGTAGTTCCAAATACTAAATGTTTGGAAAAAGTAGAACCAGGTTCAAACATTATTAGTGTGGATTCTACTGTAGGATTTGGAACAACTGGAACTATCATATCAGGATCGAACACAATTACATATACCGATAAAACAGTAAACCAATTTTTAAATTGTACAGGTATAGGTAATACTATTAATCCAATAGAAAATATTAGATCTAATATTACATATTTTGGATTTGAGAATGGAGATTTAGATAAAAAAGTATCATTAAGATTAACTGGTGTAATGTCAGATTTTGAGCAAGATAGTAAAGTTGATGTTGAAGAAGGTGATATAATTTCTGTACTAGGATTAGGTGACAAAGTTGAGGACAATAATTCTTCTTTCAAAGAGATATTTTGTAATTCATGGATCTATAACACTAGTTCTTCATATTTTATTGGAAGTATTAATGGATCAACTTACACTCTTTTAAGTAAAATTAATGATTCAAGTTTAAAAAAAGGTGATTATGTCGAATTAGTAGATATAAGAGATAATACTGTTGCAATTCCAAATTCCAATTTACCTGGTGCACCTTATGTTGAAAGTGTGAGTGATGCAGCAGATACAGTCACTCTCGGTGGTAATACTGGTATTGGAGCAGTAAAGTTGCTTGAAAATGGAATTATTAATAATCTTTCTGATATTGTAAACTTTAAACTTAGAAAAAAACTTAATAAAGCCTCTAGTAGTGGAGTGCCTATAAAGTATGGAAATGATAATGTTATATCAGACGTTCAAAATGTATATATTGAAAAAGGATCAGAAAATGCATATGTAACATCTAATTCATTACCTTCATATATCAATAATATTTTTACAGAACGTTCAAAAGAAATTGACATAAATGTCAGTATCTCGACAGCTGATTTATCCTTAGATTCAACTCTCACTGGAAGTGCAGATGATCAGACAGATTTTTCAATCATAAATTTTGCAGAACCAGTTGGATTTTCAACTGGAGATAAGGTATTTTATAGTTATTCGAATGGTGATGGTCTTATTGGTATAGAGACAGGATCTTATTTTGTTGACGTAAAAGGATCAGAACAAAAACAAATTCAATTATATACGGCACCTACAAATATAGATGGTGGTAAGAACTTAACTTTTAGTAAAAGTACATCTAATGGAATAATTGAGTTTGTTTTATTTTCTCAAAGATCTTCGATATTAAGTCCTCAAAAATTAATCAAAAAATTTCCATTGAGTCAAAATACATCCAATGGTAGCAATGAACTGACACCAACTGGACAAATTGGAATGTTAATCAATGGTGTTGAGATATCTGGTTATAAATCACCAGATAAAGTTTTCTTTGGACCACTAACTGATGTTGAAATTTTAAATAGTGGTGATAATTATGATGTGATAAATTTACCTAATATAACAGTATCAGCAGGAATTGGAACTACTGCTTTGGTACAACCTGTTGTTAAAGGAAAAGTTAAAGAAGTATTTGTAGATCCTCAAGATTTTGATGTTAGTGAGGTAATTTCAGTAGAAGTTGTGGGTGGAAATGGTAGTGGATGTGTATTAGAACCAGTTGTAGAACAAAGGTTTAGATCTGTATTTTTTAATACTCGATATACTAGTCCTGGTGGTGGAATAAGCACATCTCTCAATCGAATAACATTTAATAATGATCATGAATTTGATACTGGTGAACCAATAATATATGATTCTAATGGTAACAAAGGAATTGGAATCGGTGTTACCACAGATTCGTTGGTAAATAATTCAATATATTATCCTAAAAGAATTAGTAGCAATACTATAGAATTATATGATACACCAGAATTAACAAATATTATTTCTTTTAATGGAAGATATGTATCAGGAGATCATTTCTTTAAAGTTGGTCTTCGAAATTCAATAGTAGATATTAAGGTAATTGAAGAGGGAGATGGATATACTAATAGAAAACTTAGAGTAAATTCAAATATTGGGATAAACACATCTTCAAATTTAATTACATTCAAAGATCATGGATTTGGTGATGGTGATGTAATCGAATATTCTAGTAGTAATACGAAAATTTCTGGATTAACAACATCAACAGGGATAACAACTACAACTGTTCAATATAAAATTCTAAAAGTTGATGATGATTCTTTTAGAGTTGCAGACGCTGGTATTGCAGGAACAATCACTGAAAATTATGAAAGAAGAAAATTTGTTGATTTTTCTACAACGGGGACTGGACAACAGATTTTTTCATACCCAGATATTAGAGCAAATATTGAATTTAGTGTAAGTATTGGTAGTACAACACAGTTTATACCAAAACAAATTAGTCTTACACCTAAAGTAAGAGGAAGTATAGAACAAATATATCTTTATGAATCTGGAACTGGTTATGGATCTTTAATAATCAATAATCATAAAAAACCAATCGTAACTTTAAAAAATGGAAAAAATGCTTCTTTAAGACCAATTATAGTGAATGGTAAAATTGATTCTGTCAGTATCGAATCTAAAGGGTCAGAATATTTTTCACCACCAGATCTTGAAGTTATAGATTCAACAGGTGTTGGTCTTGGTGCTAAGTTAAGACCAGTTATGAGCACTGATAATAAAATTTTAGATGTAATTATTGTAAATGCTGGTATTGGTTACTCTACCGATAGTACAATTAAAGTAAAATCTGCAGGAGAGGATGCGTTTTTTGAAGCCAATGTAAGATCATTAACAGTCAATAAACATAGTAATAATAATGAATATCAAGTAGTAGAAGAATCTCAGAGTGATTTAAAATATTCAGTTACTGGTTACTCAACATCATTATTTGGTACTTCTGGTTTAATTGGTTGGGCATACGATGGTAATCCAATATATGGACCATTTGGTAGTAATGATCCTGAAAAAATTGTTAATTTTAACACAAAATTAATATCTGGATATACTGAGAATATTGCAAATATTGAAGACAGACCTAGTGAAAGTATATTTCCTAGTGGATTTTTTATTGAAGACTATAAGTTTGATGGCTCAGGAGATTTAGATGAGCATAATGGTAGATTTGAAAATACACCAGAATTTCCTAATGGTGTATATGCTTACCATGCAACAATTGGTAATAATAATATACCAACTTTTCCATATTTTATTGGAAATTCTTTCAGATCTAAAAAAATAGATGATAATTTTTCTTTGACTAATCAAAATAACTTTAATTTTAACTCAGATGACATATTAAGAAATACTTTTCCTTATAAGGTATCTGATAGATTTGCAAGTAATGACTTCATTGTAGAAACTAGTGATATTAGAGATCAAAAAATAGAAATTGAAGCAGTTACATCTGGATCTATTACAGGATTTAATATTATAGAGGGTGGATCAAATTATAAAGTCAATGAATTTCTAAATTTTGATGAGACAAACACATCAGGAAGTGGTTTGATATCACTAGTTTCTAAACTAGATGGAAAACGTATTGAAAAAGTGGAGACCGCAGTCAGTAAAAATGAATCCACGGTCATCACATGGGCAGAGGGTCAATTAAGTTTCTTTACACCAATTAACCATGGATTAAAAAATGATGATATAGTTTCAATATCAGGGATATCCACAGATTTATCATCTTTAAATGATTCATTTAAAATTAAGGCAGTTGATTTTGATACTACAATTATTTCAAGTATTACATCATCCACAGGAATTACGACTGAAATATTTGTTGCTGATATACCAGAATCAATTTCAATTGGTAGTAGTATCACAATTGGATCCGAAACTTTAAAAATATTAAAAATTTATAGAGATTTAAATGTTCTTAAAGTAAATAGACTTTCAAATTTATCAACACATAATAGAGGATCACTCGTTAATTATCTTACAAATAAATTTACAGTTAATAAGTCTATATCTAAATTTGAATCTACTTTAAATGAAAAAGTATTTTTCAATGCAAATGAATCTGTTGGATTAGGAACTACAACTGGAACTGAATTAACTAGAACATTTTTATTTGCTGGAAAAAATATCACAAGAAATATTCCAGTAAAACAAATTTATATTGAAAACCATCCTTTTAAACTAAATCAAAGAATTAAGTTTACAAAACCAGCTGGTACAAACATTGTAATATCAGATGATAATGGTGCAAATTCATTTGATATTCCAGAAACATTATTTGTAGTTCCCAAATCTGTTAATACAATTGGTATTAAAACTCAACTTTCAAAAGTTAATGAAACTCCTGAAGATGAAATTACTTTTTTAAGTCTTACAAATGGAGATAATGATAATTTCTTATTTGAATCACAACTTAATGAAGTTACTTGTGATGTAGAAAAAATAGAAACAGAAGTAGTAACATTTAATGAACATCAATTAGAAACTGGAGATAAAATCTCATTAGTGGTTGAACCAGGTTTATCTGTAGGAATTGGAACATCATCTAATATTAGAATCTCTAGAGATAGTTTAACTGGATCTATTTTAGTAAATCCAATAGTTTTTACTTCAGAAGGAGTAAGTACATCTACAAATTCGATTAATTTAAAAAATCATAATCTTCAAACAGGAGACAAAATTAAATATGAATCTAATTTGTTACCAGAGGGGTTGGAAAATAAAAATTATTTTGTATATAAAGTTGATGATGACAATTTAAAACTATGTGAAACATTAATTGATAGTCAAAAAGATATACCAAATATTACAGGTATAGGATCAACTGGTGGTAGTTCACAATCAATATCCCTAATAAATTCAAAAATAAAAGCAATTAAAAATAATGATTTAGTATTTGACCTTGCAGATTCTTCATTACAAGGATATGAATTTAAATTGTATCATGATAATAGTTTTTTAAATGAATTTATATCTGTAAGTGATGTATCAAATACTTTTAATGTATCAGTTTCTGGACCACTTGGGTTTGCTGGAACATCATTAACTATAGGATACACAACAAGTTTACCAAATATTTTATATTATAATTTAGAAAAATCTGGAGTCATTGGCACTGTTGATACTGACGTTAAAAATTATTCACAAATATTATTTGAAGAAAGTGGATATAATAATAATTATTCAATTACAAAAGTTGGAATTAATACGTTTAAAGTATTCTTAGATAATATTCCAGAAAAATTATCATACACTTCAATTGAATGTGATTCTTTAAAGTATAGTACAGATTCTAAAACAGCCACAGGTGCTATAAATTCAATAAAAATTATATCTGGTGGATCAAATTATAAAAAAATTCCACAATTTATAGGTGTTGGTGGAACTTCAATTGGAGTTGGTGCGGTATTACAACCAACATCTCAATCTGTTGGAAAGGTTGAAAAAATTAGAGTTATAAATGAAGGATTTGAATATTCATCAGATAAAACTTTACAACCTGAAAGTTTGATGGCAAAATCTGTTGACATTACAAATACAGATAGTTTAGGTATTGTTAGTGTAACGAGTGGTGGATCAAACTATATAACTCCACCTAATATTGAAATTATTAATAGTTCTACTGGGAAAAAAATAAACAGTGGGTTTTTAGAACCAGTAATGTTAGAAAACAGTATTTTAGCAGTTAATATTGTTGAAACTCCTGTGGGTTTACCAGCACGACCAGTTACATTAAGAGCAACTAATAATACAAATGGTATTGTGATAACTGATGTTATATCTAATAATACAGGTATTTTCACATGTAAAATATCAACACCTCCTGGAGGATTTGATGCTAATAACCTACCATTTGCAAGTAATGATAGAGTTTTTATTGAAGGTATACAAAAGGTAGGAACTGCTGGATCTGGATTCAATTCGTCTGATTATGGATTCAATTTATTAAAAGTAGACAAATATGAAAATTTACAACCACAAGCAAAAGTAACAATTGATGTTTCAGAATTTGGAACTTCTGCAACAGGAACTGCCGTAGGAGTGCTTACTAATTTTGCAACAGTAATAAATCAATCTGATTATCCTGAATTTTTTGTAATTCAAAATCAATCTAATTTTCAATTAGGTGAGACTATAATTGTCAATAATGTTAAAACCAATTTAGAAATTACTAGTTCTGAACCCGCAAAGTTAAAAATTTTTGGTGACAGTGAATTAAATGTGGGTGATAAAATTAAAGGATTTATCACTGGAAGTGAATGTGAAGTACAAAAAGTGTCTAAAAATACTGCTAGATTAAAAACTAATTTTTCCGTATTAAAAGATCTAGGTTGGGAAGATGATATTGGAAAGTTAAATGATGATTTCCAATTATTACCTGATAATGATTATTATCAAAATATGTCATATTCCATTCAAAGTCCGATTGAATGGGATAATCTAAAAACATCAGTTAATAATCTAGTTCATACCAGTGGTATGAAAAATTTTGCAGATGTTGGTGTAAGTTCTTCCACAAATTCTGGATTAAGCACAGATAGTGATAATGAGATTACTATTATAAGAGATTTATTCAGCAATAAAAGAGTTGATGAAATAAAAAATATTGATACTGTAAGAGATATTAATATAACTGGAAACACTAGCAGATTTATAAAATTTGATAATTTAAATTTATCTGATTTCATAAGATGTAAAACAAATGATGTTCTTGTCATAGATGATATATCTTCGGAATTTAGTAATTTGCAGGGACAACCCAATCAATTCATAGATTTATTCCAATTTCCTGATTCAGATGCTGAGTTATATAATAATTTAACAATAATTGTACGTAATGATCAAGAAGATAAATTAGAAATAAAGGATTTGATAATATTGTCTAATGGATCAGAAAATATATTAGTTGAGAAGTCTAATTTAATCAATTCAGGACAACTTTTAAACAATATTGAAGAGGATAATATTGTTAACATGGATCTTCACAGAGATCCATTGACAGACATTGATACTTTAAGATTTTCACCAAAAGTTATTCCCGATGCAGGTAATGATGTTGACTATGATCTTAAAATTTTCAAAACAGAATTTAATTCTAGTTCTATTGGAGTTGGATCTACTTCAATAGGACCTATAAAACTAACTTCAAAAATTCAAAATTGTGCTGTAGGAGTAACAACTAATATTATCAGTGTTCCTGTTGATAATTTTGATTCGTTATATGCAACAATGTTTGTGTTAGATACAGTCACTAAAGAAATGAATTTAGTAGAAAGTTTTGTATCACACAAAGACTCAGACACTTTCCTTACAGAATCATACTTCAATGGAGAACGTAATGACTTATCTTTGAATAAATTAGGAATTATTACCTCTAGTATATCATCTGGCAACTTGATTTTAAGTTTTGAAAATACTCAAATAACTAATTTGAAGTTAAAGTCAAAAATCATAGGAATAGGAACAGTCGGTGTTGCAAATGGAATATTCAGATTTAAATCTACAGGACAGGAAGATGGTAATGAAAGATTTTCACTATATGCTGGAGTATCAACAAGTAATGCTGGAATATCTACTATAGAATCTTTAAATTCAAATTTATTTGATGCTGTAAAATCAGTTGTAGAGGTTAGTATTGGATCATCTAAATCTATTCATGAAGTGTTATTCCTTCATGATGGAACTGATGCTTATTCACAACAATCAGGATCTTTATCACTTACGAAAGATTCTAATACAGAATATGATTCTTCTTCTGGATTAGGAACATTTAGTGCTAATCTTTCTGGATCTAATTTTGTTCTTCAATTTCATCCTGATAATACAGTTGGTGTATCAACTGTAGTTTCACTTAATCATTGTTTTTACAAAAAAGTTGATCTTGAAAATACAGCAGAAGATTTAGATTATGGTGTGATAAAAGAAAGTAGTTCATTTAGATTATATAATTCGATAACTGGAAATAGAGTTAAGAGAACTAGGTTCACACCAAAAGTAAATAATATACCAATTTTTGGAAAAACTTTTAATCCTAGTAATACAACACAATTAAATGCATCTACTGGTTTATTCACCATAGAAAATCACTTCTTTAGAAATAATGAAGAATTAATTTACAAACCAAATACAACTTTTGTAGGAGTTGGATCGACACCTATGCAATATAAAGGAGTTTCTGGTGGTATTGGATCTTTAACATCTCCAGTTTATGCTGTGTTTAATGATAGTAATTCTTTCTTTATATCAACTACAAAGTCAGGAACAGCAGTTACATTTACAAGTTTAGGTGAAGGAAACTCTCATGAGTTTAACATGGCAAAATCAAATGAGAAATCTCTATTCATTATAGATGATGTGGCACAGTATCCACTTATAAGAACTGATGTAACTCATACTTTAGATGGTAATTTAAGTTCAGAAGTTGGTATTACAACTAATATAATTCATTTGAGTGGAATATCAACATTATCATCATCCGACATTCTAAAAATAGATGATGAATTTGTAGAGATTGTAAATGTTGGATTTGCAACGACTGGTGGTGGTGCTGTTGGTGCCTCTGGAACATTTAACACTGTTCAGGTTAATCGATCTTTTGTTGGATCTTCTGCCACCACTCATTCAGATGGAACAACGGTAACTAGATTTAAAGGATCATATCATATTTCTGGTAGAGACTTAGTTTTCACAAGACCACCAAGAGGTGACTTGAGTAGATCAAAAGATATAAATGATTTACCTATCCCAACTTCAAAATTCTCAGGAAGAGTCTACTTAAGAAATAACTATGATGCAAACGTGATATTTGATGATGTATCTGATCAATTTACAGGAATTAAATCTGATTTCATTTTAAAAGTAGGTGGAGCAAATACTGTTGGATTAGGAACTACTGGCGGAAGTGGAATTTTATTTATAAATGGAGTGTTCCAATCACCATCAACAGAATTTAATCCAGGCAAAAACTTTAAAATTTTAGAAAGTGGTAGTGGTGCCACAGGATTAAGCACTGTATTATTTACAGGTATTACTTCTGCAAATGGTCAATCAATTATATCTAATAATATTAATTTAAATGAACTACCTAGAGGTGGTGTTCCAATATCAATTGGAAATACCGTAAATGGTTTAGGATATGCTCCTCTAGTTGGTGCAAATGTTAAAGCACTTTTCAACAGTAGTGGAGAAATTACAAGTGTTGTGGGGACTGCATACAGTGCCTCTGACTTAACTGTTATTGATGCAGATTATAATGAAGTAACTGGAATTATGACAGTCACAACATTAAGAGAGCATCCATTTAACAATAGAAACGATTTTGTTCTACTTAGTGGCATCGGATTCAATCCAGCTCTCTCTATAAGAGATAATAGTATTGAAGTAATATCAATAGCATCTACAAATGTCTTCCGTGTATCAATTGGAAAGAGCACAACCTCACACACTTATACTTCAGGTGGAAGTGCATACCCATCATATCCTAGTTTAACTTTTGGATCAGGTTATAATAGTCAAGTTTCTATCGGGGTTACTGTTGTAGATCCTGGATATGAGCATCGATTTATATCTGCAGATCCAAACTCAATTTCTGGAAGTTTAACTCCAACAGACGCATCTTATGATCCCGTTACAGGAATATTAAGATTAACAGTTCCTAGTCATGGATTAAACAATTCTAGCACCATAACAATTGCAACTGGTGGTATATCTTTCTCATGCTCTAAAGATAATTTTAAAACTGTTCATGCATATCCAAGATCAACAGACTATGCAGCAGGTCAAAATTTAAATGTGACAAAAATTACTGATGATATATTCAGTGTTTATGTAGAACCAAACGTTGGTAGTGGTGCACAAATAACTGCTACGGCAGGTGTAGGAGGAACTACAATATTTTCAATAGTATCTGCGGGTACAAGTTATAAGGATCCACAGATATTTGTATCAGAACCATCTTATTCTAATTTGTCGGTTAGAGGTATTTCTAGACTTGGAATCGGTGAAACTACCGATACTGGGAATGATTTAAAAGTGAATGCAATTGTAACTCCTAATGGATCTGCTACTGGAATTGGATCTACCTTATTTCAAGTTTCTGAATATGAAATAGTTAATTTTGGATTTGGATATAAGAAAGGTGATGTTGTAGAGGCTGTTGGATTGGTAACTACAAAAGAATTAAATCAATTAGAGAGCACTTCTAGATTAACAATTGACAAAGTTTATTCTGATAGTTTTGCTCTGTGGCAGTTTGGTTCCTTTGATTATGTTGATTCTATAAAAAGTTTACAAGATGGTTCAACTTCCAGTTTCCAATTAAAAGTTAATGGACAATTAGTTAGTGTAGAACTTGATAAAAACACAATGAATGTTAATTCAAGTCTTGAAAACGTATTTTTAGTAACAGTTAATGGTATAATTCAAGAACCAAAAAAAGCATACACTATATTTGGTGGAAATATCATTAACTTTAAAGAAATACCAATTCCAGAAGATGATATAAGTATCTTATTCTATAAAGGGACTCCAGGTGAGGATTCTTTAATTAATTTAAAAGAAAAAATTATAATAGAAGAAGGTGATAATGTTCAAATAAAAAGTGGTGGAGGAGTTCCAGAGCAGGAAGAAAGAACTGTATATAGTTTGAATACTTCACAAACATTAGAAACTAATCCTTATGTTGGTGTTGGTATAAGAAGTGACATAGGTAGATCTTTAAGTTTAATAAAACAGAAAGAAGACAAAATAATCAATAAAGTCATAGTATCTAAAAAGAGAAGTAGTCTTGAACCAAGAATAGGTCCAGTTGCAAAGGTTATTTCTGATATTTCTGCATCACAATCAAATAATGAATTTTATGTTGATAATGCAAGTATATTTAATTATGAGGATTTATCATCACCAAATGGACCTGCATTATCATTACAATTAATTGATTTTGATAATACTAATTTGGTAAAAGCAAAGGCAACTGCTTTAGTATCTGCTGCAGGAACTATAACAGGATTTACAATAAATAACGCTGGTGCAGGATATACTACTGAACCTACTGTAAAATTATTAAGACCACCAGTAGCAATTAAAAATACATTCATAGATCCACAAACTGGAATAACAAGTACAGTTGGTATTGGAACTACTGCTACAGCAACGGCATTAATAAATGCCGCTGGAATTGTTACCGCAATTAATTTAACTAATCCTGGTTTTGGATACACAAGCACTGCAGCACCTCAAGTTTTAATTAGTAGTCCTGTTGAACTACCAAATATATCTGAAGAAATTTCAACTTTAACAGGTGCAAGTTTAACAGTTATAGAAAATAAAGGAGATATTACAGGTATTGGAACTACCATATTTGGTGGTAAGTTGGCAATTAAATTTTCAGTTAAACGTCATGGTTCTGTAGGATTTGGTGTAGATAGTCCAATAGAAGTTGGAAAACCAATTTACATTTTTGATACGCAAGTTGGTTCTGGAGTAACATCCATAAGTAATAGTGGAAATGATTCTCACGTTATTGGTATCGGAACAACTTTTGTAGATAACATTTATGTTGTTGCTGCTGTTGGTGATGGACCTTCCTCTGGAACTGGGATTATTACTTCTTTGGTAAAATCAGACACTGCTGTCAGTAACTTGTCTTTAACAGGATCTTCCTCACAACCAATTGGTAAATATTCAGTTGGTTTAATAACTGGTTTTACGAGGGGATCGAATCCAATATCAATAGGAGTTACTGGATTAACAGTGGGATTATCCACTGCACTTGGAATATCAACATTCCCAACATTAAGAAGAACTGGTGGTCCAAAAACTTTTGAACAAAGTGGTGCATTGATGCCAGAACCAATTACTTAAAAAATCTTGTATAAATATCTAAAAAACTAATAATATGCCAGCAGTAGTAACAGATCAGTTTAGAATAACAAATGCAGGTAATTTTGTAGATTCCGTATTAAATGAGAGTAATTCTTATTATGTATTCTTGGGCTTACCAAATCCAAAAGGGAAAACAACTGAAACTCCTATAGCTGGATTTGGAAGAACAGACACATGGGATATAAGTACTCCAGATCCAATAGACAATCAACAATATTTAACTCATTATAGAAATACTTCTTTATTTGGTAAGAAAATTAACTCCTCTAACATTAGAAGAGTGGTAAAAAAACATACTTGGTCAGCAAATACTAAGTATGATATGTATCGACATGATTATAGAGTAGGTGATAACGAAGCACCAAATTCAAATACAGGAAGCTTATATAAAACTAATTATTATGTAATAACATCCGAATTTAAAGTTTATATTTGTTTAGATAATGGAGGGTCAGGTTTACCAACTAGTAATGATGCAAAAGGAAATGGTAGTAAAGATGAACCGACGTTTACTGACTTAGAACCAGCAGCTGCTGGTACTAGTAATGATGGTTACATTTGGAAATACTTATTTACAGTATCACCAAGTGACGTTATAAAATTTGACTCAACTGAATACATCGTATTACCTAATGATTGGTCTACATCAACGGATTCTCAAATTCAATCAGTAAGAGAAGCAGGTAATTCTGATGTCAATGAGAATCAAATTAAGAAAATTTATATTGAAAAGGGTGGAGTTGGTTATAATGGTGGTTTATCTGGAAAGAAAACAAGAAATATTGTAGGAGATGGTGCAGGTGCTCAAGCTTTGATTACATACACAGACGGTGTAATAACTGATGCTATTGTAACTAAAGGAGGATCTGGGTACACTCATGCAATGGTTGATTTAGAAGAAACAAATTTAGATGACACTATTATTGCAAATAAAGCAAAATTAATACCAATCATACCTCCATCAAAAGGACATGGTTTTGATATTTACACTGAACTTGGTGCAGATAAAGTTTTAGTTTACTCTCGTTTTGATGATTCAACAAAAGATTTTCCCACTGATACTCGTTTCGGGCAAGTAGGAATACTTAAAAATCCAAATGGATCTGATAATACTGGAATATTGACAACTTCGCAATTTTCTTCCTTATCCGCAATTAAGTTATCGAGTGGTATTAGTCGTCCTAGCGCAGGATATGGTGATTTAATTGGTAGAACTATAACACAATCAACTAGTGATGGAACTGCAAGAGGAACAATATCATCTTATGATCCAGAAACTTTTGTATTAAAGTATATTCAAGATCGAAGTTTAAATGTAAATCCAACAACTAATGATACTACCGATTATAAAGAAGTTTCTGTAAAAGGAAAAGTTCTTTCCTTCCAATCAACTGGTGATATTGATAATGATTTGTTTAATATAGCACCTGATGCTGGTTTCACAGGAATTACCACCACTATCAATAATAAAAATATTAATTTAGGAGTTGATTTTACAAATGGTCTAGCTACTCCTGAAATAAATAAAAAGACTGGAGATGTCATTTACATTGACAATCGAAAAGAAGTCGAAAGAAACATTAGACAAAAAGAAGACGTTAAAATCATTCTGGAATTTTAAGAAAAATGACCCAAAAAATTAATTTAAATGCAAGTCCATATTATGATGATTATGATAGTGAGAAAAATTTTCACAAGGTTTTATATAAACCTGGATTTCCAGTACAAGCTAGGGAACTAACGTCTCAACAGTCGATATTACAAAATCAAATAGAAAGTTTTGGTGATCATATATTTAAAGATGGATCAGTAGTGATACCTGGTGGAATAGCTTTTGATAATCAATACAATGCAGTTAAATTAAATAACACTAATTTTAATGTTGATATTTCTGTTTATATTAAGAGTTACTTAGGTAAAAAAATAATAGGTAGTGAATCAGGAATTGAAGCTATAGTTAAATTTATTGCTCTTCCAGATGCAATAAATGTTAATGATGTCACATTATATGTGACGTATTTAAGTGCTGATAAAAATTCTCAGTTTAACACATTTACTGATGGTGAATCATTAAGTTCAGATGAATCGATAATTTATGGAAATACAACAATTAATGCAAATACACCCTTTGCCTCATTAATACCTACAGATGCAACCTCAATAGGATCTGCCGCTTTCATTAGTAAAGGAGTGTATTTTATACGAGGATTTTTTGTTAATGTTTCAGATCAAACAATAATATTAGATCATTACAGCAATAACCCTTCATATAGAGTTGGATTAACAATTAATGAATTAGTAGTAAATGCAAAGGAAGATAATACTTTATATGATAATGCTAAAGGATTTACTAATTTTGCAGCACCTGGAGCTGACAGACTTAAAATAGAATTAATTTTATCTAAAAAAGCATTAACTGATAAGAACGATACAGATTTTGTCGAACTTATGAGAATTGATGAAGGAAAGATTAAGGTAATGCAGTCTAAGAGTGATTATAATAAAATTAGAGACTGGGTAGCAGAAAGAACTTATGAAGAATCTGGAGATTACAGTATAGATGCATTTAAAATGGGAATATTTAATTCCCTTAATAATAATGAAGGTAATAATGGATTATTTTTTAGTGATGACACAACTGATCAGGGAAATGAACCTTCTGATGAGTTGATGTGTTTAAAAATATCTGCAGGTGAGGCATATGTAAGGGGATATAACGTTGAAAAAACAGGAACTACTATCATTGATGTTGATAAACCAAGAGATGTTGGTATTAGAAGTGATGTAGGTATTGGATATGAGATGGGTAATATTCTAAAATTAAATAATGTTACTAAAGGTAGAGCAATTCAGGGAAGCGTAGTTAGATTGTTTGATAATTTTAATTCTACAGGAACAATCATAGGAAGTGCAAGGGTATACTCATTCAATTTGGAAGATTCGGAATATGTAGGTCCAACTACAACATGGGAGTTGAGATTATTTGATATTCAAACACATACTGATTTAGTTTTAAATGAAGCAATAAGTAGCACAGAATTACCAGCAGATTCATTTATTAAGGGAAAAAATAGTGGTGCTAGTGGATTTGCTGTAGGAGCTGGAGGTGGGTCAACAATTATTTCATTAAATGAAACTTCAGGAACTTTTATAAGAGGTGAGCAAATACAGATTAATGGAATTGATTTTCCAAGAACAATTGGTGTCACTACTGCATATCATACACAAAGTATTAAATCTGTAGATGATACTGTTAAATTTAAAGGAGATGCTGTTTGTGAAAAATTTAGACTACCTGAAAATGTAGTAAATGTTATTCTATCCAATGGTGGTGCTACGGCCACTGCAGTAAATGGTACTTTTTCTAGACTTAGACCAGGAGCTATTCTTTTATTTGATAGACCAGGTGGAGAAACTACTTTCAATAGAGTTACAGTTGTAGATGCTAGCGGTAGAGCAGTGGGGTTAGCTACCTGTCAAGACGTTGTTGGACTACGTGAGGGAAGTCTATTTAATACATCTGCTACCACAGTGCAAATGTTTGCTGCTGCACCTATTGTTAGAGGTACAGGAAAATTATATACCGAACTTGATAACTCAAATATCGCATCTGTTAATTTAACAGATTCAAAGATTAAAATTACAGCACAGAAGAATGGCAAAAGTGTTAATGCTGGTGTATTAGATTTAAATAAATTAACTGATTTTGGAGATGTAGATGATGTAATATTTGAGACTTTTGATCAAGAAAGATATTCTGTATTTGATAATTCTAGTGGAGCACCAGTGTCACTTTCAAATGATGCATTTCAATATAATAGTGGTGGAGATGATATTAAAATTACTAACTTAAGTATTAGTAATGCTGATGTTAATGTAACTCTTATTAAAAGTAAAGTAAAATCAAAAGTAAAAGAATATGTTAGAAGTTCAAAATTAATTGTAAATAAATCAAGAAATCCCATATCTGGAAGTGTTGCGACAGGAAATGGTGGATCTATTTCTGATGGATTAGTATTTGATAAAAGATATGGATTAAGAGTTCAGGACGAAGAAATTTCTTTAAATTATCCCGATGTAGTTAAATTTTTATCTGTTTATGAATCTACAAATACGTCTGCACCCACATTAGATCAATTATTATTTTCTAGCAGTGCTAACGTATCTTCAAATTCAATTATTGGTGAAAATATTATTGGTGTTGATTCCAGAATAATTGCTAGAGTTGTTGATAAACCAGATGGTCTTGGTTCGAACAAATTAGATATAGTATATCTTTCATCAGGTAAATTTTCTGCTGGAGATAAGGTTAAATTTGAAGAATCTAATATTGAAACAACCATTCAATCCATCACTATTGGAAATTATAAAAATATCACTAATTCATTTTCTTTAGATAAAGGACAAAAAGATGAACTTTATGACTATTCAAGAATTGTAAGAAGTAAAAATGTTCCTGAACCACAGGGTCAATTATTAATTGTATTTGATTATTATTCAGTAAATTCTAATGATGGTGACGTATTTACTGTCAATAGTTATGATGAAGATAGATTTTCTAATGATATTCCATTAATCGGTATTGATGGTGTGAGAGCTACAGACACATTTGATTTTAGACCTAGAGTTTCTGTATATAATCCATCAACAGATACAGGATCACCATTTAATTTTACATCAAGAAATATTGGAGAATCTATTACAAGATTCTTAACTCCAAATGAAACCTCTGTTGCTTCTTATGAACATTACTTAGGAAGAATAGACAAAGTTTATTTAAGTAAATTTGGTGAATTTGTCTATGAAAAAGGAATTTCTTCAATAAATCCAAAACTACCAGTAAAATCTGGTGAATTAATGGATTTGGCAACAATAACATTACCTCCTTATTTGTATAATCCTCAAAATGCATCAATTAATTTAATTGATAATCGAAGATTTACGATGAGAGATATTGGTGATATTGAAGATAGATTAACAAACTTGGAGGAGGTAACCACATTATCTTTATTAGAAGCAAGTGCTCAGACATTACAAATTTTAGATGATGAGGGAAGGAATAGATTTAAAACAGGATTTTTTGTTGATTCATTTAAAAATTATAATTTTATCAATAGAAATGCATCGTCAGTACAAGTAAATCCAAATTCACAAGAGTTAATACCATTTAGAAGTAGAGACACTCTTGCCTCACAATTAACACCTAATTCATCAATCGACATTTCTCAATTAGATTTTAATACTGATTTTGAATTATTTGATTCAAATGTTAAAAAAACTGGAGATGTCGTAACTTTAAATTATGAAGAGGTTGAGTGGATAACACAACCTTATGCAACAAAGACTGGAGATGTTGATGATGTTATGAATGTCAATCCATATGAAATTCCAGTTTTCAGTGCTAATATTGAGCTAGATCCTAGATCTGATGTTTGGACAAGAACAAGACAAATTGAGCCATCAAATATTATACGACAAGAGGGAACAGAAGGAACAACATCTAATGTTACTTTGGATGTTACACTTGGGGATGCTGAAAATCCATTAACAATTGACCGAGGACTCAGAAGAGTGGCAAATCCTGGAAGAGCAGGAACAACAGTACAAAGAACTATTTTTGAAGGTGAAATTGGTGCTGCAAATGTTATAAATGAATCTATTGAGATTAGTAACGCTGATACTTTTGTTCGAAATAATCTAGTATCTTCTGGTACTGAAGATTTTATAAGATCTAGAAATATACAATTTGTATCTAATTCTTTTGCAAATCATTTAAGATTATATTTGTATTTTGATGGTCAAAGAATATTTGATATTATACCTAAATTGGTAGAAATAGTTAAAGAAAGAGGTGGAACTGAAATTGGATCAAATGGAACTTTTCAAGCTGGAGAAACAGTAGCAGCATATAATTCAAGTGGTGATCTTATTGGGAAGTTTCAATTATGTCAACCAAATCACAAGTTTGGAGGAATCACTAATCCTAGTGAAGTATATTTAAATAATCCATACACAAAAGATACTGGTTTAATTAGTATCCCTGCATCCTACACTCCTTCAATATCAGTTTTAAATATAGATACTAAATCATTATCTGAGGAAGTAAAGGGTGAATTTTATGGTTATCTCACTCAAGGTGCACAATTAGTTGGAGAATCATCTGGAGCAGAAACATATGTCAAAGATTTAAGACTTATAACTGATGATTTTGGTGATTTAATAGGTTCTTGTTTTCTTCGTGATCCACTTGCTGTTCCCTCACCTGTTGTTAGAATTTCATCTGGTTCGAAACAATTTAAGTTAACATCAAGTCCTACAAATGAAAATGTAGCTCCTGCTGAAAAATTTGGTGTTGTTGCTGCTGAAACAAGATACGATGCTTTTGGAACATTTGAAGAATGGCAAGAAACAGTTACTATCGAAACAAACATTAATACAGTTAATGTTACTGGAGATATTTCAGGAAATGTTGCCCTTGTAGAAACTGTACGATACTATGACCCATTAGCACAAACTTTTGTTGTTGGTGGTAATGTATCTTCACCAAGTGCTGTAGGTGCAAATAAAGATTTAAATGGTGCCTTTATAACTTCAGTAGAGGTTTATTTTGCCTCAGTTGATACTGTTACAAATTCACCAATCACATGTGAAATTAGATCTGTAACTGGTGATGCTAGACCATCTAGAAATTTATTAGGTAGAAGTAAAACATTAAGACCAAAAGGTGTAGATGCAAATGGAAATGAAGTTACTTTAATTGAGTTTGATGCTGAGTCTGCAAGTAAACCAACTAAGTTTACATTCCCAGAACCAATATATTTGGCACCTGGTAATTCATATTCTTTTGTTTTAGTGGCACCTCAAAGTACTGCATACAACGTTTGGACAGGAAGACAAGGGGGAGTTGCAGTTAATGCAAGTAGTATTCAGGAAGCAGATTCTGGAGCATCTTTAATTTATTCCACACAATATGCAGCAGGTGCAATATTCAAATCACAAAATGGTGCTCTTTGGACTGAAGATCAAACACAAGATATAACATTTAAATTATATAAGGCTAAATTTACATCACAATCAGGAGCAGTATACTTTAATAATCCTAGATTAAGTAGTGGTAATGGTTATGTACCTACATTATTGAGCAATCCAATAGAAACCTTCCCTAAAACAGGACAAATTGGAATTACAACCACCACTGATAATACAACTATGAATAAGTTAGTTGCAGGTAGAAAGATAAGTGCTACTTATCCATCTAGCACTGCCGTGATTAGTGGTGTTGGTGCATCGGTTGTTCTTGCGACTCCAGTCACAGGTTTTGGTGGAACTAACTATACTGCAGGAGGAACATCTGTTGATACTTTTGCTATAACTGGTAAAGGATCTGGATTGACGGTAACTCTAAATGTTGATTCATCTGGAGCTATAACTGGAATTGGAACAACAGTGACACCTGGAACTGGATATCAGATCGGAGATATAATTGGTATTGTGACATCTACAGTAAATGGTCAAAGTGGTGAGGGTGCTCGAATTTCTATTGGAGAAACAGGAGGAACTGATACTTTATTCTTGACTAATATACAAGCAGATGAATCAACATATGCTCCTAATTCAGGAATTGCTATTACGTATTTTAATGATGCTGATACAACAACAGCTACAGGAACAGTTTCAGGTCAAATTTTATCAAGAACTTTTGATGGTGGTGTAAATGCAGGTAATGTGCTAAAAATCAATCAATTTAATCATGGTATGTATGGATCTGGAAACAAAGTTTCTATTGAAAACATTGAATCTGATATTGAACCAACAGTTTTAAATAGTAATTTATCAAGAACAGAAACAAGTCAAATTAGTGTTGCTTCTACGACTCAATTTTTAAATTTTGAGGGAATACCTGTTAGTGGATCTAACATTGGATATGTTAAAATAGGAAATGAAATTATTGGTTATCAGGGTGTTATTGAAGGAGCATTAACTATTGGTAGTGGAGTCAATAAAGAAAGAGGAGTAGATGGTTCTAATATAACAAGTCACCAATTAAACAGTGTTGTAAGAAAATATGAAGTTAGTGGAGTATCGATAAGGAGAATTGGAGTTACTACAAATGTTTTATCTTCACCAGCATCAGATCTTGATAATTATCATGTTTCTTTTGATAGATCTGCAGCATATGGAAAGGACAGGACTTCATCAGGTGGAGAGGTTTTAAATATTCCTCAATTATCGTTTAATAGTCAATCTCTTGTGGGTGGATCTAACGTAAGAGCATCTCAAAACATCCTGTATAGTGCTTTAATTCCAAGATACGACTCACTTACCCCTACAGGTGCTGATGGATCTGAGACAAGCATAGATGCATCAATTAGAACAGTTTCAGGAACTAGTGTGAGTGGATTCGAACCATCATTTACTGATCTTGGATTTGAAAATGTACAACTTAATAGAATTAATTCTTTAGAGTCTGTAAGGATTGTGGCATCAAAAGAAAATGAAGATGAATACTTGACAAATTTACCTTTAAGTAAATCATTTACAACTATTCTTAATTTTAATTCCAGTGATGAAAATATTTCACCAGTAATAAGAATAAGTAGTGGATCAGAAACTGAATTTATCAATCACAGATTAAATAATCCGATTGGATTGGAAAATTATAGCACTGATAATAGAGTCGATTCAATTATTAATGATCCACATGCAGCTATATACGTATCAAACACTGTTACGTTAAAAAATCCTGCAACCTCATTAAAAATTTTACTGAGTGCTTTTAGACCAGCATCATCTGATTTTAGAGTTTTATATAGTTTAATAAGACCTGATTCTGGTGGAGTAAGTCAAGCATTTGAACTATTTCCTGGATTTAAAAATATTACTAAAATTGATCAAGATACATTCTTTGTTGTTGATTCTGCAGAAAATGATGGTAGACCTGATGAAATTGTCACAGAAAGTTTAGCAAACCAATTTAAAGATTATCAGTTTACTGCTGATGATTTACCAGAGTTTATAGGATTTACAATTAAGATAGTGATGTCAGGCACAAACCAAGCTCGTCCACCAAGATTGAAAGATTTGAGAGCAATTGCAATCAAATGATAAAAGTAGAAGGTCATCCAAATTTATACAGAGATCCTAAAACAGGTGCGATTATTAATTGTGATAATCACGGATATAATCAATACCTAAAATCCTTAGAATCTCGAATGAAGCAAAAAGATGAAATTGAAAATATGAAAAAGGATATTAATGAAATTAAGTCATTACTTAAACTTTTGGTAGAGGGCAACAATAACTGATAAATATAATTAGAAAATATTATTTTAGTTAGATGGCAGCCGTATATGTTTCGAACTTAGTTATCAACGCAGGAGCAGATTTTAGTCAAACTTTTAATTTAGTTGAGTCTGACGATTCTGGTCCTTTGGATTTGAGTGGATATAGTATATCTGCACAATTTCGAAAACATGCTGGAAGTTCATCTAAGCATGATTTTACTGCAAGTGTAATGGATGCTGCAGAAGGAGAAGTGATAATTTCACTATCAGCAGCTGCATCTAATGTACCAAAACCAGGTCGATACGTATATGATATTGTGATAACAAACGCAGGGAATGAAAAAACAAGAGTAGTAGAGGGATCAGTCCTCTTAAGAGAAGGAGTCACTCGATAATGCCAATTAAAGTCAGAGTTGGACAAACAGATGCAATAAAAATACTGTCTAGTGCAGGTGGTGGATCAATTTCCGCACAAAATGCAACTAACGTAATAGGTGGTATTGCATCTGTTTCACAATTAAGTGTATCTGGAGTATCTACATTTGGTGGTCTTATTGATGCCAATGCCAATATGACTTTGGCTGGTAATTTAACTATTCAGCAATATATTGATTTAGAAGGTAATTTAGATGTAAATGGTCACAGTGAACTTGATGATGTAAATGTATCGGGTGCGATTACTGCTACTACATTCACTGGTAATTTAACAGGAACAGCAACAACTGCCTTAAATTTATCTGGTACACCAGATATTTTTGTTGGTATCGCAACAGCAACATCATTTGTAGGACCTCTAACAGGAATTGCTGATACAGCATTAAGTTTATCTGGAACACCAAATATAACTGTTGGATCTGTAGATGCATCATCTCTTAATGTTAGTGGTCTAACAACTCTATCTGCAAATGGTGGAATTACAACCACTGGTGGTGATTTGTATGTTGGTGGAGACCTTTTTATTAAAGATGATATCGTTCTTGATAACGTAAATGCACAGTCTCTAAATATCTCAGGGTTATCTACCTTCTACGAGGATGTAGAATTTAAGAAAAATGTTTCTATTGGTGGAACATTAACTTATGAAGATGTAACCAATGTCGATTCTGTTGGTATTGTCACTGCTGGATTAGGTCTGAGAGTAACTGCTGGAGGAATCATTGTTACTACTGGAATTTCTACACTTAATGACACTACACAATCTACTTCTACTACAACAGGAGCACTACAAATAGCAGGTGGTGTAGGTATCGCAAAGAGTGTTTATATTGGTGGATTACTGACTGCTGGACTTATAGATGGAGGTGAATTCTAATGGCAAAACCAAGTTCTAGACAAGAATTAATTGATTACTGTTTTCGCAAATTAGGTGCACCAGTATTAGAAATCAACGTGGATGATGATCAAGCAGATGATTTAGTTGATGATGCTCTTCAATTATTTAATGAAAGGCATTTTGATGGTATTGAAAGAATGTATCTTAAATATGAATTAACTCAAGAAGATATAGATCGTGGAAAAGCATCAGGAACAACAGGAGTTGGAATCGTTACTACTACTGGAAACTCTACAAATGTGAGTGGATTGGGAACAGTTACTTCCAATTTTTACGAAACATCAAACTTTATACAGGTTCCAGATTCAGTTGTTGGAATTGATAAGATATTTAAATTTGATACAAGTTCAATATCTGGTGGAATGTTCAGTATCAAGTATCAATTATTTTTGAATGATTTATACTACTTTAATTCGGTAAATCTTCTACAATATTCTATGACAAAAAGATATCTGGAAGATATAGATTTTTTACTCACAACAGATAAACAAATAAGATTTAACAAGAGACAGAATAGATTATATTTAGATATTGACTGGTCTGCACAGGATGTAGGAACATTTTTAGTAATTCAATGTGATAGAATCTTGGATCCTGATAATTTTACTAGTGTCTATAACGATAGTTTTTTAAAATTATATCTAACTGCATTACTTAAAAGACAGTGGGGTCAGAATTTAATTAAGTTTCAAGGGGTCAAATTACCTGGTGGTTTAGAGTTAAACGGAAGACAAATTTATGATGATGCTGAAAGAGAAATTGAAAATATAAGAGGAAGACTCGTCTCAGAGTATGAGTTACCACCTCTTGATTTTATAGGATAGTGTATAATGGCATTAAATCCCTTTTTTCTACAAGGATCACAAAGTGAACAGAGACTTGTTCAGGACTTAATTAATGAACAGTTAAAGATATATGGTGTCGAAGTAAAATATCTACCTCGAAGAATTGTTAATAAAGATAGTATTTTTACCGAAATACAGTCATCAAGATTTGGTGATAATTTTTCAATTGAAGCATACGTAAACACCTTCGATGGGTATGGTGGTGCAGGTGATATCATGACTAAATTTGGAATGAGTTTAAAAGATGAACTCATAGTTACAATATCAAAAGAAAGATTTGAGGATTTTATTTCTCCATTTTTAGTGAGTTTGCCAGCAGATGAGATAGAGGTTACAAGTAGACCAAGTGAAGGGGATTTGATATATTTTCCTTTAGGTAACAGAATATTTGAAATAAAATTTGTAGAGCACGAAAAACCTTTTTATCAATTAGGTAAGAATTATGTATATGAACTCCGTTGCGAACTCTTTGAACTTGAAGATGAGATGGGTGGTTGGAATCAACTTAGCACCACAACAGAAGAAATTGATGATGCTCTTGTCGATCAGGGGTATATCACTTCACTTAAACTTATATCGATTGGTTCAACTGCAACATTAGGTGTAACTACTGCGTCTGGATATATTCGTAAAATATTCCTCAATGAAGATGGGTATGATTATGATAAAGTTCCAACTGTGGCAATTGGAACTGCTCCTGCAGGTGGAACTGATGCAACTGCTGTTGCAATCACAACATCAGTAAATGGTGTCAATTCGGTAAAAGAAATTTTACTAACAAATGCTGGTGCTGGTTATACAACACCACCCACAGTGTCAATTGTAAGTGCTACAGAAGTAATTAAAGGAGTTGGTTTGACAACCTATGGTGTTGGTGCAGCTGCCACTGCATTAGTAGTTACAGATTCTGCTGGTATTGGAAGTGTATCAATTACATCTTCTGGTGATGGATATCCAACAGCACCTACACTATTTTTTGGAACTCCTGCTTCTGGTATAAACACTGCAACAGGTAGAGTTGTAGTAAGCACAGGTAATACAATCACACAAGTTCTTATTTCTGATGCAGGTCTTGGATATGATAGCACCACTGGAGTTGCAACAGTTTCCCAACCACCAGTTATTACAGGCATTGGCACCTTTAAATTTAATGAGGTCGTAACTGGTTCTGTATCTAACGCAACAGGAAGAGTTAAATCTTGGAATGTCACTACAAATACATTGAAACTAGGTACAACAAATGGAACTTTTGTATCTGGTGATATAATAACTGGAGCAACTTCCTCTGCATCTTATACTATCGATTTTGTAGAGTCAGCAGAATTTGCTGATAAATACGATAAAGGTGATGAAATCGAAACAGAAGCAGATGCAATTATTGATTTCTCAGAAGGAAACCCATTTGGTACATTTTAATGTTAGGAACTTATTACTATCACGAAATAATTAGGAAGACAATTGTTTCTTTTGGAACATTATTTAATGCTATTAATATTCGACATGATGATAAATCAGGTAATACTTATAGTGAATTAAAAGTTCCTTTAGCATACGGACCTTCACAAAAGTTTCTTGCAAGACTCGAACAACAGGCAGATTTGAACAAACCAGTAGGAATCACTCTTCCTCGAATGTCATTTGAGATGAATAATGTTTCTTATGATCCATCAAGAAAAAGTGGTGTCACACAAACATTTAAGGCATCTGATGGAACTAATATTAAAAAAGTTTTCATGCCAGTTCCGTACAATATTGGATTTGAATTAAATATACTTGCAAAATTAAACGATGATGCCCTACAAATTATCGAACAAATTTTGCCATATTTTCAACCATCATTTAATCTAACAGTTGATTTAGTTAAATCAATTGGAGAGAAAAGAGACATACCAATTGTATTAGATAGTATTAACTTTCAGGATGATTATGAGGGTGATTTTTCTACAAGAAGAGCACTTATATACACATTAGGTTTCACTGCAAAAACATATCTATTTGGTCCTATCGCAGAATCCTCATCAGGACTTATCAAAAAAGTTCAGGTTGATTATGCCACAAACACTGATACTCAAAATGCAAAACGTGAAGTTAGATATACCGTTACTCCAAAACCTGCTGACGCAGGTCCTGATGATGATTTTGGATTTAATGAAACCACATCATTCTTCTCAGATTCTAAATCTTACAGTCCTACAAGGCAAACTGATATCTAATGGCTAACTATGATCCTATTGACGAGGCTTTAAATGTAAAGTCCGAAATCATTCCAACACCAGAGGATGTTGTTTCTAAAAA
>VTLG01002388.1_pt1 | contig 33895 bp, 35 predicted proteins | sample 4694571 | NCBI WGS metagenome assembly VTLG01 (sample SAMN12604809, study PRJNA352737) | marine metagenome | biome: ENVO:00000447; feature: ENVO:00000209|ENVO:00000569|ENVO:01000036; material: ENVO:00002151; isolation source: viral sequences binned using virsorter ...
AGTTGCCGGAATCTCCATCTTCCCAAGGTTCGTACCCGAGATAAACCCGAGTCAGTCTATTCTTGAATTGATCGACACCGTCTTGAGTTTGCATGTACATATAATCCCCAGCGAAGTTGTCATCCGTTGCATCGGTAGACAACCGACCGCACGCAATCGCACGATCGAAAGCCTGGTCAGGATCGACCAGGATAATATTATCATTTTTTTCCATCCTGGAACACTAAAGACCTGACTTGATGAAGTCAACAAACTAAATCAATAAACTTGCCCGGGAATCCGAACCCAAACCCCCGGGAATCCTTTTACCTTAAGAGAAAAAAATCTCTGGGCTAAACCTTTCCAGCTAGAGTGCCGGGATCCAGGTCGGAAGAATAGGGGGGGGGAGGTCTTAAGATAATTTTTAAATTATATTAATATACATTAACTGCCCCTTAAAAAATTATTGCATGTAGGTCGGAATGTCGAAAGATTGGATTAATTTATGGAAGACAAAAAACAGTTAATGGAATCGATACGCGATGGGGTTATGGAAGTGCGTAAGCATTTGAAGTCGCCGAAAGACTTGAGTAAATATAATCCTGAGAAGGTGGCTACTATTCTTTATTTACATTCTATTGGGGTTACCCAATCTCAGATGGTAGTTAAGTATGGCATAGATCGTATGACTATTGTGAATATTTTACTAAAATACGCTGATTACACTAATAAGTGGCGTAAATTGGGAGCTGTTATCAGGGGTAGGCACTTCCTCTCACTTTCTTCTTTATCCGAAGATTTGGTTGATTCTTTGAGGGATCAGATGGAAAAGGGTAAGATAAAGCCTACTTTCAGGGATTTATTGCCGGTAACCATTGCTTTGGAGAAGGCGGAGCGTGGCAGTAATATGTTCAGGGGAGAAGCTACCCAGATTACGGAAGAGCGGAAGGTGGTTACCCAGGCTGATTATGAAGCAACAATAGAGGCTGCCAAGAAGCGTATGTTCCAATTAAAGAAGGCGGAAGCGGTAAAAGCATGAACGACAATGACATCAAGCTGGTCGCGGAAATCCTTTCTGAGGTGGCACCCACTTTTTGGATTGTTCTAGAGGATGACACGGATTTTTGTGTTATTGGGGAGAATCCTTGGGTTTTAAAAGGCAAATTAGATAATGTTCTCATGCCTTTTCAGTGGAGGGATAGGTTTTCTACCCCGAAATGGGATGATTATTAATGTTACATTTTAGTCCTCATCCTATTCTTGAGCCTCCTTCTGACAAAGACATTGTGTTCTGGGGGAAAGAAGATCCTGAGATGCTATCTAAGTTGCATTCTTTTCACGAAGAACGCATTGAGAGTTCTCAGCATGATCCTGTCAGGCATGGATTTGATTTGAATGGCTGGGACCGAATTAGGAGCGGATTGATTGAGTATAATGAATGCCTGTGTTTGGGTGGAAATCGTTCTGGGAAAACCACTGGATGCGCTAAAATTGTAATGGAAAGCGTTATGGCCAACAAGGATGGTCATGTTGTATGTTTTTCTCAGAACGCAGATACGAGTGTTAAGGTGCAGCAAGCGATAATGTGGGAGATGATGCCGCGAGAGTTCAAACGAAAGACCAAGAGCGGCGAGGGTTATATAAACTATTCGATGCAAAACGGCTTTACTGGGAGTAGTTTTATATTCCCGGACACTCGAACCAGGGTAGATTTCAAAACCTACACTCAATTCAGTAATAATCAAACCATTCTGGAGGGATTTGAATTTGGTTTTAAGTCTGGTAATGGGATAAATATAGGGAGTTGGTTGGATGAATATCTCGGTGACGAGACATTAATAAATACGTTAAGATTTAGATTGGCGACCCGGAACAGCAAAATGTTAATCGCTTTCACTCCTATTAATGGATACACCCCATTTATTAATGAATATTTAAAGGGAAGCGAAACCTTGCGAACGAGGGAAGCTGTTTTGTTAAACAGGGCATTACCTGTGAAGCAATATAGTCCGAAGCGAGATGCTGCTATTGTTTATTTGCATTCGGACGAGAATCCCTTTGGTGGGTATGATCGTATAGCCAAAGACCTTAAGGGGCGACCGGAAGAGGAAATATTGGTAAGAGCCTATGGTGTTCCGGTGAGAAGCATCACTTCTTTGCTTCCATTATTTAATACAGAGGTAAATGTTCTCAGCGACTATCCAAATAAATATAATATGGTATTTCCCGATATATCTGATAAGCGAAAGTTTACATGTTATCAGGTGGTAGATCCGGCGGGTGCCAGAAACTACACTTGTTTATGGGCTGGGGTTGATAAGGATGGGTATGTTTATATCAGGCGTGAGTGGCCTGACCGGAATAGTTATGGTGAATGGGCATTATTTGGTGATCCTAAATGGAAGATAGGACCGGCAACCAAGAAATTGGGATTTAATGTTGAGGCTTACGCTGATTTGTTCAAAGAAATTGAAGAGGATCTAAGTATTGATGTATTTGAGCGTATTGGGGATAGTCGTTATTTTTCTAGCGAAAACGAGAATAACGATGACTTATATATGTCATTTGATGAATATGGGATGACCTTTGTTCCTTCTGATGGTCGTCGTGAAGAAATTGGAATTAATGCCCTGGATGAATGGTTTATGTACAATCCTAATGTTGCTATTGATGCGGCTAACAAACCGAGATGCTATATACATCAGGATTGTGGAAATTTAATTGACAGTTTGATTAATTATAATAGCCAAGGTAAGTCGGACGAAGCGTTGAAAGATTTTTTTGATTTAATACGTTATTTGCGAATGGCTAATGGCGGAGAAGGTCCAGATCATGTAACGGACAGAAGTATGATGGTGACGCAGAAATCTAGCGGAGGATATTAATGGCAAAGGCAAGAATTGACAGACTGGCGAAGGAATGGGGAATAGATGCGGATCGTCTTCTTTTATTGGCCAATGAAAAGTTGGCTGATGAAATGATGACAGGAAGATTAAAAACCACCTGGATAGATGAAGAGGGTCAGAAAATTTTAAAGGATTCTGCTCATATTTCCGAATGCGTCCCTAAGCATTACAATGGGTATGTTATTAAGGCAGCAGCCAATCCTATTTATGTATATGCATTTATAGACGAAATAAAACTAAAGGTTCCAGTGGTTGTGCAGCGTCGATGGCGCGGGAGACTAGAAGGTAAAAACATATTAATCGAAGCGATTAAGGACGTAAATGGAACCACCTACAGACACAGGGAAAGACATCACGCTAAATAGGAGATGGATTGCTGGAGAGATTTCCAGGCTTATTGCTTGGGAGATACTGTGTTCCGTTGCGAGAGGAAAACAGGGAGTGCCTATAAGGGTTATGGATTTATGTGATATGATAGGAGCCAGCGACGACTTTTATTCTAAAATCTTATACACCGTTAGAAATAGATTGAATGAAAAATAATGATATTTCCGAGTCACTAACTTATGTTAGTGATGAACCAGACATTAAGTCTTTACGTTATTCGTATGAACAATCCGTAACAGAGTTGGAAGCCTACTTTGATTTGTGCCGAAGCAGTTATGATGCTCGTCGCAACTGGTGGCCTGGAAAGAGCAGGGACATGCGCAAGCATGGAGCAGATGCTTTTCCCTGGGAAGGTGCCTCTGATATGGAGAGCCATGTGATAGATGAGCGTATAACCCGATTAGTTTCTTTATTCTTGTCTGCCTTGAACAGAGCTAACATTCGTGCGTTCCCCGTTGAAATTGCTGATATTCCAAGAAGCAGGATAGTTAGTAATTTCCTTAAATGGATGATTACGTCCAGTTATATACCGAGATTTAAACGGGAAATGGAGTTGGGGGCAAATTATTTGCTAGAACGAGGAATTCTTATCACTTACGTGGGATGGCACCGGGAAGACCGGACATTTTTACAGCGACTGAGTTTAGACCAGATTGCTGCTGTAGATGCAGCTTTGGCGGAAATGATTCGTTCTGGTCAGGTTGACGGTGATTTGGTTGAGATGTTAAAAGTGACATTTGAGGGAGTTTCGACGAAGAGGGCCAAGAAGGCTTTAAAGGAGTTGAAGAAAACGGGGTTTGCGGAACTTCCTATTGTTAAGCGTCAGATTGATGCTCCTGAAGTGAGGACACTTGCTCCTGATGGAGATTTCATTTTTCCACCTTATGTAACTGATCCCCAACGCGCGCCTTATTGTTTTTGGAAAACCTATTACACTCCACAGGAATTACAGAATAAAATAATCACTGATGGCTGGGACGAAGAATTTGTAGATTTTGTAATCGAACGCTATCGCGGTGTAAACATTGACTCGATTGAGAGGGAACAGGAGGGTCGGCGCAGCCTAAGCTTAACGGATAATGCTTATGAGGCTGAAGAACTCATTGAGATTGTTTATGGCTATCAGCGTCTGATTGATAAGGAGGATAATTCTGAAGGGATTTATTGCACAGTATTTCATCGTGATTTTGACGGAAACGAATTGGTTCCAGGATATGCTAAGTTTGAATTGTTGAATGGATACGAGGATTATCCTGTAGTGGTGACTAAGCTTTCGGAGGACAGTAAGCGGTTGTATGACACTACAACAATTCCGGATCTTCTTCGTGGGATACAAAATCAGGTGAAAATTGAACGCGATAGCCGGATTGATCGGAATAGCATTTCAACTTTACCACCAATAATGCATCCTATCGGGCAAGCTCCCAGTGATTGGGGACCAGGTAGACTCATTCCTTATAGACGGAAGGGAGACATTGATTTTGGTCCTTCTCCGGCTTATAATTCGGGGAGTGTAGAGATGGAAAAAACCCAGGAAGAACAAGCTGACAGGTTGGTTGGTTTGGACGAGGAGAGTAATATAAGCCAGATAAGACAGCAGTTCTTGGTTGATAAATTTTTAACTCATGCTTCGGAAGTAATTCGAATGTGCTATCGTGCTTTCCAGCGGTTTGGACCTGATTCAATATTCTTTAGAGTGACAGGAGTGCCTGATCCGCAGATTTTCAATAAGGGAAACCCAGATGAAAATTTTGATGTTACGGTTAGTTATGATGTATTGAACACCGATCCCGAAAAGCAGGAAAACAAGCTTAATTCAATGGTTAGTTTGCTTCAACTTGATAGGAATGGACGAATTAATGTTGATAATTTAGTTACACTCATTGCTGGTAGTGTTGATCCTGTTCTTGCGGATAGTGTGCTTCAGCCGGTGGAAGAGGCACAACAACAAATATTGAAAGATGTTACAGATGATATTGCGAAAATTTATGCGGGGATTGAAATGCCTGCCCGTCCGAACGGTGCTGAGATTGCTATGCAGGTTTTGCAAAACTATGTGCAACAGCCTGATATCGCTGTTCGCCTCCAATCAGATCCAGCTTTTGCTCAGAGGTTGCAGAAATATATGGGGCAGTATCAGTTCGCTATGCAGCAGGTTCAGAACGCGCAAATAGGCCGCATTGGAACAGCTCCGGCAGAGATGGGCGGAGTTGAAACCCAGCAGATGCAGCAATAGTGAATTTAGATAAGGATATAGAAGCTTTATCGAATTATGAGCATTTTGCTCGATTTATAAATGTGATTGAGCAACTGAGAGAAGAGTGCATTTCAGATATGCACGAAGCCTCGATAGAGGCATTACAGCAACTTTCTGGCCGGATTTTATCCTATGATCAAATCCTACAAATGGCTAACTGGAAAAAACTGCAAAAAAGATATAAGGATTTTTTGTAATTTTGATAAGATAGGTTCCTCGCCATCACTAGGCGCAAATAGTGGAAACAGTTATGAAAGAGGAAATTATCACGGCTAACGCTGAAGCCGTATCAGAATCAGCGGAAAATCAATCTACGTCTGATTTCGTTCGAAGACGTAGCAAGAAACTGAAGGAGACATCTCCTGAAGCTTCTAAAGAATCTGCCGAGGATAGTACTGAGGCGACAGAGGCCAAGGCCGAAGTTGTTGAAGAAATGTCTGAGGATAATGTTCTTTCTCAGTTTAATTTAGACGAAATGTCTGAAGAAGAAATTAGTGTACTCAGGGAAAAATTAATTCCAGGTGCTGAGTCTCGTATTGGTGAACTCACTGCAAAGAGAAAGGCTGCTGAAGAGCAGTTGGCCTCAGTTCGACAGGAGCAAAACCAACTCAAGATTAAGAAACCAGAGATTAAGAATAACCCGTTCTCCGAAATTGCTACGATTGAGGATTTGCAGGAAAAGGCTAATGAGGTGGTTGAAGTGATTAGTTGGGCTGAAGATTTATTATTTGAATCTGATGGCTATCGTGCTGATGACGAAGTTACCCAGGTTGAAGGAAGGGCGATGACCAAGGCAGAGGTGCGTAAAGCACTTTTGAATGCCAGGAAGTCACGTGATTCCTATATACCAGATCAGCTTAAAAAGCTGCAATCTAATCAAGATGCATTAATAATGCGTCAGCAGTTAGGGAATAAAGCTATCGAGGAACTAAACTGGCTTCAAGATGGAAAGGAAAACGAGCTTAAAACTCAATTCTTAAATCTGATGAGTGACCCAAGACTTAAGTCTTTGGAACAATCTGCTCCAGATTTGTATTCACAAATTCCTTATTTCATGAGCCATGCGGTTAATAGCATATATGGAAGAAAGCTTATTAGTGATGCTCCGGCAGCACAAAAGGCTACAGGAAATATTAAATTAGATCCTTCTTCTACAGCTACTCCATCTTCAGCAGCGTCTGAAAAAACTGAAAGACCACGATCCAAAGCCATTAGGGAACACCAAAACAGATTCAAAGAATCGGGACGAAAAGATGATTTCATCACGTTAAGAACCTTACAAATAACCCAATAAAATCATGGCGTTTTCAAATACATATGATACGAGTAATACTGGGTCGGCTGTTTCCAATCGTGAAGACTTGCTGGATGTTTTAACCATCTTGGCTCCCGAAGAAACTCCAATCCTTTCATCTGCTTCTAAGAGCAGAGCTAACGCTACGTTTGTTGAATGGACGGTTGACAGTCTCGCTGATGTTTCCACTGCTGGAATCGCAGAAGGCGCGGATGTCACCTCATTCACTGATCAGTTCTCAGGACGCGCGCGTCTTGGTAATTATGTGCAGAAATTCCGCAGAGATTATATGGTATCCGATTTACAGGATGCTGTTAGCTCTGTTGGACCTGCCAAAATTGCTCAAGCCGAAGCCAAATCCATTCGTGAACTGAAACGTGACATTGAAGCAACCTTAGCATCCGATAATGATCGTGCCGTTGAAGACGGTGCTGGAACTGTATACAAGCTACGTGGCTTGGGAGACTGGATTGATTCCAGTGGACCGAGTGATGTTCCTGCTGCATTCCGAACCCCGTCTGGAAGCATTAATGCTGCTGGAACGACCTTCACCGAGACGATCTTAAACACAGTAATCACTTCTATCTTCAGACAAACGGGGACAACGAACAATCTTACGCTCATTGCTGACACTGCTCTTCGCCGTGTTATCAGCGATTTTGCTCGTTTAGATCCTATCGCACAGTCTGCTGCTAATAACTCTATTCGTACCGTAAATTACGATGGAGGAAGTGCTACTATTAAACTAACTGTAGAGGTTTATCAGTCAGATCACGGCAGCGTTGCTGTTATTAACGCGAATCCTGATTGTATGCCAACGACAGCCAATACTGCTAATTCTCGTGGCTACCTACTTAACCCGGAATACTATGGTATTTCTGAGTTAATACCAATGGGCAGCACTCGTTTACCAAATCTTGGTGGAGGAGAACGTGGGTTTGTTGATTGTGCCTTAACCTTGGACATATATCATCCAGGCGCGCATGGTGAAATCGTAGACGCAACTTAAATATAGGAGAAAATTATTATGGCTATTGCACTTAATAAAAATGAAGACATCCAGACACTTGCTCTTGGATATAATTATTCAGCTCCCTTTGAGGCTGGTGACCTGTCTACTTCGACAGGCGCGCAAGCTAATAACGTAACCCTTGGTGGTTCGGAATTAGCTGGCACAGTTGTGAGGGCGGCTTTGGTAGTAGACCAATTGGTTACTGCTGCTGTTGGTACAGGTAGTGCTGTTTCAGATGCCACTATTGCCCTCGGAGACGATGGCGATGCGGATGGTTTTGTGGATGAGATTAATTGCTTTACCGGCGACTCAACCGAAAACTACATCTTCGCTAATAATGGCGTTCTGTTAAATGCGGCTACCTCTTCTCGACACGTAGTTAGTGCCGTGGATGTAACTTCAAACGGAACAGGAAACGGTTTCGGTAATGCTAGTAAGGGAAAATTTAGAATTTTCCTGGAGTATTATCCGACTGCTGGAACCTTGTTTAGTTCTTAATTCGAATGGAAATTTGAATTAAAACAATTCACATAGAGGGAGGTCAGGCCAAAACTGGCCTCCCTTTTTTCTTATGGATACACCGAACATAAATTTCATACCAACGGCCCCCAAGTATTCAGATGCCGAACTTGATGCTGCTCTTATTGCTGAAGTGTTTAATCAGCATAAGTTAAAATTTCATCCGAAAAAAGAAAAAGCCAGAGAAATACAGGCAGCTAAGGAAGCGAAGGAAGTTACTAATAAAACCGTTCCAGGTTTAGGTAAGCTTGTTGCTACAATTCCGTATGAAGAATTTGTTTTTCTGCGTAATAAGTATGGTCCTGAGACAGTTCTTGATCCGGAATTTTTAAAGGATTACAATAAACGATTTCCCCATCTTAGTCCCAACAAAGCATGAATCAGTTGCGAAAGAATTATGATTTATACGCATTAATACGTGCGTTATCTGGTGTTTCGTCTTTTTTGGAGAATGAAGATAATAAACTGCTAGAATTGGCGAATCGAAGATTCTACGAATCCTATCAGTCCACTCCGATGTGGCCTCGCTATTTATTATCTGCACAACCAAGAACGATAACCAATCAGATAGTTCCGTTTACCCAGGATGGATTTCATGTTCTTGGTGCGGGAACCACTGCGGTTAATGGGTTATATATTAAGAATAGTTCACTAACAAATAGCACCGTTTCATATACAAAATTTGATACCGACGACACTACTGCTCTCTATTCTTTAATTTATTCCGGTAGTGCCACCACCTGGAATCTTATAGCTGGTGCGGCTGGAGACGGAGGGGCAACCCAATATGCTAACACAACCAGCACCAATAGCAGTTCTGGTGTTGAAGAAGATGCTACTATAAGCGAAACCGGATGGACGGTTAGTAGTGGAGATTCACCGGCTCCAAGTGTCAGGGATTTATCTGCTGTCCAGGAGTTTATGCGATTTCATCGCGCGCAACCATTTCTTAATAATAGTTCTGTTGAGTTTGATTTCTTCCTCCAGGCTGATGGCGCGCATGTGATGAATGTAAGTAGCGACAATGACACTGCTATTTACGTTACATATAAAAAACAAATTACTCCGGCATATATTTCTACTTGGGATTTAAATAGCGCAAAAACCGCAGCACTTAATGATGTCACATTAATACCTAATGAATTTTTCCATTACATAGCCCACGCGACCTATGCTGATTTCTTACGCATGGATGGCCAGCATGATAAGGCTCTCGTAGAAGAGCAAACTGCTGAGAAGTATCTAGCTAATGAGCTGGAAAAAACAGATCAGATTATGAATAACAACACTGTTAGAAAACGATTTCACACTTATGTTTCAACCCAATCACGATAAATGAATAGCCATATAACCAACCTATACCCACAGCCTAACGGAACTGTTGCAGGAGAAAATTTGTCATGTGCTACCACTGGTACCGGTGCTGCATTTGCTACTTTCAACAGCGACACCAAATATGTGATAATTGATGTGCAGGACAATAATGTATACGTCACATTTGACGATACTGCTCCCACCGCAACTAATGGCCACGTCTTGGTAAAAGACAATCCGTTAATCACGCTTAGTGCTAACGCTGGTAAAGCTGCTAAATTCTTAGGAATTAGTGGAACCGCCATTGTTCACGTTTCACAGTTTGTTGATTAGTGAATGATTTGTACCAAAAGTGTTTTATTGGAACAATTGGTTCTGTAATTGCTGTGACGACACAAGAGACTAGTCAGATGCTATCTCTGATAGCTTCGGGATGCACCATCGTATTCATGCTTCTATCTATAGTTAAATTGGTCAGAAACCTAAGAAAGAAGAAAAATGTCAAGTGAGTTAGTTGCCATGCTTGGTGGAGGCATCACTGGATTCGTTATGAAGTTTATGTCAGCACAGATGGAGATTCATTCCAATGCGCTTGAACGGATGATTACAGCGCAAGGTGCTTCGGATGATTCCGCTGATCGCGCTGCTGCTCGAACTGGCTCCGGGGGAGTTTGGATTAGGCGAAGTATAGCCATCACCATTCTATTTGCCGTGGTGGTCGCTCCGTTTCTTTTCGCTTTTTACAGCATCCCAGTGACAATTAAATCTGAAGGAACGGGAGGAATATTTGGCTTTCTGGGATTCCACGCTGACAGGTGGAAAAGTCTGGAAGGATTCGTTTTACTACCGGAAATCAGGCAGGGGATGTTAGCCATTCTCGGTTTCTATTTTGGTAGCTCACAAGTAACAATTAGGAGATAATATTATGGCTAAGAAAAATAGACAATCTAACGGCGAGTTTGGTCTTCGCAATGGAACCAAAAATAAATCTGCCGGAAGACGCGTTGGTGAACGAGCTGGCGTTGTTAGCAAAAGCCCCACCCCACGCATGCAAATACCGGATGACGTTGCTAGCAAACACCCGTTTGTACCAGGTAGCAAGACCGGTGGTTTTGAAAAAGACAGTGAAGGTAAATATATATATCGTTTACCAGACTTTGTCATATACTCTGATTCACCAAGATCTAGAGCAGAACTAAATAGGGCCAGCGGCGTTAAACAAAGGCCAAGGAAATTCCAGAATAGAACGCAGTTGTCTGCTAAAAGTAAACGAAGAAAAATTCGGAATTAATATTAAAAAAAGAGATGACATGCCAAAGGTAGGGAAAAAACATTATTCATACACCCCCAAAGGAATGGCTAAGGCTAAGAAAGCTGCCAAGAAAAAGGGGTTAAAAGTTAAATATAGTAAACGTAAATAATATTATGGCTAAGCAAAGTAAGGAAGAATATAAGGTTGCTCGAAGAAAATCATATGTATCGAATCGGAGGGCTTTAGATCCAAAATTAGATCGCCAGCTAAAAGATATAGAGGATCAACATAAACGGAGAGTAATTAAAAATAGAAAGAAATGGATCAATTGGACGTTGCCGAAATTACAGGATGCCGAATCAGACGCATTTATTGAAGCCGAAAGAAAGAGAAGGACGGCGAAAGCACTCGCCAAGTCTAATGCAAGGCGTAAGAAATAATGGCTCGATACGACAGATACGGAGCATTGGATGACCAAATCGTTGAGGATTTGGACATAGGCTTTGCTGGCTATAATAACAGGCTAAGACCGGACCAACTCCCGCAAGGTGTATTGGCTGAAAGTCTGAATGGTCGCATGGGGATTGGGGGCGAATGGCAGGTGAGAAAAGGTATTGATCTTATTGCTGCTCCTTTTGCAGTAGGAAATTTTACGATTCCGTTTTATGTATATGCTAATATTACTATAACTACGGGGAACATAGCACGAGCTGACACAACCCTGACATTTACAGCTTCCTCTCACGGTCTAACTAATTCCACTTTGGTTAGTCTTGCTGGTTTAGGAACGGCTGGCGTAGACCCTAATGGCAACCACATTGTTACGGTTACGGACGCAAATACATTTACTATAACGATTGCTGGCTTGACCGGAAAACCAACTGGAACTGCAACTGTTGGCGCGCCGAAATTAGATGAAGATGCTAATGTTCAGATTTACGGATCTACACCCTGGTCAGATCCAAGTGCGTCTTCTGAGTTTTATATTATATGTGCAGGAAATTCAAAAGTAATAGCAGTAAAAATTTCTGATGGTTCTACCTCAGATATTATCTATCCAACCGGAACAACAATTACATCTTCGGTTGATATGATTCAAGCATTTCATAAAGTGTTTATTTTTATAGATGGAGCTGTTGCTCTTGAATGGAATGGCAGTTTTGCTGGAACCCCAGCCTTTACCTTGGTTGGTAATGGAGACTACACTCAGCCAGCTAAACTCGATGCTACCGGATTTGTTATAGCAAGTGGTGTAGCGACCGTCACAGTGAGTAATACTCTAGCTATTGGTGATACTGTTGTGCTAACAACTGTAGGTGGATCAACACTTACAAAAGGGTCTGAACATACCGTAGCTACCAGGAGTAGTAGTGCTTTTACGTTCTTCGTAGATAATGCCGATGTAAGTGACCAGACCGACACTGAATGGACCCAGAAAGTGAGTGCCGGTATCGGGTTTATACATATGCCAGCTCCGCCATTTGGAATTATTCATCAAACCCGTCTTGTCCTTCCGTTTGATTATACTACTAGTGGAAGTAGTGGGAGTGCCACTATTACAAACAGAGGAATCAGAGATGAAGTGATATTTTCAGACATTCTAGATACAGACACCTACGATCAAATATATGGACAATTTCGCCTTAACGCCGGCACGTCAGATTTTATTGTAGGATTTCTTTCTTTTGCGGAAGACAAGTTGGTTGTTTTTAATCGCAACTCTATTCATCTTATATCTGGGACATCAGATCCTACCACCGCAACATCTCAGCTTATTACAGGAGAAGTAGGATGCGTTGCCAGGAAAACCATTACTAAAATCGGAGACAATATAATGTTTTTATCCGATAATGGTTTATACTCTTTAAGCTTTCAGGATTTATATAATTTGAGGGGCGATGATCTACCTGTATCAACTAATATTGAAAATACAATTAATCGTATAAATAAAGCCTATGCATCTAATGCTCTCGGTGTTTATTTTGAAAACAAATATTATTTAGCCGTTCCATTGGATGATGCTACTGTAAATAGTTCTATTATTGTTTATAATTTCTTAAACCAGAAATGGGAGTCAGTTGATTCAGTGAATGATTCTAACTGGGAAGCACATAATTTAATTATAGCTGGAAATGATGATGACAGGGGAGTATATGTTGTTAATCAGCAAGGCGGAGTGCATCAACTCGATTCAAGAAATGATGATGTCGATGTTGTAATAACTCAGATTGGTTCCGCCCAGAGAAGTATTACTATTCTCGGAACTGCAATAACCAGGATGTTTACCGCAGGAAGTGTTGACCGGAAAAAGTGGAACAATTGGGACTTACATGTTCAGTCCTCTGATTTTAATGAATCGGATAGCACCTTAACGGCAATTACAGAAAATATTGATGATACTATAAGCATTGGAACAATTGATGAGTATAATAGTGGGTTACTGCCTGTAGGTGAGGACGTTTCGTTACGTGGACGATTTGGCAATAGACGGGCCTATGGGTTACAATTTAAATTAGAGACTATACAGGGAAGACCAAAATTTAGAGCCGTAAAGATTGCGGGAGTGCAAAGTTTCCGGCAATTAGAAAAGGCAATATGATATGGCAATACTAGCAACAGGAAATACATTCGCTGACGGCGACCAGGTTACATCAACCAAACTGAATAACATTGCTAATGCAGCAACCTTTGCGGATGACGCAGTGGATGACAGCACAACCGCATTGAGCGGAGGAAAGATTATAATCAAAGACGGAGGTGTCACTCCGGCCAAGCTTTCAACTAATCATCCTAATTGGGATTCAACTGGCCTTGGCGTAGGAACCGATTCACCTAGTTCCAAGCTGGACGTAGAGACAAGCAGCAGTAGTGCAGATGGCGTAGATATTAATAATACATCTACCGGAGATCCCGTTATAGAATTTCAGTTAGCCGGCACCTCTAAGTTCGTAATGGGCGTGGACAACAGTGATAGCGACAAATTCAAAATTGGCACCACTGCCGTCGAAACTTCTACGTGCCTGACAATAGATAGCACCGGACCACAGCTTACAATTGGCAATGGTGCAGCAGCAGACACCGCCATTATATTCGATGGTAATGCCCAGGACTTTTACATAGCCCTAGACGACAGTGCTGACGATTTATTAATTGGTCTTGGTTCTACAATTGGAACTACACCAGCAATTTCGATAGATGAGAATTTAAAATCTACATTTGGTGGAGATGTTATTATTGGTGGAACCACTCCAACACTAACTATTGGTGACGCAGGAGCCGAAGATACAGCCATCGTCTTTGATGGAAATGCAAAAGACTTTTATATAGCCCTAGATGACTCAGCAGACAAGCTGGTTATCGGAGAAGGCTCAACCGTTGGAACCAATAGCATCTTAACCATTACAGACGATTCTGTCACCATTGGTGACGCTTCTGCGGTTGATACCAAGATTGTTTTCGACGGAAACGCACAAGATTTTTATCTTGGTTTAGATGATAGTGCAGATGATTTAATTATTGGTGTAGGTTCTGCGGTGGGAACCACTCCTGCCATCTCAATTACAGACGGCAGAGCCGTCACGCTTAATACCAGTTTAACACTTGCAAGTGGTTCTACTGTTACAGCGGTGCTGGACCAGGACAACATGTCTTCAGACAGTGCAACCTCACTAGCAACCCAACAAAGCATTAAAGCGTATGTTGATGCACAGGTGGACACGGCGGATACCCTTTCTGAAGTTTTAGCAATTGGGAATACGTCTGGCGGAACTGACATAGAGTTGTCCACGACTGATAAGACTCAGTTTCGTGACTCAGCCATCTATATTAATTCCAGCACTGATGGGCAGTTGGATATTGTTGCTGATACCGAGATTCAAATTGCAGCTACAACCATTGATATTAATGGAGCTGTTGCTCTTAACGGTGCTATTACGGGTGCTACCGATATCACACTGAGTGGAGAACTCGACGCTGCCACTCTGGATATTTCAGGGAATGCCGACATCGACGGCACTACCAATCTCGATGCTGTAGACATTGATGGGGCTGTTCAAATTGATGCCACTTTTACGTCCGGTGTTGATGGTCAGGGTTATGACACTAAATTCTTTGGTGATACATCCTCTGCTTTTATGCTTTGGGATACATCTGCTGATGATTTAATTTTAAGTGGAGGTGCTGGGTTAGTTGTTCCAGATGGACAACTTGTTCTTGGTTCAACTGCTGTTAGTTCAACAGCAGCAGAACTCAATCTACTGGATGGTTCTTCTGCTAACACTGTAGTTAATTCAAAAGCTGTAATTTACGGATCAAGCGGAGAAGTAGCTGGAACCTTGTCCACTGCTGCACAAACCAGCGTAACCAGTTTAGGGACACTTACAGCCCTCACAGTAGATAATCTTGGTGTAAATGGTAATACTATTACAGCAAACTCTGGTGCTTTAAATCTTACACCTGCAAGTGGTTCTGCTATCGTTTTAGATGGAACAATCAATGTAGACGCAGGAGTCGTTACGGGTGCAACAAGCATTACATCCACAGCCTTTGTAGGAGATATCACCGGAGACGTAACAGGTAATGTTTCAGGAACAGCAGCCACAGTAACTACTGCTGCACAGTCTAATATTACCAGTCTTGGAACACTCACCACTTTGACAGTTGATAATGTTATTATTAATGGAACAACCATTGGCCATACTGATGACACAGACTTAATCACCGTTGCCGATGGTGCCTTAACTGTTGCGGGAACTATTGGCAGCGGGGCAATTACGTCTACTGGAATCGTCACTGCGGTTGGAACCTCCGTATTTACCAATCTAGATATTTCAGGTGATGTTGATATTGACGGGACAACCAACTTGGATGTCGTGGATATTGATGGTGCGGTGGACATGGCATCAACTTTAGATGTTACTGGTGATATAACATTTGCTAATGACCTAGAAATAAATGTAGCTGGTTCTTCCAATGGCAGTAAGGCTATTGTAATAAATAGTAGTGGAACTAACTTTGAGTCAGATGATGGTATGATCCGAGGTGTTCACGCCTCAACTGGAAGTGGTGCGTTGACGGGTGGTTACTGGGTCAAGTTTTCGGCTAACGGGTCTGATAAATTTACAATTAAGGGAAATGGCGACACGGTAATCGATGGAGCATTATCAAAAGGTAGTGGATCATTTAATATCGAACATCCATTAGAATCTAAGAAGGAAACCCACCGATTGGTTCATTCATTTATTGAGGGACCACAGGCTGATTTAATTTATAGAGGGAAAGTGAATTTGATTGGCGGGGATGCGACAGTGAATATAGATATTGAAAGCGGAATGACGGATGGAACTTTTGTTGTTCTTTGCCGAGACGTTCAAAGCTTCACCACCAATGAATCAGGTTGGACTGCTGTCCGATCCAGTGTAGCGGGTAACATTCTGACGATTGAGGCTCAAGACCCTACATCAACTGATTCAATTAGCTGGATGGTAGTTGGCGAGCGACAGGACGATCACATGATTGACACTGGCTGGACCGATGAAACAGGTAAAGTAATTGTAGAGCCATTAATCGAGGAAGAAGAAGATGATGAGTAATATTACCGAAATGATTCCAGAGTCAGTTGACCATATTGAGATTTTGGAGAGGCTAACCCCACTCCAGGATCAGCCACATATTCTGCCGGTGGGTGATAATGAAACTCATACTGATATATTAGAACGTCAGATGCTTGAAAATGTATTAAGGGGTGAACCTGATACATTTCTAGGCGATGAATATCCCGATTGTGTTAAGCATTTTTTTGCGCCTGGGATTTATCTAAGAGAACTACATATGGCTAAAGGGATGGTTGTTGTCGGACATAGGCATAAAACGGAAACGGTAAATATTCTTCTAAAGGGGAAAATAGCCCTTATTGAAAACGGAGAACTTATCTATAAAGAGGCTCCATTCACCTATGTTTCTCCGGCAAAACACAGAAAAGCGGCTTATATAATAGAAGATGTTATATGGCAGAATATTCATCCTTCTGATGAAACTGACCTCAAAAAATTAGAAGATATTTTCATAGAAAAAAGTCCTGCATTAATAGAATTTGAAAAACATATATTAGAGTTTAACGAAGAAAGGAAATTAGCATGAGTTGGTGGAATGTTGCAAAAGTAGCTGCTACCGCTGTCGGGTCCTATGCGGGATCGAAGGGAAGTGGTGGAAGTGGTGGAAGCGGCGGAACCGGTGAAATGGAATCTATTGATATTGGGGAGGTTCTAAAAGGAACTGCCAAAGGATTCGAAGGAGCAGTGCCGTCTATAATTTCAGCCGAAGAAGCAATGCGTCCAGCTATGCAGGATTTGGCTTTGTCTGATGCCAGAAGGGCTTTAATGGGTGGTGATGCTGCTCTAAGGACAGAAAGAGACACAGCGGAGGCTGCTGTAAACGCATTAGAAGCTGGTTTATCTAAAGCTACATCAGAAATTCGAACTAAGATATCCGAGATTGAATCAACGTCCTTTAATGTTGAAACCCAAAGGGAGGAATGGGAAAAAACCAGAATCAATCTTCAGGATGAGTTAGTTAAAACAACCGATCTTCAATCAGCGTTCGATACCGCTTCGGCTACAGTCGACACTGACAGGGAAACATTTAAGAAATTTAGACAACAACATTCAGCTTTAATTAATTCACTCACAGGGAAACTTAAAACCTCGTTTCTTTCGGGTAAGCAACCTACAGGTGAACTCGAAGATAAGTATAACATTGCAAAAGCCGCTCAGTCGAGGATTACAAAATATGAACGAGATTATGGCTGGCTCGAACTACAGGCAGAAGAGGCTGGGGCCAAAGATGCAACGTCCTATCTTGCTTCAATTGAAGAGGCATACAATCGGGATATCGGTATTCTCACTGAGGAGATAGCAGCTCGGCCTGAAGACATTGATACATATGAACCTTATATTAGGGCTGAAACAGCTTTTAATGAAAAGAGGGAAGCGGATTTAGGAGTCCTTGCCAATCAAATCGAGAATTTGAAAAAAACTGGGCAATTCTCTAATGAGAATTATGAAGTATTAAAAGGAGAATTTGAGGATGCCGCCGCTGCTGTTCTTGAAGGTAGTCCAGGGATACTCGACTTGGCTGAATATTCTATTAACAGACAAGCGGGTGTTGGCGAACGCCTGAAAGAAGCTGCTGCTAAAAATGAATTTCGGATTATGCAGGAATTGGCTCCTGAACTGGTTGCCATGTATCGGAAGACTAATGAACCCGCCGTAAAATTAGCTGATATAGTGTCTAAACAGGCGCAGCTGATGATAGATAATCCGGATACTCCTTATACCGATCAGCAAGAAGCTTTAACTAAACTAAGAGGAACTCTTGGTTTACCACCAGATGAAGATTCATTAGAAGCCAAAGTGGCAGCGGAAGTATCTGGGTTTATAGATAAAGAGTCTCTTGGTTCTCCTCAACTTCAAAAAGATTTAGCTGCAAAAGTTGGATCTTTGATGGGGGGACCAGCAGCAGGTGAAGCAGAAAAAGCACTTTACGGAGCAGCCTTCGATGAACCAGGAGTAAGGAAAGGTCCATCCGCCGAGGCACAAGCATTATCTGCATTTGGACAAGAACAATTGGCTCCTGGGTTAGCAGCCCGTGGACCATCGCCTGCTGAAACAGCCTTAGGTGTTACAGCAGAAGGCCGTTTAGCTGCTCAACAAAGAGCAGCTGGAGCGGGAGAAGAAGCCATTGCTCAAAGGGGATTAGAGATGCTAGGCCAGGCTCAAGCTGGTCCATCTGCTGTTCAGCAAGCTATGGCGGGAGCAGCAACAACTGGCCTTGCAGCCCCTGTTCGGGAAGCTTCCGAAACTGAACAAGCTTTAAGACAAGCTGCTCAACAAGGATTAGTTGCTGAACAAAGACCTGCTGGAGTTAGAGAGCAAGCTCTCACACAAGCAGGGTTGGGTATGCTTGGAGGTCAAGCACCTGTCGTGTCTCCAGTGCAGCAGGCAATGGCTCAAGCTGCTATAAGGGATATGGGTGCAGGAGTTAGAGGAGCCTCTGATGTTGAACAAGCTTTAGGGATTTCTGCTTTAGGTGGCTTAGGCGCGCAACAACGCGCTGCCTCTCCCGAAGAAGCTGCAATGCAGGCACGAATTGGAGAACTCATCGCTGGTGCCGGAAAACTTTCACCACTTGAACAAAGACAAATTGAACAACAAATATTTGCATTACAGCAACGTCAGGGCAGGGCCAGAGACACTGGTGCTGCTGCCGCCGTTGCTGGTCGTATGGCAGAGGCTCGTCGGGCTGATTTAGGACAGGATTTGACACTCGCTTCCGCCCTTCTTGGTCAACAGGATGTATTACAACAAGTTAGAGTTCAGGAGGAACTACAGCGTCTTGGATTGGGTCAGCAAGCTGCCACTCAAGCAGTTGGATTAGAGGCCACAAGGCAGGATGAAAGACTCCGTCAGCAAGCGGTGGGACAACAGGCAGGTGTATCTGCTGAACAAATTGCTCTGGCTCAAGCTCAACAGGGAATAGTTGAAAGGGAAACAGGTGCAGGTTTCTTGGGAGAAGCTGAAAGACTTGAACAAGCTAGAGTACAAGAACAACTACAGAGACAGGCAACAGGTCAACAAGGAGCCTTTAGTACGGCTCAATTAGAAGCTGCCAGGGAAGCAGAACTTTTAGAAAAACAAGCACAAGGAATTCAGGCTGGAGCTACAGCTGAACAGATAGAGCTTGCAAGACAGCAACAAGAAATTGCTCAAACGCAAGCTGGTGCTGGATTGGTTAGTGGTGCTGATGCTTTACAACAAGCTCGAATTAATGAGTTATTGGCACAGCAACAAACAGGAGCCGGAATGACTGCAACTGCCAGTCAGATAGAGGCCCAGAGACAGGCTGAATTACAGGCTCAACGAGGTGCAGGAATGCAAGCAGTGACGCAAGCGGGAGGACTTACTTTGCAACAAACCCAACAGGAATTGTCTGCATTAGAGGCTGCTGCTCAACAGGAAAGAATGCGGGAATCGCAACGCTTACAAGGTTACGGTATCACTGCGGGAGTTGCTCAAGAGGAGTTTAGACAAGAAGCTGCTGCTAGAGATTTAGAAAGACAAGGACTCACTACTGGAGCAGCCATTACCTCTGACCTAGCAGATAGGGATTTCAGGCAAAAAGCGGCAATAGCTAATATTCTTGGTCAGGAACAAGATATGGAAGCAAGACGGCGAGCCGAAAATTATGCGAGAGAACAGCAAGGGTTAGCTACTACTGGACAGGCGTTTGCTATGCAGACAGCCGTAGCACCGGATGTTGCTAAATACTTTGGTCGTCCCGCAAGTCAAGCTGCCGGAATGGAAGTGCTGGGTATGGGACAGCAGCAAGCTATGTATGGTACTAGTCCTCAAGCGTTTGATTATGGCCAAGGAGTTAATGTTGCTATGGCAGAACAAGCTAACTTGACTGCGCTACAGGCAGCACAGATGTCCGCAGATGCGGCGAAGAAAGCTGGGAAGTATAGTGGTCTAGGGAATATAGTTGGTAGTTTTCTTGGGACTGAATCAGGTGCTGGAGGAATTATGGATATATTTGGCGGCGGTGGTGGCTCCGGTGGAGGCATTAGCGGTGGTGGTGGAAGTTCTGGAGGCAGTCCTTACTATCTCCCTGAAACTAGTTTTGAACAATGGAACCCCTAGAAACGGTTATAAAATAAATAATTTTTTAAGGAGAAAATATTATGGCTAGAGTAGGCGAATCGATAGATCCCAGACTTTTACGTCTGGACCCACAGGTATTTAGATCAATAGAAAGCGCAGGTGCTTCTACAGGTGCCATGTATGCCAGCTTGGGTGAGAGTGCTGCCGGAGCAATTGAGAGTTATGCCGAGAGAAAGAAAGAACTCGATCTGAAAAAAGAGGAAGAAGAAAAACTCCTTAAAGAAGAAGCTGGAGCTGTTGATTACCTAGTTCAAGCAGGGATGTCACAGGAAGACGCTGAATACTCAGTTCAGGCTCTTGGAGCGAAAGCTGCCATTGATACATACGAAAAGCGTCACCTTCAGGGACAATTACTTCAAGCACAGAAGGATGCAGCAGCACTAGCTGTGAAAAGTGCTAAGGAAGCTGCAACCGATTTATGGTTTCAGCAGCAATTAGATGCCAAACTGAAGGCATCCGTCGATGCATCGGCTGCCGCGGAAGACGCACAAAACAAATACGAACTAGCTATTCTTAATAATGAGAATGATGCCGTCAAAGCGACCCTTAAAGCTACTATTCAATCTTTAAGAGATAAGCTAGCCTTGAATCAATCGGATAGGGATAGCATCAACCAGAATATTAAATGGCTGCAACTGGGCCGGGAAGTAGCATGGACATTGTCTCAACCTGGGTGGTTGGAGAAAGCATCTCAAGAAGACATTGATGAAAAATATAATCTCCTTAAAGAGGTTCAAATAAATTATATTGGAAAAGAGGGTGAAAGTTTTTTTGCCCTACAAAATTGGACGGGTTTAGATCCAGACACTGGAGCAAGAGTTCAGAAGCCAGCTTGGCTCACAGAGACTCAAGAACGAGCAGCAGGAACCTATGTTCCATCGGAAATTATAATAAAACCAAAAAAAGTTGGATTGTGGGATAAAATTTTCGGTGGTGATACACCAACAATAGGGGAAGATATCGATACCGTTGGAGGAGGCGAAGCTGAAATGTCCAATGGAGCCGCGAAGCAAGTAGCAGGTGCAACAGAAACATCTACTCCATCATTAGAAAGTATATCATCCTTTGGAGAAGATATTCAGTTAGATAGGGCAAAATCTGGGTTTGAAAGATTTGCAGGAACTACGTTTAACGAAAAAAAACCTACAATAGAAAAGGTGCAGGAATATGGTTGGAAACCTGCTCGCTATGAAACAGGAGAGTTGAGAACATTTAACCGGGCTGTAAGTAAGTATTATAATAAAATTGATGCTATAAGAGAAATTACACTCAGAGGGAAATTGCCCCCAGCCGATATGATTAATAGTTTTACCGATGCTGGGTTTAAAGATTTAATGGTTGCGGTTGATCCTTATATTAAACAGAAAAGACATCAAAATAAGCTGGGTCTTAGTTATAATCAAATAAAGTCGTACTTTAAAGACACGCGACAGGATTAAGATGCCAAGGAACTATATACAACTGGAGGGAAAACCCAGATTGTTGATCTCCTCTCCTCCTGGTTCCTCTGATGAGGAGAAAGAGAGGCTTTATTTTGAGGAGTTACGCAGACGGGGAGAAATATCTGAGCGTTCTTTAGCCAGAACTGCAACTGGATTAGGAACTGAAGTTGTATTAGGTGAGGGTATAAAACTAGGAGGGGCAGCTGCCGGTTCTGCCCTTGGCCCACTTGGATTCTTAGCTGGCTATGTTACTGGTGGTATAATTGGAGGAGTGAGTGGTTCTCTTGCAAGACAGAGAATTTCTGATCCCAATGCGCCTATTTCGTATGGACAGATTTTAGGCGATACCCTTATTAATTTACTACCTGGAGTGGGTCGTGCGGGGAAGGCTATAGGGATAGGTGCTAGAGTGGCAAGGCATGGTGCTGCTGGTGCTGTTATTGCTCCTGCGGCGGTTACTGTAGAATCTATTGTCGATCAAGGGAGACTCCCTGACCAGGAAACAATTCTTAATGCAGGGATTACGGGAGTAGCCCTTGGTTCTGGTTTAGGTATTAGCGGGGAATTAGCTTCAAAGATTTACTCAAAATATGCAAACAAGTCCATCGCTCAGGTAGATGCCGACCTCGCTAAGAAAGGTAAAGATGCTCAGGAATTGAAAGCTGGCATCAAGGCTGTAGATGATCGAAATGTTGATTTTTCTGCTTCGACAGGGGAGCAGAATTTATTGAAAATTAAACAACAAAGCGTTGATAGACGCTCGTGGTTGCTGTCTCTTCAAGAAAAACTTGAAAAGACATTAGATATTAAGTTTAACGGTAGTGCTAGTGATGCTTATCTTCAGGGAAGGATGGCGGATGCTAAAACCAGAGTTGAGTATACAACTTTGCTTGAGACCATAAGGGCAGACGGAATTGCATTGGAGAAAGCCGCAAAAGACATGGCTAAGGGACCGAAGGCATATTCAGCGGAACAATTGCATGACGAGGCGAATAGATACATGCATGCCGAACATGCACTGGAATATCATCGCAAGATAGGAGAAACCGGCGACGAAGCTGCTTTCTCTGGAGGTATTGCTGGAGGTGATACACTTATGACTAATAAGGAGGCCACCCGAATAGTTAATGATTTTAAAGCCAAAGGTTTAGATGTAACATTGAAAGACTCTCTAGCTGCACGCCGTCTTATGGCGGATAATATACCTAGAATATTAAAGGATGGTGGTTTAATCACTGAATCCGATTATCAGAGACTTATATCAACTTACGATCATTATGTCCCATTGAATCGTCGTCCTGACGATTTAACAATGACCCCAGCGCAAGTTGTTGAAGCTGAAAAACAAAAGGCAAAAGGGGAAGCCACTCAACGGCCAAGGATGCACGAAGGGGGAGGTGGAGAAGTAAATGTTTGGGAAAATCTAGTGGCTCGAACAGAGGATGCTATTTATCGTTCAGCAAAAAATAAAGAATCCGGTGCAACGAAAAGACTTTTAGAATTTGCTGAAGGAAAAACAAAACTAGATTTATCGAAAAGAGTTACCAACCTGAGTGAAGTTGCAACTGTAAGCGAAAGGGATTATATAGGCGTAGACTGGAATGAGAACCTCATACCCTCACCTTTAAAAAATGACGAGGTAAGGGTTATTGAAGAGGGAAAACAGTATATAATTAAATTTCAACCAGGTCCATTTCAACAGATTGCCCAAACCTTAAAGGGGATGGATAGGGTGGAGCTTGGAAGTGTTGCCAGAGGCATGTTGTTTGGGAACCAAGCTTTAGGAACTTTATATACACGAGCAGCTCCAGCGTTCTGGGTTCCAAATATGGTCAGGGATCGGCTGGAATCATTTATTAATACCGGCGCGCGTCTTGGCTATCGCAACTCACTAGAAATTCTTAATCCATTTGCGATTGCACGAGATATGCGAACCGTGCTAAGAAATGCAACTGGAGGTGGATGGTTCTCTGGTTCAATCACAGATCCTGCTAACATTTCACAGGATAAGCTATTTAAAGGATATAAAGGTTCTGGAGCAAGTGTAGGGGGATTGGGTTATTCTACAAAAAAAGATATTATAGATCATATGGGAGACGTTGCTCCCAGTTCGCCCTTAACGGCTAAAGTAAAAAGAAATAAATTATCTAAGTTATTAGATACTATTAATGCTGTCTTTGAGAATACAACACGCTTCTCGGTTTGGAAAAAAGCGACAAAAGAGCTTGATGCCAGAACTGACTTAACATCAAAACAGAAGGAAACCTTAGCAACTATATTTTCATTAGATGCTTCTTTTGATCCCCATCTTGGCGGAACTATGAAAAGAAACATGAGTGCTTGGTTTATCTTTTCTAATCCAGCTATACAGGGAGCCAGGAACATGTTCAGAACTTTGAGCGATCCCAAGGTTTTAGCTTCAACAACGGCTTCTTTTGTAGGAACCAGTATGTTACTTGATTGGTGGAATAGTAATATTGACCCGGATTGGAAAAACAAAATTAAAGGTGGGCCAGACCGGAGTGCCTGGAGACTGAACAAACACCTGATTATTTTGAGTCCAGACGAAAACGAAGGAGGCGAGTTAAATTATGTTCAAATACCTGTTCCTTATCCATTGATACCTATAAAAACAGTTTCTGATTTTATCTCTGATTTAGCCAGGGGACGTGACCTTGATCCTGTAAAACTGGCTAAGGGAGTGGCGGATTCAATTGTAGAGGGATACAGCCCAACAGGGGGAAGTTTAGTCCCAACACTATTAGAAAAAGCATGGGTTAGTCCTTTTCTGTCAAACAAAGATGGTCTTGGAAGAAGCATAATACCTCCATATATGTTTGAGATGAACATCCCTGACAGTGAGAAGTATGGTCCGTGGATGGCTGAAACTGTAGGGGGTAAACTTGCTATAGACATTGCCCAGGAAGCTTCTCATCTCGGTATGGAAGTGAGTCCTGAAACCCTGGAATATATATACGAGAACAGTCTTGGCGGTTTGGGAACAACAATGAAAAAACTGGTAAACGCGACAGCCAATTTGTTTAGCGGTAAACCTGTTAGAAACAATGAATTACCTATATTGCGTAGATTTCTTGGTCGAACTTATGCTGATGGGTTTGAGCAACTAACCGGAGTTGCTCCAGATATTAGCCACTTTGAACGAGAACAAAACACGTCAAGTGTTCAGAATCAAAGAAGGCATTTTGAACTTCTCGGGGAGTTAAGAAAAGGAAGGGACGCTGAAGAACGTGCCTCCATCTATTATAGTCTAATTCAAGGCGAAAACAAATCTGTCCAGCGTAGAATGAAGAAGAGTATGATGGATATGAGGATGGGGATTACTAAGACTGACCAGGATGTAAGAAGACTGGGAGTTGAGAATGGCCAGAGAGCAGCGTTTTTCACAGAACAAATCAAAAAAATGCCACCAGGTGATGTTAGAGAGTATATAATGGATCAATCCCGGAAAAAGATTATGACTCCCGAAGTGAAAATTCAAATGAGACTTTTAGGTGCATTATAACTATAATAGTTAATGGATAAGAAAATAAAATTCATCACTCAGGGCGGGAAAAGATATAAAGGGGCAAGCCATTTCCATAGAGGAAGATGGTATACCGGAGAAAAGCACACGATTAGAAGTAAACCGTTGCTTTCTCAAACCTCTTATTCTGATTTCCCAAGACTAGAGCTTTAAAATCCCGTATCTCTCCCTCTACGGCATCCTTGTCACAGATTGACACTGTCGTCTACTTATTGCAATGAAAGTGGGTTACCAGGTGCCGTGAACGCATGTCCAGGGAATATAAAAGAAATAGTTATATTCCCCTAACTTTGTTTTGGGCCGAGTTTCGGTGCGGAATCCTGGCCCAAAAATATACCTCTGACAATCAACTACTTAGGTGACTTTCGGATAATTCTCTCCCAAAAATATCCAGTTTGGACAAAAAGAAAAGGGGCGGATTGCTCCGCCCCAACAGGCTTAAAAGGGGACAAAAGATAAACCCCGTCAGCGATTACTCGCCTGACTGACCTGTCTCCCCAGAAATAGCTAGCTTTTGTTCCTTTTTACTTAGTTCATTAAACCGGTTAAGAGAGGTGTCCGTAGCTACCTTCCTCATTATTTCCACTATCATTGGGAGTGTTATCTCCTTATTCAGAATGATGTCGGCTTGTTCCTTCAGGTATTCTTTTTTTGTCATGGCTTTTAATTATGTTATTGGTATGTTCTAAAATTCCTTCCTCTGTGTCGAGGATGTTTTTTGCACTACGTAGACCGTGATAAATGCAAGTGCGTTCTCTGTTAAAGAACCAGCATATGTATTTGCCGGAGATTCCCAGCTTAGTTAAAGCATACATAGATAATTGCCTGGCTGTAGCGGGAATACGCTGTCGATTTTTGCTTACCATCGTTTCTATTTCCACGCCACACAGATCAGCAAAATCCTCTGCCACGCCCTTACACAAATTAAACACGTTCCTATAGTGTTTCTTCCTATCCTCTTTTATTATCGGCTCGTTTTTCATTCTCCATCTTTGTTTTAATTTTGTGAGCTGCTTTGCTCACTGCCTGTAAATTCTCTTCGCTACAAAACACTCTTGGCAACAATTCATTCCAGTTGTAGCCCAGCCACTTGGTTTTTCTTCCGAATTTATAAGGAACGACAGGATCGATATGATCAATCTGCATCTCGGCTGCTGGAAAAAGTTTTCCTGTGATGGCGCATCGGAACATTTTCCGAGTGCGTTTGGTCTTTGGATTTATTTGATTCTCAACAAAGGCTTTATTAAGCACCGAATATTTTGGTCCCCACCGAGCTGTCATTCTCCGCATACCGCTCATAACGAATGATCGAAGTCGTGCTTCAGTCCAAGGTTTCTTCTTCATAGTTCATGGTTTAAATTTATTTAATGCTTCTGGGTTGTAGCCGTCATTGATGGCTGCCTTGTTATAGGCTCTTGCTGCTTCCTCCTCCTCATCAAAGCGGCCAAGGTGTTTGCCTTTTCCATCCACCTGGATCCTAGCCTGCCACCTTTTTTTATTCTTGTCCCAAGTAACACCCCGGAATTGAGAACTACACCCTCGTCGCTTGGTTAGGAAGCTTCTGCGATTCATTTCACGGGTTACCATTCTCAGATTCTCAATATTGTTTTGTGTTTTCACTCCATTGATGTGATCCACTTCCAAGTTTTCAACCCAATCAGGTCTAAAAGCTTGAGCAACTAGACGGGAAACTAGGCAAAGTTTTCTCCTCTCCCCTTTTCCACCAAAGAGTTCAATCATTCGGTATTCTGAAACTGTGTTTTCTTTAAGGATCTTCTCCCTGCCAAATTTCAGGGATCTAACCCTGCCTCGGTTGGAGACTTGGTAGTCTCCGTCATATCCTTCGATGTCTTTCCACATTTCTTTGTCTATATCCATCTTCACAGTCCGTTAAGTTCGTCATAGAAAATAAAACAGCTTATGGAATCACTCAAAGCCTTCTCAAAAGCCTTGTCGGTCCACTCCTTCACATGCGTTGAGCCTGTTTCTGTGTCTATCAGAACGGTGAAAATTGAGGGGTTGTAATCGAGGTGCATCATGTCTCGGATCATCGAGCTTTCGGACGCAAGCTGCATACAGTCCTTGGGGTAAGCCTTTTTTTTGATATCCCCGCCTTCAGAAACCTTTCTCGTTTTATAGTCAAAGAGGGCTATTTTACCACCGTTTAATTTGGCCAAAAGGTCTATGGTTCCGGCTGTGTTGAATGATGGGATCGATGAAGCGACTATAGTTTCTGTAGCCAGCACTTCGATATTCCTGGTTTTAACCCAGGAGACAAAAGGCTGGATAAACGGTTCCCATTCATTCCACTGCCACTTATCGTTCATCGCCAAATCCAGCTGTGCGTGGCACTCGGTCCCCCATGCAGAGCTACTCACTTCTTCCCCGGTGACAGGATGTTCTCTGATTCCCCAAATTTTATCAGCGATAACAGTGTCATCCAGGTGGGGGTTCTCCCTGGTAATCCTAATGGCCTCCTTGATTCGCCACGACTCAAAAAATGAATTCGGGAGAACCTTCAGTTTTTCCGTAACGCTCGCTACAGTTTTCTTTCCGTTCTTAAGCCTCTCCTTCCGTGCTTGAGAAGGAGTGGTTATATCTTCTCGAAGGAAACCCGAGTGCTTGTCTGTTATTTGATAGAAGTGGCTCATTGTTTTTTTATGTATATTGAAAAATGGGCAGCAACCTCCGCAGAATTCGGCAAGTACCTGCTATAATTCCCAGCACATTGCCATGTGGCGAAATTACCTGCCCAATAAAGTTTGTTTTAACATGTGCAGTATTAACTAAAAGTAATTTGTTTTTTATTGATTTTCCTAGAAACAAAAGGAGTCATCCAAGCATGAGTAAGATTACTTTTCTTATGTTTACTGCAAAACTTTTCTAACCCAAGTGTTTGATCTCGGCTTCCCCTATTCCAACCAGTCCCATCGCAACTCTCAACAGTTGGTAAGCACTGGAGATATTCCAATTTCTCAGGTGAATTACATCGCAGAACATGCACTCTAGGAAATCCCTCAGCCCACATCTCAATAGTTGACCATTTAAATTCTGTAGTTCCACCCACACAAATCACTGATGGGACTGGGGACAGTCCTTTTACATCCTTAACATCCATACCATCCTGAACTGCAATTGCTAACGGAATTTGTGCCTTTAATACTGTTGGCGAATAAATATTCCACCTATCCAATGTTTGTTCAGCATTGCCAGGAACATCGGGTACTATTGCCCACTTGGCTTTTTGGTTGTTACATTGTGACCAGAACAAAAGTTTTTTCCATTCAACTTCGTTCTTCTCCCATTTATCGTAATCGAAAGTATTCTCACTTTGATTCCAACAATTAAAAGATCCATTATCCAGGGCGTAAGGGAACCACGGCCACGGCCCTCGTTGGTCGGTAGGACTATAGAGATGTCCCAAACAACCAGTTTCCCTTGCTAGACAATGCCAAAACCATCCAGAAGAACCTGCGGGCATTATTATCACGGTCTATAAATTACGCTTGTTTCCGGTGTTTCATAGAAAACAATTCCCGATAGAATAGGAATTTCTTCTTTTATTTTATTAAATAGCCATATCGCCAGATTCTCAGCGGTTGTGACCATCGGTAGTATTGTATTTAAGTCTCTGTGATCTAACATATCAACAATTGGATATACAACCTGGGATATTTCCGCATAATCTATTACAAATGATCTATCATCAGGTTCTCCTGTACATTCCACGGAGAATTTATAGGAATGCCCGTGTGGTCTGGAACATTTATGGGTATGCCCTAGATGAGGTAGGGAGTGAGATGCTTCAAATCGAAAATCTTTAGTTACAGTAATCATTCCAAAAAACGCTGAGATTTAAAAGGAAAGAGGGAGAGTTGCCCCTCCCTCTTTTAATCTCCTCAACTAATCATATCAACAACTCAAAGAGTGTTAGTATAAAACGGTTTGTCAATTATTAAAAAGGGCTTTCCTCGGTCACTAGATGTTGCCTCTTGGCTACTGGCCGTGGACGCAAAAACTCCTCCTTCAAATCTCGGTTTTCAATTATAGCATCCCTCACTTCCTTCAACTTGTTGGCAACCTCGAATACATCTTGAGTGAATGAATCGGTCACTCCATTAGCTTTGAAGAACGGGTCGTTCATCACTACCTGGCTGGCATGATTAACAGAAGCCTGTGTTGAAATCTTTTCATCAACAGATGGCTCGCCGGGTTTAGCAATTCTTCCACGAGAGAAGCTGGTGCTGGTCCCCGAGTTACTTTGAGTTACGGTGAAGCCACCACTGTCGGGTTTACCCCCGCCATGCGTATCTGGCAACCTTATCTTCAAGTATGGTTTATCTGTATCCTGGTAAGTTCCACCAGGGGTTGTTACATCGACCAATGTGCCGATACCACTCCATGCTGGATCTTCCTTCTTAGCCCTTGCAATACCGTAGGAGCCGTCTTCGAACTCGACGTTTAAAACAAAGAATTCACCCCATTCGGTTTCATCCTTCTTTATAACGCCGTTTTCATCTTTTCTCACTTCAACTTTTGTTACTGTTTTTAGGTCCATTTTATTTTATATTTTATTGGTTATTGGTGAGGTTTGAAACATTCTTGTCTTGGGATCAAACCATAAATCTTTTGTAAAAATTGCCCCACTATTCCGCTGTTTAAAGACAGAGAACAGAGCGTCTCCCTGTTTAGCAAACTTTCTTTTGTCGTCGTCTGTAACGGCCATCTCCTTCTGTGTATTCCTGTGAATATTACAAATTGTGTGGCTGGCTTGGGATAGTTCCTGCGCGCCGAGAATATTACCTGGTCCGGTGGCAGGATATTTTCCACCACCGGTTTCTTTGTTTTTAGCGTCTTCATGGGCGTTTAAAATCAAACTAATTTCGTTTTGAACACAAGTTCTCGCAAGATCCTTGCTGATAATACCCTGAAATTCCCAGTCCATTTTCGGACTCAAAAACGTATAACTGTCAACTATCACACTAGAAATTCCATACTTCTTTTTGGCTAAGATAATTTCCTCTTTTAATCCATGCCAATTGCTGCGTGAATCCCGCATCAGCTTATCATCTATAAAATACATGTTCTTCCCCAGGATATCAGCCATTTCTCCACACTCTTCATGCAAAGGTGGGCGACCAAGCCTCTGATGGGCCAGTTCCAGCATGATCGATTCTATTGGAATTTCAAAGGAGGCGAAAAGCAAAGGTTGATCGTTATCAGCCAAAAAATTAGCTATTTGATAGCTTAAAGCCGACTTACCGGATCCGGTTTTTCCCGAGAGGCAAAAAAGCTCACTCTGCCTTATCGAAAGATCCATTTCCTGAAAGATCCAGTTCTTCCAATCACGTTCTTGTTCCTGGCGAGTTATGCAATCCTGGAGCTGTATAATATATTGATTCGGCTTCACCAAGCTCTCAGACTGTTGCTCCTGACTTTTATCCAATACACTTTGAAAATCTTCTTCGCTGGGAGATCCCTGAACCCACCAGTCATTGGCATCGTTGTAGGGGGTTGGAATGATTAGCCGTTTGCACCTGTCTACGCCTAAACGCTTGGAGAGTGTTAAAAACATGGCTTGACCTGCTTGATCCATATCAGAGCAGATGTATATTATTTTTTGGGTAGCCAGCATATCGTAGCAATTTTCAATCCAAGCATGGTTGGACGCGCTGGGGACACTGATGACTGGGATGCGGTCTTCTTTTTGCATCTGATAAACACTCATCGCGTCGATTTCGCCTTCGCAGATAATCAATTTAGTGTCATCCGGATCGACCAGATGCAAACCAAAAGCTGTGTTGAAAACTGGCTTACTGCTCCAGATTTTTTTGGATTTCCCATCACGCTGAAGCGATGTATATTTAATCATCCTGCAATTTTCCGACTCGTCATACAGAGGAGTAGCCCACCAGGTAGACGTAGCACTTTTTTCCTGAAAAATTCGAAACTTGTTCAATGTTCGTTCGTTAATTTTTCTTTCATCAAGCATGTATTTCGCCACCTCCGAGCCTCTAATCGCTTCATCTTTGACCGATAACACTTTTACAGGCTCTGATGTTTTGATTGTTCTGATCTGAGTGTAACCCAGCCAGGTATGGACCCATCTCATGGTGCTACTGAAAGATCCTCCCAGGTGGCGATGAACCAACTCCAGGATGTTGATGCTTTCGTCCGTCTCATGGTCCTTCGCCAAATACACCCCGTTTCTGCTCTTGTAAACTGAGCAGGAGTAACCCTTGTCTCCTTTAAAATTACCCATCGAATAGCGACCGCCGGACGCTCGCTTTGCTAACGGAAAGAGTTCCGTTATGAGACTATCAATACGCCGAGATAATTCGGCTTTCACCTCTTGTGGGGATTTTGCTTCGTTAATCATTTTGTTAATTCAGATTGGTTGAGGGCATAGACAGGTCCGTGGCCCATGTCGGTAATCGATTGTGGATGTAGCAGTTCTTCCGAGGTGGCCGAACCCACATACCGGTAGGTTGGAAACTTGCCTACCATCAGGGCGTAGTTATCCACTTTTTCAAGATTCAGTTTACTGGGTTGGGCCAGGAGTCGTCCATTTCTCCAGGTGGTGGCCTTTACGTCTACAGCGCCTAATTGCAAGGTCCACGCATCTGCGTAGGGACAGGCACCAGCTTCGAGGTCTGGGTATACATTGAAGAGCTTGCAGAATGCCAACTCGGCCCCAACCCCTTCAAGGTCGGTCTGCTCATTGCTCTGTGGCCCCTTCTTGGCATTCACAATGCCAATTTTCCTAGAAGACTCGTATCGCTTTTGGGATACGTAAATTGCGAGCTTCTGCTCGCTGTCGTTTAACGTGATTTGCATCAGATGTTTTCAATAATATGCCTGGCCTGGCCATAAGGAATATTCAAATAAGGAATTGTTCTTTCGACATCTTCGGTCGAAAAATACTCCGAATGGACCAGCTCCTCGAGCAATTTCAAAGGAGTGTAGTTCATGTGTGCAGATAAGATAAAAACTGCTTCCGCGAGTTCCTCTCCGTCAGGTTGGGATATTGTAGTAATCATTTTTTAAAAGTGAGGGACGCAATCAGCCTCCCACCGCGAGACGTTGACTCTCCACTCATCTATAAGTTCACCAACCGATAGCTTTCTCCTCTTCGCTTCAGCGTGGAGCGATTTATGCGTTTCAGGTCTAACCCTCGTCTGGAGTCTCACCTGGTAGTTGGCTTCCCACTTCCTCGGACGACCCCGGTTGTCTCCTTCCTTCCTGGGTGAAGGCGCAGGTTTGTCCAAATTACGGAAGATTGCCTTCAGTTCGGATATTTTAGGAAGAATTGGTTTTATTTTTGGTTTCATCCTTTTTAGTTTTTATTTTAGTTTTAGATTTTTTGGCAAAACTCCAATTCTTTTGCCTCTGGGCCTTTCGGCCTTTTCTCAGTCTTTTGTTTTGGTTTCTATATCCCATCTCAGTTTTTTTGTTCTCAGTCAAACAAAGAACAGTATTAAATGTTAAACTATATTACTACTTACTTTTATCTTAGTCTTAGTATTAATAACTAAGAAGTAACTAAGATAGGTTATCAATTACGACAGTTCTCACTGACGAGTTATTAAATCGTCTGTGACTAATTACCAGACCATGCTTAGAAAGGCTTCTAATGGCCCTAGAAATCGTTTCCGGGGCCAACCCCACCCTTTCCCCCAAATGGACATTGGACAACGCACAGCGGTGCTTGTAGTCGCTTTCATTTACAAGAGCGAGGAGAACGAGCTTTTCGGCGGGCGTTAGCCCCGTCAGGGATAATATCTCTCTAATCATAAAAAAAAGAGGAGAATGATGATGGAAAATCCGACCGCGATGACGGCCACCATTGACCAAAAGGCCATTTGTTCAAACTTGTTCATCTTCCAGTGCGTCAGCCATTTGCTCGGCTTCATGTTCCTCCCAGGCAATTGACTCGGAGTCTCGTTCCTGGAACCAAACATCCAGGTTGGATCGATCCAGGCGGTTGAGTTGGGCGTAAGCCTCGCTTAATTCAGCTGCGAAGTTTAACAAGCTTTCTTTTCTTTTTGCCATTTTTTTGGGGTTTAAGTGTGTTTAATATGAAATGTTTCCCCTTCGGTGTGAGCCGATACCCATCTTCAGCGAGTGAAATCAACCCGACCGATAGTGCCTCATTAAGTCTGTTGAGGAGATGGCGTATACCTGTTGCCTTAGCGAGAGCCTTCAGCGTCCTCACCTTACGCACCCCTAACAGGGTCAGGAGTAGGTGCCTGTCGCGCATCGCGCTTTCGGTG
>VTLG01004162.1_pt1 | contig 33893 bp, 29 predicted proteins | sample 4694571 | NCBI WGS metagenome assembly VTLG01 (sample SAMN12604809, study PRJNA352737) | marine metagenome | biome: ENVO:00000447; feature: ENVO:00000209|ENVO:00000569|ENVO:01000036; material: ENVO:00002151; isolation source: viral sequences binned using virsorter ...
CCACCACCAGAACCACGATGTGTAGGTGCTCCAACAGCACCAGATCCACCATTATTTCCCTGTGCAGGACTTACAGGAGGACTATTTCCGCCAGCACCCCCAACATTCCATCCTCCACCACCACCGGATCCACCAGTACCACCACCAGAAGGAGTACCACCAGCACCACCACCTTCAGAAGTTATAGGTGCGCTTGGATTTGCAAATACTGAATCGTTTCCTTGAGCTCCAGGTGCGGCACCACCACCACCAACTGTTACTGCATATGTCGCAGTTGTAATGGGATTATTAGTATTCGGAGATGCATGAGGGTCTCCAGGAACATTCGTTCTATATCCTCCACCACCTCCACCACCAGAGTGTGCTCCACCTGCTCCACCGCCACCACCAGCGACGACTAGATACTCGATATGAGCGGGATATAAAGCTGAAAGTGATGATACTACAAAATTTCCTGGTGATCTAAAAACATGACACCTATAATTCGTACCAGTAGGAGTTGCATAATCCTTAATTACTCCACCAGTTGCAGTATGTCCTCCAGGAACATCAGGAATAGGTGCATTAGGACCTACACTTGCTCCTGCGGAATCATATGTAGACTGACCTTTAAATGTATTTTCAAAACCAGAATCAAGATTACTAGGTCCAATTGTTTTTAATCCCATGGGTCAATCCTCCTACAGAATCTCACAATCGCCATTGACTTGGAAATTGACCATCGATCCAATACCAGCACCATTCGCTTCTGGTGCAGTAACATCTACTGCTAATGCATTATAAGGAGTTAAAACTAAAGGATAAGAAGGTTCAAAGAATGTAGTTTCATTAGCTGCTAAGTCAAATAGAGCAATTCTATTTGTAGTCAATCCTACAGCACTTTGAGTGACTCTTTCAGCAGAAACCGTATTGGGATAAAGATATAAACCGACTCTACATGTAGATAACCCAGTATTATGACACACAATGCTTTTTATATAAGATGTCGAAGCAACCCCAACAGGAGTACTATTCATCCCTGCTGTAAAAATACCAACCGTTGCAATACCAGTCACCGACTGGACATCTATTAATTTTGTCTTCTTTAGTGCCATGATTTTTTACTTGGTTTAGTTATTTATCAGATGAATAGACATGATGTGATGTCAAATTCACCACCAACTCCCGTTAGTGCTGAACCATCACCTTTATATGAGGTAGCAGTTACAATACCAGCAACAACATTTGGTGATCCATGAATAGAATCATCAACTTTAACAATTTGAGTAAATGTTGCACCTACACCAACAATATTACCAACTGTCAGATTAGGAGTTCCGGATAATCCAGTAGCATCACCAGTAACATTACCAGTTAATGCACCTATAAAACCCGATGTAGCAGTTACAACACCAGAGGAAACATTAATACCATTAGATTGTACTATTATTCCGGTTCTTGCAGTAATAAGACCAACAGAATCTATATTTGATACATCTTCATGAGTCATTGTTCCCGCAATAGAAACATTCTCTACATGTAATGTATTCTTATCTACATCATATGTAAATCCAGCATCATCGGTAAACCAACCAGAAGTAGTATCAGCAAAAGCAACCCTTGACCCAGTTAAATTACTAGCAGTAATATAAGCAGCAGTGGTAGCTCCTGATACATTTACATCAACAGCAGTTACTGTATCACTAGAAGTAATATTAACAGCAGTTATATCACCACCAACGGATAAATTACCACTTGCACTATTAATCTGACCCAGATTAAATGCTTTATATGCTACTATTTCAAGAATATCTCCATTAGTAGCAGCAGTAGTAAGACTAACAACAGATCCATCAGTGGCAGTATAGTCATTACCACTAACTAATTTTGAACCATTGAGGAATACATCAACTAATCCAATAGTATACCCAGATGTAAAAGTAAAATCTGAGGTACTACCAGAAGGTTCAAACGTCTGCCTAGCAACAGTTACAGACGCATCCGCTGGATTTCTTCCTATATAACCGGTCTTATCTGCCATTTTTAGCTGACCCCTTTAAGAATACTGAGATTAACATCAATTGCATTTTCAGTTTCACAATAAACTCTAATCTCATCAAGTCCTTCTAATAATGTTTTACCAGTATCAGCAATAACAAAAGAACTTCCATACGGTACAGGAATCTTAGATGCTATTGCAGCTTCTACTGATGCACTTGCATCATATATGGATACTGTTAAGTTTACACTATTAGCAGTATTATTGGCAAATGTTCCACCAATTAGAATTGCTTTTTCTCCTGCTGTTGATGTATAAGAAGTCGTTACACCTAAGAATTTAAGAGTCTGACTTGTTGCAGCTGCGGTGTTAGTTGAATCTCGATCAAAAACCACCTCTTGAGCAGCAGTACCAAAACTAAGAACTTTTGTACCAGCAATATAATGTTGATTATCAACAATGGCACTTACTCCAATTCCAGTGGTTGAAATACCAGTAACTTTATTAGTCTGTATTCCAATACTCCCACCAGTCGCTGTAGTAACAACTCCAACTGCTCTTGATAATGAATTAGTAAATGATTCTGCCATTGTTCTTTAAGACCTTATGAGTATTTATTAAGGGTTAACCGCCAAGTGCGATTGCGAGTCCAAGTGAAACACCTGGAGTAACTGTTGCTGTCATTATACCAGAAGAAACTGGGCTAAGATTCCAAGCAGCTCCACTAGATGATGCTAAATTAAGGAAGGTAACACCCGTTCCTATAGCTGTTCCTTCAGATCCTAAACCAATTTGACCACTACCAACGAATGATGTTGCTGTTAAAATACCAGTAATTAAAACACCAGTATTAGTAGTACGCAGCTTCTCACTGTTATCATAAAATAGAGTAACACCTGCACCAACACTTCCATAGAAATAGGATTCACCACCTGTTTTAGACCTGATATTCATCGTATCAGAGTCTACTAATAATTCCCCAGTAGTATTGCTTATGATACTATTACTAGCATCATGATAGATGATTAAATCTCCAGTATCAGTAGTTCCTGCACCAATTGAAATCCTAGTATTATCACCAAGATAAATTGACGATCCAGCACTAACTGTAGATCCTAATGAAACCCAACCAGTAATGGTTGATGCACCACCAACCGCTAAATCTTGAGTAGTTGTGGTACTTGTTACACCCAGAGTATGGATGGTAGCAATACCAGTAATATTAAGGTTTCTACCTGTTACCTCATCATAAGACAGATCACCACTAACATTTAAATCACCACCGACCGTTAAATCACCACCAATAGTAACAGCACCACCAACATTAGCATCAGTAGTAACAGTTAAAATTCCAACAGTAGCAATACCAATAATATAAAGGTCACTATCTATAGTCTGGGTTCCGGCAACATAGAAATTATTACCAACCCAGAAATCTCCACCAACAGTAGTAATACCGCCAGCAGAAGCAAGAGTAGTTACTCCAGTAACATTTAAATCACCAGTAACATTCGTATTACTAAGAGTACTAATTCCTGCAAGAGAAGCACCATAACCCACTACAAGTGCGCTTGTAGTGGTATATCCCGTTACTTCTAAATTTGAAAAATTACCTTGATCAAAAACTAGATCATCAGCAATAAGATCTCCAGTGAGTCTTACATCACCCTTTATATAAACTGAAGTATATCCTGTTCCTACTGGACCTCGAATATCCAAAAGATATTCAGGTTTATCGGTTCCAACACCAACTGCTGGAAGACTTCCTGTTACATCTACGACAGAAAATGTAGTTCCTGACGCACCAACATATACATTCTGAATGAAACTAGAAACACCCGTAACCCGAACATCGGTTGCTCCAATTCCACCAAAAACGTGAAGAACTTCGTTAGGTGTGGAAGTTCCCACCCCAACGAAGCCGTCTGTTGCATTAGCAACAATTAAATTCTCATTGACCTCTAGGCCATTTTTGACTACAAAATTCTTATTTACAGCCATTCGGGTTCACTATCCCCACGAAATTAGTCCTAGTTATTTATACAATATTATTTTAAGTAACAACCCTAAGTACAACTTTAGCATAATCAGTACTTCCACCAAGTTGAGCATCTACAATAGTAACCATTCCGGTATCTGCAAATCCAGATCCACCACCACCTCCACCACTACCACTTGCTCCATCACCACCCTTTACTCCACATCCACCACGACCACCTGAACCACTAGTCTCACCCGCAGTTTGAATTATATTATAACCACCCTTATATCCTCTAGTAATACTTCCCGTATTAGAAACTAAATCTCCATTACCCAATCTATATTGTTGAGTACCTAAACTCTCACATTGACTCTTTCCTTGCTGTCTCCAATAAACACCTTTAGGACAAATTATCATCTTTCCACCACGATGATCAGTAGCTTGAGCATCACCCGAATAAACTACTCCTGATTTATAAATGCTTCCAAATATACCATTTCCATCAATACCACCTTTTAAACCACCTACTCCTCTACCAGCTCCTAATCCACTATCACCATCCACATTACACCCACCACCATCTCCACCATCACCAGTTGCTCCAGCTGCTCCACCTTGCCCAGTAACTGCGATTAGATTTGCTCCTCTATAAAGAGATGGTGCGCCAATATAGGTAGAAAGTCCTGCAATCACATATTCTTGATTTTGTGTCATTGTGAATTGAATTCTTGAATATCCACCTTCTCCTCCAGTTTTTCCTCCATCTACATGAGGATCACCAACTCCACCATACATATCGAGTTGTACAGTCATATCTTTATCAGGAGAATAAAAACTAATTACATTTTGTTGTCCAGCATCATCTGCAATTCCAGTAACAGTACCCCAAGTAACATCCCCATTACTAAGATTGACAGTTTCAAGAGTGGCAGTACCCGTAATACCAATATGTTCTGCTTTAATCTCATTATCTACCGGTGTACCAGTAGCTGTAAATGTTACACTATCAGTATCGACAGGAGAATTACCTGCAGTTGGATGAGTAATTTTACAATAAATGGTTTGAGTACCATTCCAATCAGAACTAACAGTTAATGTAGGAGTATTTGTACCGCTAAATGTTGTTCTTCTTGTTTCTGTACTAGTTGTTGTACTAGTAGAATCATAACTAAGACTTGCATATCCACTCCCACCATGCTCAAACTCCCTAATCTTACTAGCGAAGGAATTGTTGAAACGACTTCCACCACCTTTTCCACTATATCCACCATGATTATTATCCCATCCCCTATTACCAGTATCACCACCAGGTGATCCACCACCACCTCCGCCAGATCCACCACCATCACCACCATAATGATCAAAATCTCCAGTTTTTTGACCAGGACTTAGAGAAAATGGACTACTAACTGCACTAAAGGGTCTTCCAGCTATTTCTGGATTACTAATTGCTCCTCTATTATGGGAACCACCACCGCCACCTGCACCACCACCAGCACAAATAATAGTGACCCAGCTTGGTTCCACATTTATATAACTAGCGGCACCAGCACCTCCTCCTCCACCAGACCAACCTCTTTGACCTGACTTACCACCACGCGTACCATTTGCTGATGCCGGTCCCGGTACAGTTCCACCATTCCCATAACAATCAGAACAACTTCCACCACCATTTCCTTGATTGCCAATCCTATATTGTAAAGTCTTTCCTTGAACCGCAGAAGCAATTAAATTAAAAGTACCACCTCTTCCATTACCACCCGGAGCTCCAGATCCTCCAGCATCGCTTCCACCATTACCACCCCTTGCTCCAACAATAGTAGTCTGAATACTAGATGCAGTAGTGGGAAGATTATGATCGGCAGGTCCATTCCAAGAATAACTGTGAGGAGTTGATTCCGTTGTACTGTTAGTAATAGTTACTGTCTTTGTTCTATCAGTTTCTGCAACACCATCAACATACCATTGATATAATAATCCTGCAGTAGTTCCATCAGTTAAATCTGCACCTACGGTAAAAGTAGTATTGGTATTTACAGGTGCATTTCTAGTAACAGGTTGAGAAATAATTTCGACATTAGGTGTAATTGTTATACCAACAGTATTTGAATCTAATGGTTCATTAGGAGGATTACCCGTCTCATAATCTAATTTTGAAGGGACATATGTTGCTCGAAGATAAAATTCTCTATTGTCATCAGTTCCACTGGTAACATTTGCTATTGTTAATGTTCCTGTGGTAGCACCACTTATATTTCCACCATTAGTTAAGGCTCCTACACCATCCTCATACCACTGATACTCCAGAGTACCGATATTCTCAGGAGAACTTACCGATGCTCCATAAGATACGGTAGCAAGTCCAGTATAAGATATTGTACTTGGACTAGATGTTGTCTGAGTGGTAGGTTGTGTAGTAAACGACAGATATGGACCATTAAGGTCCAACTCTGTGCTTATATCCCTAAAGATTTGATTTTCCATTAACTGTAATTCTGTCCACCAACAACACCGTAGATTCCTGCACTCGTAGCATTACTTCCATCAAAACACTTGAAGGAATAAATGTCTGTCTTAGCAGCAGTTCTAGTTACATAAGGAACCACTCCACCAGGCCAGTAAACTGGTATTGCTGTTCCCGATGAATTTCTAAAGGTATCTATACCCACTCCATAAGCAGTAGACCCTTGTAAGATCTTAATGGTGAATGAAGTCGATCCCTCAGGAATATTCTGTAAAGTAAAGGAATTAACTGCTTCATTTGTAGTAAATGTAAATGTTTGTGCAGTAGCAAGATCAAGTGTTACAACGCTAGAACTACTTGAAGTTGCATAAGAATTCTCAGAGTAGGTCTTAAATCTTGCATGACCTTCAATATCCAACTTAGCACCTGCTCTAATTGCGATAGTACCAATACCAATTGCATTAGAACTTGTATACAACGTAGTATAAGAAGTTCCAACATTCAAATTAGTCGTAGTAATAATGCCAGCAGTTAAATCACCAGATGAACTCTGAAGATCGAAGGAAGATGCAGTAATAATACCAGAAACATTAACCAGATTTAATTTTGATTGTCCCTTAAGATCAGTAATACCATGTGCTATCAAGGATGTTGATCCCATTCCAACATGACCTGCTTCCAAGGTAACTGTTGGGACTGAAGTACCTATACCAACCAAACCCTTCGATTGAACCGAAGTGTTGTAGGTCATGGTAACACCCAGACCATTATTGGTATTTTCCCATCCAGCGTTTGCTACATTAAGGTTACTTAAATTAGATCCATCACCAACAAATGCAGTAGCAGTACATGTTCCTACGATATTCGTACTTCCATATACTTGTAAGGCATAATCAGCAGCATCATCAGTTCCAATACCAACTCCACCATCACCTTGAACCATAACAATGGATGATCCAGCACCAACCTGAAGTGTATTAGATCCAGGAGTAGTAGTTCCAACCCCTACCTGCTCAAAAGTATAAATGTCATTATCTTTAGCAAGACTGACATTACCAAAACGTCTCCAATCATTTTCTATACTGTAAACCCAACCAACAAATCCACCTTCTGTTGGGTTAGCATAGTAAACAACATCACCAGGGTTACCAGCAAGAGCTGGAGTTGCAATACCTACAGTATACTTTCTAGAAACAGTAGCATCTCCCTGTAAGAAGATATTATTAGATTCAACACCCTTAGTAGAGTTAACAGTCAGTTTGTTATTAACAATAAGAGGACCATTGAATTCAGAAGATACCTTATTGTCAGGACCACCTTCAACTTTAACAGAACGAGTAATAGATGTTTCAGTTGCCTCAACAACATTTAATCCAGGAAGTCCGGCAATATCTTCACCCGTTACAGTTTGAATAGGAGTATCAAAGATTTCTTCTTTACCAGTTAGAGTGCTTAACTTCTTATTACCTGCGAAAGATGTACCCTGATCATTCATACCAGTGTAGAAGTTAACACCCCCAGACTGTTTCGTTGATTGTGCTAATAATTCTTCAGTGAATGAAATGTCTCTATTCTGCTTCGATGGGAATGCAGTAGAGTAGTTACCAGGACCAAATCCAACATATTCAAATGTATGACCAGAAGCACGAATAATGGAGTGCCTTCTAAGTTCCACTGGATTGATAAAGATTTTTCTAACTACAGCAGATACTACATGAGTTGTTGCTCTAGTTCCTAATACACCACGGAAAACATAAAGTGGGTTAGTTGCTGCTGTTGGAGCTGCACCACCATTCGTAGTAGTCTTAACTCTTACAATTTCATCATCAATTGCTAGATAATCACCGATATTAATATTATAATTAGCAATATTATTAATATTAACCTCATCACTAGTAGCATTTGTGATATCCGCAGATAAGGTTGTAGTAATTCCAGCATAAGTTGCTGTCATTCTACCACTTAAATTCTCACTATTCTCCGTAATAACACCGTCATTAGAAGTAAATCCTTCTGGATAAATCTTAATAGCACCAGATGCTGTTGGGTTAGTAGTTCCTGTTCCCATATTTACAGCAAATTGAGTCAAACTAATATTCTTAGTAATTACAAAACTACCATTATACTGAGTTTGTGCTGCACCGACTACCCTAATCTTCTTATCAACCGTAAATCCATGTGATTGAAGAGTAGTTATAGTAGCAATACCTGCATTAAAGTCATAAGCTAAAGCACTTACAGGATTGCATTGACCAGTTTGATACAAATATGCATTAGTACAATCTGCGGCAACACCAGCAGTAGTAAATCCTACAATCGTAGAAGCAGATGATACCTGAATAGTTCTTTCATTATCAGTACCTATACCAGCAGTTCCAATTCCCGTAATTAAATACAAGTCATTATAACCTGCGTATGCTTCTGAAGTTATACCAGTAACTCTAATAACATCATTAACGTTATTATAAATCCCAGTAACCGAAAGTACTGCCTGACTATAACCAGTAGTTGTCCCAACCCCCACCACTGCTAGTGTATTACCTATACCATAAGCACTACCACCATCCATAATCTTAACAGCAGTGATTCCACCACCACTATCAACAGTCAATTTAACATCAGCATTTTTACCTGTAATTGATGTTCCAATACTAACCAATCTTGCGCCATAAATGTCTCCAGCCGTACCAGAACCATAACCAGCACCACTATTAGCAATACTTACTTGAGTAATTCTGTTTAATCCATGATCAATAACTGTTGTAATAGTATGGGCAGTACCAGTACCAGAAGTAATATTCGTAATCCCAACACCAATTACATTAGCATTATTAAACTTGTTTAATGTCTCTTTAGTAATACTCTTCTGAGGATTATCAACCGAAACTTCACCAATTACCTTATTAGACGCAAAACAAGTTGCTGCTTCTGGGTCAGAAACAGGGTTATCCCTATTAGTTTGAGGATAAAGTTCTTGTATAGGTTGAGAAAAATTCTCACCAGTAAATGGTGCTGCAGTTGGTGAATTAGAAGCATTTACCACTGTCATATAATAAACACCATCCTGTTCTCCAGGAATATACTTCACAGACTCTTCACTTCTGTAAGCATAGAAAGTATCTTTAAATTGCTTCTTCTTAAAATATGGAAGTGCAGTATTTCTAGAACTAGTATCATTACTAAAGGTTCCAGGATCTGTTGTAAGTCCAACTACAAATGTTCTTGCACTTGAAATACCAGTAACAGTAAACTTCTGGTTATAAGAAGAATTAGCAATACCTGTTAGATTTACTGTACTCTTAACATTTACCAATTCAACTTGAGATCCCACATTAAGATCGTGAGGAAGTTCAGTTGTTACATAAACATTAGCAGAACTATCCCAACGTGCATCAGCAATAAATCTAAAGTTTCTTTGTTGGTTCTCATTGGCAAGAGATCCTGTTCCAAAGTAAGTCGCAATCTCTCCATCAGTGGATCCAATAGAAGTATTAGATTCCTGAAGGACATATCCATCAGCAGGTGGTCGTGCAATTACTCCACCATTATCTGCAGGAATTACATATCTTGCACGATACATTGTATCGTTAACATTCCTCGTATCAGACCTTCTCTTAATAAATGTTCTAGATGTTGCATTTCCAAGAGCAGTAGATCCAAGTCCAACTATACCACCACGGCCACTATCAATAGAGAAAATAGTATTATCTGATGCAGGACTTCCAGAAGAAGCACTAGCAACATTAATATACCAATTACTTCTAGTAACATCAAATTGAACTGGGTGTCCAAGATCTCCAGAATTCTTATCTGCTACTCTACTAATAACTTTAAGTAATCCGCCTTTGTTATTAATAGTCAGTGCAGTTCCATTAATTGCTTCATTTTCAGTCTTGGCAAGTTTAAGATTATTCGCCTTACCACTAACAGGAATAGCATAATAAAGAGTATTTGCCTTTAATCCATCAGGAAGTTGTCCCGTATCACCAAATACACGAACAGATTCTCCAGGAAGGAAACTATGATCTGCAGTAAAGGTTAAAACATTAGCAACTCCACCATCACTCCGAGATCCAATACTATTAATACCTGCAGCACTTCTATTAACTGTAGAAATTTTCTCTGAACTATATTCAGAATCAGGCATTGTAATACGAGCACTATACTCAGTAACTGTTCCTGCATAAGAAACAAGAACATTCAACCTATCACTAGTTTTTGCACCAACCCTATACCCTTCTAATACGTTTTCAGGTGGAGCATCAGCATTTGTCTGCCCATACAAGTATAAATGTGCAGTTGAACCAACACCAACAGTCCAACCTACATCAATAGCTTCAAATTCGATTGAAGTCTCTGTAAGAGGAACTTCTTTTGGTGGAATAATATGAGTTATATAACCATAGTCATCCTGAGTATAAGAATCATCCCTATATCCTTCAGATACCAATGCTTTGGCACCAAAGTTTGAGTTTGAGTTTGTAAGAGATATATCACCACCACTCTCAGTTAAGAAATGCTGAGAATAACCAATAGCAAAAACGGAAACTGCCTGTACAACTGCTTTATTACTTACTTTAAGGTGATAGTTTCTATATGAAGGTTTAGTTATCGCATTAGAATTAGTACTTAATGCTTCATTACCTGCAACGGTATTGTCATCCCATGTACCAGTTGGAGGAGAGTCTGTATTGTAAACAACAAATGCATTGTCATCCTTCTGTAAACCAATACCAGTAAACTGAGCAACAACCATTGACTTGAATCCGGTTGCTTTCGCACCGTCAGCAGTCATACCACACATACCATAAACTGATCTTAAGGAACAGTTAAAGATATATGGAGAAGATGATGTGACAGTATCAGAAGTTAATGATAATGAAGCACCAGCAACTGAAGGAAGTGCAGCAGTTGGTGCATTCTGAACTGTATATACTACATCAGGCCAAGAATTAACACTACTTTCGGGTCTTTCGGCAACAACAAATTGTCCATTATATCCACCAGCAGTAATACCAGTAACACGGAAGGGAGTATCTACATCCAACCCAGTTACTTCTGTTGTAGTACTGACAGTAATACTTGTAGTAGGTGTTACACCATTTCCTGATTTAATACTAGAAATACCAACAGATTCACCTGTTGAACCTACAATTCTATATTCATCAATTTTTGGTTGAATATCAATATTAACACTTGGATAATCTGGTTCAATAGCACGACCAGAGGATTGACCATATACAAGACTAATCTTTTCATAATACATATCCAAGTCAGTACGACTTGTAGAATATGAAAGGAATGTATCATTGATATCAACAGCATTTACACCATCTGCATATTCAAAACATGTCAGTTTATGGTGTGAGAAATTAGGAACAAACTCATTTGTTGTATAATCAATATAACACTTTCCATTGGGATTTGCATCAAACATGGAAAATTGCCAAAAATAGCATTCTCCGGTAATTCTGAATAATGCAGATCTTCCAATATTATCGTTTGTTGGACTTGGAACGTATTTTGGTCTAATCTTGGTTTTACGTAAATCCAAACCAACTAGTGAAGTTCCTCTAGGAACGATTACACCACCGTATATACTATTAAGCTTATACAGTTCATTATCAGCACTCGCCAGATCAAAATTGGTTGTTAAATCATAAGGAGGAAGATCATTAGAAGTTGCACCACTCCTTAATCTATAAGTATTAGTTCCAGTAGGAATAAAACCAGGTCTATTATCTACTACGTGTTCGCCAGGATACAACAAGATTGTGGTTTTACCAAATCGGTCATTATCCAGACCTTTCTGATAAGAAAATCTAGATGCTTCAATTAAAGCACGTTGAATTGTCTTAAAAGGGCGGGTAAGTGAATTACCCTGATTTTCTATACTATCGGTAGCGTCTAAATCGTTAGGATTAACATAGAGGATCGTTCCTCGTGCCGATTTCAGAAAATTGTCTAATCTGGAAAGACCCATTTTATTTGCACATATAGCCGTTATGGATTATTTATAGTTAGAAATAAAAGCATCTATATAGACACTTCTTGCTTCTCCCGTTTATCAATCATATACTCGACAGTTGTGGCAATATCTTGCATAGCATCACGAAGTTCTGGTTGTTGACCAGATGCCATATCCATGTATTCGTCAGTCAGTGACCAACGCCATTGTCCCATACTTTTTGAATACCACAACTTAATGTTCATTAATCAACCGGTAAAAGATCAGCGTTCTCCAGTTCTAACTCAAATTCTAAAGGGTGACATTCCTCTGCCATGAGATATTGATATGCTCTATACAGATCTTCAGTTTCAAAGGATTTTTCATTATCTGCAATTTCAACTATTTCAGGATCATCTTTGGCAATGGCAGGAAGGTCATCAAAAGTAAAAGGGACTTGATTTATGAAATACATCAACACAATTTGTGTTTTTTTATTATACCAGCAATAGCGGGTATCGATTCGGTATTTCACCGTCTTAAAGTCTATTTTTTATATTTAGAAAAAGTAATGGGGTCAAAAAATTGCCGGGGTTTTTTTCGCCCTTTTTTAGAAAAAAAAGTTGATTTTCCCCCTGGCTAAGATACATGTAGGGGATTTGAATATGACAATCTCTCTTCTGGACACGTTTTACGTACTAGATTCAACACATTCATAAACTGTTCTGTATCATCACACTCTACAGTCTTAGTGTCTCCTTCATTTGAATATAGATAAAAAGTTTTCTTCAGTGGATCTACCACACACTTCATAAGATACTCGTCGTTCATGTGGTCCCTATAACTTTAAGTATTCTACCCCATTCTCAAGATAATGTCAAGCATTATTATACCAGAAGGAAAGAACAAACCTCTCTGCATCCTCTACCTTACTAACATAGTGAAGATAATATGAATTGGAAAATACAATTAACTTCCCCGTTTTTGGTTTCACTTCAAACTCTTCAAAAATAGTATGCCCTCCATTAAAATCATCATTTAAATAAAGCATTGCTGCAAATATATCTGGATTATGAACATTATTATCATCAACGTGTGGTTTCATAAAAGTACCAACAGGCCATCTTACTACTCCCACATAATCTAAGTTAGATGACGAATCAAAAGTTTTACATAAACTATTAACAGTATTTACAACTCCATCAGTTGTTTTAATCTCTATAGGATCTACATCACCACCATAATAAGTTGCACCATGATTCTCCCATTCAACAGTAGTGAGATATGTATCCCCACCTCTATCAGGAGTTCCATAAGGCATTTCTTTTTGATTTGCCTTTGAAAGATCAATAAAAGACTGGCACAAGGAAGGATCTAAAAAATCTTCCTCAATATAAATGAGTTTCTTCACCCCGTTATAGTATTCCTATCTCCTCTATACTGGGGATCATTATAATTTCTCTCTTGTTCAGGAATTGTATGGTGATTTGGATCAGGATAATCACTACAAGAATCACCTTCATACTCAGTTATGAGTGGGTTAATGTCTTTTCTCTCAGCATAAACATGATAGAAACAATCAATAGGAATTCCTTTTCCTTGTAGATGAATAAATTCATCATCCCATCTCTTAACAATGACATCCTGATGGGCTCCAATAGGTTGAAGTTGAACTGAAATACTATTAATATGCACCAAATCTTTCCAGACTGCAGGTAATCTTATTATCTTTTCATTCTTTACTCTACCTCTACAATACACACCAACTTCAGGTCCCTCAATACATGCATAACGAAGTCTCCATCCTTTACCTTTACTTGGATGTTGTATATCAAATGGTTTCGGTCTAGCATCTGCAGAACTAAACCTTGCAGATAAAGTTTGACCGCCTGTTCCTATGGCAAATATTGCATCTCCAGCGTTATCTATTGTGGTCTTACCATTAATATCAATTGCAGTAGATGGTCCTCCCTCAATATTAAAACTACTACCAGTTCCACTATCACCATCAATTCTTACATTCCCTTTCACATATAGTGAACGGTTAGCAGGAGTACAATCATCATCATCATTCTTAGTTCGAGCAACCATTAAAGTAGCTTCATTCTCTACAAATTCTGTAGGACCACCAATTACAACAGGTCCTTCAGCATATGCAGAACCATTAATTCTTTTATCTCCTTGACCAACTGCAGGAGGAACTCCAGCACCTATTTGAAGTTGTCCTCCTACATTTAAATCGTCAAAATTCCATGTCATTGTTTTTTTCCTCCTATACTTTAGTCATTTTGGCCCAGAATTTTTTATTAGAATTCTTGGCAGGTTTGTTACTTACTGCATCAGTTACACCTTTAATAACAGAACCATAAAGTGCTAACATACTATTAGCAGCAAGCATTCCATCTCCAGACGTAGTAATCTTGTACATTGAAGTACAATCTAATAAAATTTTCTTCGTATCTTTAATAACAAAATTTTCACTGGCGGTACAAGTAATATTACCTGCTTTACCTCCTTCACCTCTAGCGATTAACTCAATATCATCAGCCTCCATTCTAATTTTACCATCAGTAGCAACGATATGTATATCCCCCTTCTCTGCATTGATCATTATAGAGGAAACTAAATTTCCATTTTCATCTCTGGCAGTTCCACTTCCATGCTTAATGGTAAAGTTTCCAGGTCCTATAAGTTGAGTCCATCCTTTTCGATGTCCATCAATATCCATAGACATTTGATGATCACCCGAAGGAGATCTCAACATCACACCAGAAGTTACTGCACCATCTTCATGAATCTGACCAAAAACAATTGATCCTTTATCATTACCATAACTGGTAGCAGTATAATTTTCCTTTGCAGTTGCAGTCGGGTTAGATCCCTTTCCACTATGTAACCTATCTTTATTTGACATGTTTAAGATGTAGTATCAGGTGTTCCTGGAAGATTAAGTCTTGGGTTATTACTATTAGTATCCGAACCCTGTCTGAGAATTGCAGATGGAGGTGTAGTTACCATTGCATCAATACTTTCTTGCATTGTAGCATAGATCTGTACAGATTCGCCAGGGGTGGGATACCATCCAGCATAACGAATACCATCTTGATAGAAAACTGCACCGTAGTATGGTTTTCCTTTATAGTATCCAGTCTGCTTGAGTCCAACCAAATCAGTAACCTGTACTAATTTATCTGGATCAACATCAGGTGGAGTTCTAACTACTTTAAACTTAGGTACTGCTTCAAAATTAATACCAGTCTTAGATTTAATTCTAATATTAGGCCATTGAGTAAATCCAAGACCTGGATCTACAATATCAACATTACGTATTCTACCAAAGTTCTCACAGTTTCCTTTGATAGAAAGTTCCGCACCAAAACTAGGTTCAATTATTATTTCATCCTCTTCACAATTATAATTCCCTCCAGTGTCCAGAATTTCAATGTCTTCTAGTTGGAGAGTAACAGGGTAACCCTCACCAGATGGACGAGGGAATCCATTTCCAGGATCATCAACAACTATATCAGTAATCACACCCTTACCCTTTACTTTCTTAGGACAGGGAGGTGGAATAAGAACCGCAGATATGCCTATAGGATTATCGGTCCAAGATTTAGTCTGTCCTGTAGTAACATTCATCTTCTTGGTGATCTGTACGGCAAAATATACAGGATTAGTTGCAAAAGTACTAGTAGCATCTCCAGGAATATTATTATAAGTCATCTCTAAAGTTCTATATCCTTTAGTAGAATTAAATTGCTTAGTTTCAACATCATCAAATACCTTTGCAGTAACAATTTCTACACCATCCAATTTAACACTCAACGTATCATCTGCTAAAGCTTTTATATCATACTGACCATCTTCAGGGAAGTAAATATTCTTCCATGTTGAAGTCCATGTTTTACCCATAAAATTAGCACGATAATCGATGTCATCCTTCCAAGCAGGGGTTAAATCTGCACCCAATCCACTACTTCTATATGTTGCTAGTTTTGGTCCACTATAAGTAACTCCACCTTTCGCTACTCCTGCATCTAATCCTCCAGTATTGGTAGATTTTCCTTCTACTACAAACTTACAAGTAGCTTTATTAGCACCATTTATAAAGTCATAGAACTTTCCTTGTGTAGCAGAGCACTGGATATCACCCCAATCATTATCAGTATGCTCTTCCATCTGCAGAATAGATCCATCCTTGTCTCTTAATCTTACTCCACTCCTACTTTGAGCACTAGTAACAGTAACATTATAAACCTTTCCAATCTCTACCTTAGCAGTAGTTCTCGAATTTATCTGCGGTCCTTTATAAGTTTTAGATTCTGAAAGTAGACCATCAATAGTAATTGCATTAGCAAATCCTGCATCCGAAGTAGTATTAAAAGTAACATCTACAATTCCTGTTTGGGTAGTCTTCGTTTGCTTAACAGCCCAATCAGCAGTACTAAATATCTTCTTATCAATTAACTTAAAGGTGTCAAACTTATAGTTCTCACACTCAACTTTTATCTTATGAGTTACTCCCTCACCTCCTTCAAGGAAAAACAAATCAGATTTTTCACGTATCTTATCCTTTCTTCTAGAAAGATCTATCTTTAATTCATTATTAATGTATATCTTACCAATATCATCTACCTCTGCCTTTAATTTATACCATCCACTATAAGGAACTTCTACATCCCACGTATTACTAAACAAGGTTCCACCACCAGAACTATTAGGATCAGATGAAGGTATTACAGGTGAAACACCATATCTATTTAAGAAATCACTCCAACCTCCTGCCTCATGACCCCATGCCTTACCAGTTTCATCACTAATTCTAACAGGGAACCACTTCTTTTCCGCATTAGGAAATCTCGTACTCCACATAGGATTACGAGGACATCTTCCAGGTGCATCTACCAAAGGTTCCTGAGGAATGGGTGGCATCGGAGCATCAATAGTTAATGCAACACCCATTGGATTTTCATTCCAAGATTTAGGAGAGATAACTTCCTTCTCAGTAAATAATGATTCAATATTAATTGCCAACGCCATAGGATTAATTCCTTTAGCTGGTTCTGCTTTTATTCTAAACCTACATTTATTACCCGATAAAGCATAGAATTGTCCTTCACTTGCAGTACATACAATATCATTCCAATCATTATCTCTCCACTCCTCCATCTGCAACTGCTTTTCACCATCTCTGGTTCTTAATCTAACTCCTCTATCACTCCCATTACTAGTAAGTGTAACTTCATATTCCTTTCCAACTTCCACTTGTCGTGTAAGAATTTGATTTAATTGGTTACCTTTATGCTCTTTTCCGAGAGAAAAAAGTTCTTTAATAATAATCTTATTGGCACGACCAGCATTAGATGTAACTTTAAAGTTAACATCCTTTATTTGTTTAGAACTCCCATCCTTATCCTTCTTAAAGCTAAATCTACCACCAGGAATTTGTTCTAAATCAGCAATGATTTTATAAGATCCTTTAAGGAAAGATCTTACATAACTAGACTTTCCTGTGCTTGTATCAGTATCACCAGCAAATCCTTTCTTCGTTATTACTTCTTCCTTTCCACCACCAATAATAGTAAGGGTTACATTATCATCTACCTGTACTCCGATGTCATAGTTGCCATCAATAGGAAAATTAATATTATCCCATACTATTCTATGAACTCCAGCATAAGGATTATCCTCTAGGTTAAGAGCAGTGTCAAAAGGACATACTCCATACTGATTTATAAATCCACCCCTTTGGAAAACATTTGTCCTCCACAGTTGACGATTAGCCTTATCAATATAATCAATCGTATTAAAAACTTTATGAATCTCTAGTTCTTGTGTAGAAGTAGAACTATGAGTCGTTCCAGACTTCTTTATCGTACTTTCTTGAAGATTCTTTGAACCAACAATACTAAGTCTACCATTGGTATCATCACCATGATTGTCAATGAACTTTAACTTGCCATACTTAGGACTGTTAGGACCATAAGCAGTATTCCTTTCCTCAAGAATAGGATCTTTTACATTACCTTCAAACTGAATAGGACCATATCCAATTTCACTCTTTTTAAAAACTGACTTACCAGATACTGATCCTCTCTTCTTCCAACTCTTACCAGACTTTTCTCTCTGAAGAATTATCGGATCACCACTGGGATTTGGGATAGTAATCTTTGTAATTGCTGTCCCTGCTATGTTAGGATCATCTTTATAATATAACTGAAGGCTTACTTCTACTTCATCATTACCACCCACGGTCATATAATATCCCTTAGATTTCTTAATAAAATCTACTCCCGAAACTTGATTTTCTTCTTCAGTCTGCTGTTGTACAATAACCTTTTCTTTAATAGGAACATTCAACAAGTCAACTCTAAGTTGATGGACTCCTGACTTCAAAGTTTTCTTAATAGGATTCGTTGCTCCATTAAAATGATCTAATTTAGATACAAAAACACCATCCAAATAAAACTCTGCTTTATTATCTTTTGCTCCACGGAAAACATACTCTCCATCATAAGGAAAGTCTTCTTCCCATACAAATGTATATGGAATACCAGCAAAATCACTACCAGATGCATTTGATTTAGGCTTAGGAGAGATAGCAAACTTATTCATAAAGTCACCCCAACCACCATGATCTACATTATATTTCTTTCTAGATGTACCTCTCTCACCAGTTACACTTAAAGGATCCTGTTTTCTTGTAGTCCACCAAGGTTTAGTTTTCTGTGTAAGAAAATCCTGATACTTTTGAATCTCTCTACGAATAGGATCATCTTTAAGATTAGCATATAAAGTAGGTTCCCATGGACCAAGATCTTTACCATCCGGACCATACCTTCGTCCAAAGTTTATATCATCCTCTGGTGTACAAATTTCATACTCTTCAAAATCTTCTGCTTGATCATAAATTATCTCAGTTTCTACAATTTCACCAACAACAGCTTTAAAATATCCACCAGCACCAATACCACAATTATCCTTTACTTCTACAATAGGTGGGTATTGATATCCAAATCCACCAGATACTAAATCAACTGCTAAAACAGCACCATCTTCTCCAATAACAGGATTACCTTTAACACCTACTCCTCCACCACCAGAGAATTGAACTCCAGGAGGACCACACTCTTTATCGGTTTCAATACCATCACAACCCTGCTTAGGTTCTAAATCCTCAGGAGTAAGTTTGTTTACTCCATTAATATTCATATACTTAGTAAACTCTCTGGTCTTAAAAATGAATTGTGTACCAGGATTTAACTTAGCATAATCATTTGCTTCACAGACGGTTATATTATCGACAAGACCTCTCTCCGTCGAGATATACCCAACCTTTATTTCTTTTCCTGTGGCGTTACCAAAGAGATTAAATTCTGCCATTAGAACATATCCAGCGGTTCAGTATTATCATTAGCACCTGTACCAAAAGTAACATTCTTTGAATCACCAGTAGGTTCAACAAAAGGTGTCTCCTCTTTAACAGTAGTTCGTACAGGATCTTGAGCCCTCTCTTCAACTGCTTTGTTACTGGGCAATTGTTGTTGAGGAGTACTAGATCCACCCCTATCTAATGTATAATAATCTGACATACCAGCAGTTGGATTCAATTCACATCCAAATACATTCAATTTAATATTTGCAAAACCTAAAGCAGCAGTCATATTACCATTAATACCACCCATCTTAGTCATCATATCACTCATTGCTCCAGTGATACCTGCCAATTCACTCTGCAAATCATCTAAGAAAGTATTAACATTATTAATTATTGTATTATTAGCACTATCAATTTCATCTTTATGTAAAGCAAGAACCTGACCCACTATATCCTCAGCAGTACATACAGGAACCTTGACATAAGTATTGGGTGCATCAGGATCTTGTGGTGTAAGTGCATCTTCTCTTGCTTGTTTTTCCATTTCATCTGGTTTAAACATATCATTCAGAAGACCTGCAAGTGAACCACAAATACTATTAGTCATCTTACCATACATACAAAGCATTAACTCAGTAATAGTCTCTTTCATATCCGACATCATATACCGAGTACTAGATGGCATTGCCGATGTAACTTTTGTCATCGCTTTATTCATTGTCTTAAGGACATAATTCATGACCTTATCAAAAATTATCTTCATATACTTTGCCATTTGACATGCAGCATCCGCAATCAGTTTCTGCATATCTTGCATAGGATTACCTATAGCTGACATGGCACCACTATAACTTTTAAGAGAATCCATAATAAATTCAAGTTCATTACTCAAATTCTCTGTGATTGTTTGAATAGATTTCATTGAAGACTGAACTATATCATCAGGTTTCATTGTAACAATCTTCTTTCTATATTCCTTTGCAGTCTTCTTATCCTGAACACTTAATTGATGTATAGCATCACTCTCCTTGGTGGGAGCAGGATTAGGTGAAGAAGATGCTAAATTCTCTGATGCTTTAAGATTATTAGTTCCCTTCTTTACTTCTCCAGCAACAAAAGTATCAAGAGCAGTTCCAACTAATCCAGATGCTCCTCCTGTTGCTGTTGCACTTGCGATCATTGCAAGTTGTTTGGGAGTAGGATTACCTGCGATCCCAAACTTATTTAAAATACTTCCTGGTGGTGGTGCAGATGTTTCTTTAGAAGACTTGGAAACTTTGACATCATTATCAGGAACCTTTGGTTTACTAGTACCTGGATATGGTGTCTTAACTTCAGAAAATGCACTGAAACCAGTATAAGATTTTCCCCCAGTCATTCCAGTTGTCATGTCCAGAATAGTCTGGGCATTATTATTCCAAAGACCTGTAATTACAGGATGTTGTTGATCATTATCAAGAAAATATCCAGTTACAAACATTCCCTGACGGATCTGAGGTGTCTGATAAGATCCACCCAATCCACTACCAGCAGTCACTGGCAACTCAATGTTAGACCATGGGAGTTGATCGTCAGGAATAACTTCCTGATCTTGATCATGAACTCCCATGATCCTTACCTTATATCTTCTACCATATCCAGGAATAGTATTGGCACTCTCAAATTTTCCTGGTAACATATTATCGCGCCAAGTTGAGTCGTCAGCAACCTGACCTATCCATCTACCATCTTGTGATCCAAAAAATCCTGGATTAAATAGTGCTCCTTCTGACATATGTTATTCGTCGTATACTCTACACTCTTCTGCGTCTGGATGATTATCACAATAAACTTCAAGGTGCTTGTCTTGATGCCTTAGATGCCAATCATTAATCCCTGTTTCAGGTTCATCATCCTTATGGTATTCATCATAATAAGCATGAGCATTTTCTAAGTCTTCCTTAGAGTACTCCATCTTACCGTGATTGATGTGTTCTTTACCATCTTTAGGATCAAGATAAACTTCGTGATCCAAATCGTGTTTAATGTTAGTCATAAAATTAGTCCCTTACCTTGATATTTATCAACGTTTAGTGTGATTACCTTCTCTACCCACAGAATCTCTAATCATTACCAATTTAGTATAAGATTGTTTTGGAGTCAAATAATGACATAAAGTAGCAATAATATATTTACCACCCGATGTTTTATTAACTTCATCGCCACAAGCTTTACTCTTTGTTTCCTTAAGTTCAGCAGAATCAAAAAAGATTGCATCTCCTGCATGTAAAGAAAGATCAGCAGGTATAACAATCGTAACCTGAGAAGAAAACAATTGATTATATCTCATAATCGATTGATTGAGAATAGATGGTGCATCAAATTCTATTTCTTTTGACTTAGTAAGTTGCTGCTGTTCTTCACCAAGACCAGATCCTGTTGGTAAAATACCAGGTGCATTAATCATAAAGGTTGTTCTAGAAAAGTTTTTATTCTCTTCCCCACTATCAAATTCCTTATTAAAATAAGGAAGTTCTTTACCTGCCAATTCCAAATACTCTTGCTTCTCTGCAGCACTGAAAGAAGAAACACTATACTCCATATTAAAAGGATTCCAAGTCTGAATCTTAGTATTCCATGCACCAAATTTTAATTTTTTAGATACATCCATTTTATTATCTTTAGAATATGAGAGTGCTTTCACATCATATCCTTCTGGAATAGTACTACTCGGAGTATCATTAAAAATGACTGACAACTTCTGTTCTCCTTTCATCAACCCATCAATAGATTTAAAATGAAAACCCTCTGACGTTTCATAAAAAATAAATCCTGCACTATTTCCTAGTGCATTAGCATTGGAGTTACCATTAGGAACAGCATCCTTAGAAATCTTGTTAAGTATATAATAAGGTTTCATATTTGCCATACAATAATTTAAATTGTTGGCAGTCTCCTCAATATCACTAACGTCTTTCTGGGTAGCAAGGTATTCTTTATCAGTTAAAACTTTCTTTACATGCTCAGATATCTTACCATCCTCACGTGTCATTACACTTACCTTATCATTCTTAATTGCTTCCTTAGTTATCAACTGAAGATTAACTGAACTATCAGTGGTACTATCTCCAATAGGAGTAACTTTTTTTACATAAAATGCATTATTGCCTTTATTATTAAATGCAAGAGTGTTCCCATTATTGTCTGAGAACTTTAACTGAACATTCTCTTCTCCTACAATAGGTAGTCCAGACAAAGCAGTCTTATTATGAATCGCATTACCAGCATCAACAAAAGTTATATCAGCTGCCACATGATCTTGTAATAAACTCTCATAATATTTTAAGTTAACCATTCCATTAACAACACTCACCACCTCTTGGTTCTTATTACCTGTAATATCTACTTGCTCAATGAAGGAAGGACCTGCTGCTCTTTGAATTTCCTTTTCTCTTTTTCTCCTATCCTGTCTTCTCTTTGCAGCACTACGACCCATCTGTCTCTTAGTGGAATCACCAACAAACATTGCATCTCCACCAGCAGCCGCTCTTCGTTGCGCTGCTGCTGCTCTTTCTTTTGCTTTTACTGCTGCTCTACCCATTAGTTATTTCCTCCTACTCTATTTAACCTGCTTTTTTATATAAAAAATCAGCATAACTATCAGATGATCCACCACCACCTACATTTAATCCTGTCGTCTCAATACCTTGATCTTTCATATCTTGCTTCCCATCAACCTTTTCTCTAGGAACAGTAGCATAAACTGTTGTGTCACTTCCATCTTCATAGGAAGCAGTCTTATCAAGACCCTTAAAATCAACCTTTCTACCACCTTTAATAACTTCTTCTATCGTATGAACCATTTCTCCAGATGGTTTACCGCTAAGTAGATCTTGAGTTGCTACCAAATCAGGTGTAGATAAAAGAAGCATCCCTGCCTGAATTGCTCCTTGACGACTCTTGGTTTTACCGTCCTTGGTATAACCCATCGCATCTGTTCCTTGTTTACCATAAAGACTTCCAAATGCACCCTTATCTTTAGCAAGAGTACCTAAAGAAAATGCATGTACCATTTCTCTAAACTGTTCTCTAATTCTTGCATCAAACTTTGCAAGATTTTTTCTTTGCTTTTCTTTCCCTTCTTTATCTAAGAAAGGGTATCGAATCAACTCAATCAAATATCTAAAGGGGGTTCCAACAATATCTAATATAACACCCAACACTCCCAGTATATAACTGTTAAATTTCGCACCTAATAAAGCAGCCCCATCAAAATATTTCATAGGGTTCAACCAACTCTTCTCTTTAAAATTTTGATTAATCTCCTCTTCACGCTTTTGTGCCAACTTTTTAAGTTGGAACATACCTTCACCAAGACCAGACGCAAGTAACCCAGCACTCCCAGCAATTGCAATCTTTGTACCAACTGCCACTCCAGCAACTTTAGTAGCACCAGTAGTAACAACAGCACCAGTACCAGCACCAACAGTAGTAGCACCAGTAGCACCAGTAGCAGTAGTCACCACTCCTTTTGTAACTACACTCTTTCCAAGTATACTTGCTGCAGTTTTCTTCCCAAACATCTTAATTAATAGTCTGGGAATTGCTCTCTTCAATCCATGCTTAAAGATACTCATGAAACCTTTGCCCCAATTTACAATGCCACCACCCATGTGATTACTCAAAGCAATCATCGCAAGACCAACACCCATAATAAGATTCAAAGTCTTATTCAATACACCAGCAACTTTATCAAATACTGCAACACCCTTATCACCAAATACATTGTGTACTGCTCCTCGTGTCCAATCATATGCTTTGTAGCCCCAATCAACAAGAGCAACTAAACCCTTAAGGAGTAAACTTCCAACACCAATAATCCATTCTGCAATACCTGCTAATAATTTTAACAACCCTTTCAATTTTGGCAAAAACTTCAAGAGTTTAGTGATGGCAAACCCTAATAAAATAGTCCCAATAAAAGTTTTAACCCTCTCAAGAAAACTAGCACCAGGCATTGGTGGCATTTTTAATCCAGACTTTTTAGTATCTGCTGGTGTTTCTAATTCTTCTTCATCTTCTTTTCTCTTTAATTCTTCATCATCTCGCTTTTGATCTTTAAAATTTGCCTTCTCTACAGCAAGAGTTCCTTTTAATATATCCTTTGCTTCAACTATCTTTATCTTTATTCCAACTAAACTTTTCCCATGAGATTGATTTAACTCACCACCATATTCTGAGGTAGTAAAATCTATCGTTGGATTCTCCTTCTTAGATCTTCCTATAAATTTTTGAATATCAATTGCCATAACTTATAAAGATATCCCCAAGGTTTTTATTTTCTCATTTGATATATATTTCTCAGCATTAAATTGAGGTATTTTATTTCCTGTTGGAGGTGTACCAGCAGATCTTTCTGCTGCATCTTTCTGTTGTTTATAAGAAACAATAACATTCTGCTTTTTAGATGGAGGTCCAGGAACTTTATTCAGATCTACACTTTGTCCTGGAGCTAACTTGATAGTCTCTACATTTGCTACTGGATCTGCTACTACCTTGTTAGCCTCTCTGTAATCTTGCAGCACCTTGTCTGGAGTGCTATGAAATTTTCCACTAGAATCAATATAACCAGCACCTTTAACCAACTGTCCACCAGTTCCTCCCGGCGATACTCCTTGCAACTTAGTCTCTAATTTTTTGCGCTTTGCCCACAAATTAATCCTCCCAGGATTCATTCCCAATTGTCGTAATTCTTTTGTTGCTTCCAGTGTTACTGGTCCCGCCTTTATCTCTTCTATACGTGCGCTTTTATCAACCTTTCCACCAACATTATATCTACCACCAGTGGGTCTATTAGTTCCTCCACCTGCTGCATTCATTGATGCAAGTGTATCCGCACCCCACTTCTGAACTGCTCCTTTACTCATGACAAACTCACCAGCAGTTAGTCTTGCAGGAACTTGATCTACACCAGAAGGACCAGATACAAAACCGCCTTGATTAAATTTAACACCACCCAAAGGATCATTTCGTAATCCAAGAGGATCATTATGAAGATCCTTCATATTATTAATTGTTCCTGGACCACCAGCATCCCGTGTTCTTGTTCCCTGTACTAATGCCTCTATCTCTCCAGCAGACAAATCTTTAGTACTTTCTGCTGTCTTTAATGCTTCTCGTTTAGTATTATCTGCTTCTGTCACATTCTCAACCACCTTATCCTTACCCAACATCTTACCTATACCATAGGTAGCTAATGCACCACCACCAAATAGGAGAGCACTCTTTAACAATGCTCCACCAGGGATCAAACTTAATAAATTTCCAAGTTTTAACTTAGCAATAGCCGCTGCTAATTTAGGAATCAAAACCGTTACAAGTTTTATAGTCCACTTTGAAACGGTAGCCACCAACCAGACGGCCATTTTTCCAAAAGAATTTCCAAATAAAAGATAGGAAGCAAGCATAACTGGCCACCAATCCTTAAAGAATCTTCCAATGTTTTCAAGAGTCTTTTGATTCTTAGGATCACCCATCCATCTTATAATTCTCAATACAATATTACCAAGAAGAATAGTAGATATGAATCCCCAAATTTTATCCCATAAACTTCTAAATGGTTTTATAATAGTCGATGCAACCTTCTTTATTCCCTCCCATCTCTGTTTTCTTAATGCTTTCTTCTTTGCTTCCCTTTCTTCTCTTTCTCTCTTTAATCTTGCATACTCTTCTTTTTCATCTTCTAACTTTTTATCAGATCTTATAGTTTCAAGAAGATCATCCAATGCACCATGAATATTATCAAGAGATTCAGCAACAGGAAACTCACCTAGAGATTTAAACTTAGGATCTATTGCTTTAGGAGCCTGAATTATCTTCTTCAATAAAGTAATCTTCTTTTCATTATTAGTAACTCTCTCAGACAAAGAGCCCTTCCCATCTCTACCAAGAAATCTACCTAAAAAATTATTTAATTTTATCTTCTGTGGATTCTTAGTATCCGGCATTAGCTGCTTGTTGTTTCTGTTTTAGTTCTTCCTCTTCAAGATGTGCTTGAAGGAGACCGACATAGACATCTCGTTCCCAAGGCATCATATTTTCAATCTCTGTTAAGCTGTATTTATGGTACTGCATTAAGGAAAAATTCAACCGGAAATAACTTTCCAGATTCATATGAATCATGGCTACGCGAAAAAAGACGCTAAACCCTCCAACGTTACGTCACTTTCAACTTTTGTATTAGGATTAGTCACCTTAATTATATGAGATAACTTAGGCATAGTCTCAAAGAACTGTTCAATCTGTTTGAACTGTGATGAATTCATTGACTCTAAGAAATCCTTTACTTCTTTCTTAGAACAATCTGCTGCTGCCCAAACTTCATCTTCACTATAAATCTTATCAATACAAGTAGAAATCAAATCAAAAGATTGATCCATAGCATTCTTATCATCAAAATCAAAATTAGTTTTGATGAACTGCTCCAATGATGGATACTTTAATTCCATCATTAAATTATCATCAAGTTTAATTTGTTTTGTGTGCTCATCATTTTTTTGAACTTCAATGTCATCCAAATTAATAGTAACAGGAACCTGAGTTGTTTCATCATCAGGACAAATAATATTAACTTCAAGTTCTTCACCAACAGACTTACCTCTGATGTTAAGAAATAGAAATTCAATATCAAAAGTAGGAAGTTGTTCTACTTTAATTCCTTTAGTAAGTACACAAGATTTTAAGACTGCTTTAATAGCATTAGTAATCTGTTTATTATCTTCACTCTCCAAAGCAATAACAAGTAATTTCTCTTCTTTAACTAAGAAAGGTCTGTATTTAATTGTATCACCAGTCGAGGGTAGTTCCAACTCATAGGTTGGAGTAGCAATTTTTGGTAAAGGCATAATATCCTAATAACAAGTCGTATATTTATATAGTAGGGTTTTAGAGGAAGAATCTGGTAGCAGCACCAGCTACATCACCCAAGAATCTATTACCTGTAATGTTAGTTACAGCAACATCAGCAACATTCCCTAGAAGACCACTAAGTCCACCAGAATTATACTGTGACTGTTGGAATGGATCCATAGGACCTCCAGATGTAAGAGGTCTATTAGAGTTTACCACATATCTCACATAACTCATAGAAACATTACACTTTAATAGTGAAGAAGTTTCATATGATATAGGCATTGATGAAATCGCTAAAGGAAAACTTCTAATAAAATCGTACTCCAACTGTTGACTATGATCTCTCTCAAATTTTCTAACCTTTAATCCTTGTCCAGCAATATAATCATCAGGATAATTCATTCGATAATAATAATTTGGACTCTTCAATTCTCTTTCATTATTAGATGCACCAGGGAATCTTCCATTAGCAATAAATTCTATCCAACTTTCAAAAAATCTAATAGGGATATAATTACCAGCATCAACATAAAAAGTTAACTCAATTCTATCATCAAACACTCTACGGTGTGCATGTTTCTCAGTGACACCAGTAAAATCATTATTGATATCCAATGTTGCTAAGTTAGATCCAGGAAGTACTGCTTCTGAGCACATCAGATTCAACTTGTCATGATTAACACCCAACCTCTCCCGAAAATTAGGAGATGGTGGGACAGGAATCTCAACTTCGAAGTGGGAAGTCAAAGCTGGTCTAAGAAGATTCGCTTTGATATTAGAAACTGTTCTTATTGCAGGCATTTATAAATAATATTTACCTTATTATATACTATGTATGGGAGAAAGTATAAAGAGTAAATTCAAACCTACCTATCCCAAAAAATATACAGGAAATCCACGAAATATTATCTGTCGTAGCAGTTGGGAAAGAAAGTTTTGTCATTACTGTGACCTCAATGAAAACATTATAGAATGGGGAAGTGAAGAATTCTGGATACCATACCGTGCTCCTGACGGTAGAATCCGTCGTTACTTTCCAGATTTTATTATGAAAGTAAAAGAATCAACAGGTAAAATTAAAACTTATGTGGTTGAAGTTAAACCAGATAAGCAAACCAGACCACCAAAACCAAGAAAAAGAGTGACCAAATCATACATCTATGAATGTAAAACCTATGCTACCAACCAAGCAAAATGGGAAGCAGCAACCGAATGGTGTGCTGATAGAAAAGTTGAATTCAAAATCATTACCGAAAAAGAATTAGGTATTAGATAATGGAAGACGACTTTGGTTTCACCGCGGAGTTAGAAAAGAACCCTTTAATGAGGGTAGAAGAACTCAAAGCAAAACTAGCAGAGGCCAATACTGATGACGTAGAAGACATCATGATTATGATCATGGAAGTCTTTAACATAGAAGTATTATATCCAGAGGAAGGAAAGTTCTATACCTTTGTTTACAATCCCAAGACACCCGACATTCAATACGATCAACATCCATTGATTGCATGTGTTGGTTTATTCCGATGGGGATTCAGAGGACTCAACTTTCACTGGCAAAGATATAGAAATTATACCTGGGCAGAAGTCATAGGTAAGTTACATGTAGTTGAATATCAAGAGTTAGATGAACTACTGGCACTACAGTATGGTAAATTCCTCCTAAATAAATAAAAAGTTATTATTAAATGACGACTAAGGCCGGATACTACGGATCTGATGCTGTAGAAAATCGATTCAAAGATCCAAAAACTAACGAAGCATATTTTGTCTTGGTCAATCAAAAGACCGGAGAGATGGAGTTGTATAATGAAGAATTTGCTGCTGATAAAAGAGTAGGAACTATAAACAAAGATAATACAATAGATTATAATGAAAATTGGTGGGGTGGTGCTAATGCAAATGATAAAGCGTTCGCTGAGAAAGCACTTGGCGACGGAACCATAAGAACTCATGCAGCAAATATGGTGAGGAAAGATTCCACACTGACTCGTGCTCAAGTAAAAGATTTAACAGGAGGTAATGCATCAATAAAAGATGCTTCACAAGTAGGACTAACTGCTGCAGAAAGAAAAAAATTAGATACCCTTGGAGCAGATGCCATAGATAATGCCGCTGGTACAAGAAATAATTTTCAAGGACCCGATGGACCTTTGATATTTCCAGCAGCAATTGCTAAATCATCCCAGGATATAATCCAATTTAATATGATGGAATATGTATCAAAAGGAATGGGGAATACGAACAAAGGAAAATTTAATATTGGTGAAAGAAATAAAAATAGAAAAACAATTGGAAGAGTAATACTACCAATTCCTGCAGGAATACAAGATAATAATCAAGTTTCTTGGAGTGAAGATAAGATGAATGCTTTGGATGTTGAACTAGCAAACATTGCTCTTGAAGGTATAGAAAACCTTGGAGCAGGGGTTGATGCAGCAGTCCAAGCAGCAAATAAACTAGCACAAAATGCTGGAGATGTAGGTATAGCAGTTAAAACTGCCCTTGCAGGTGAAGCAATCCAAAAAAATAATCTACTCTCCAGAACAACAGGTGCTATATTAAATCCTAATATGGAACTCTTGTTTAATGCACCAATGTTAAGACCGTTTCAATTTAGTTTCCAACTAGCACCAAGAAATAAAGCAGAAGCCAAAACAGTTATTAGTATTATAAGATTCTTTAAGCAGGGAATGGCAGCAATAAGAACTAAATCAAACCTCTTCCTCAAATCACCTCATACATTCAGATTAGAATATAAGTATAGAGGAGAAGGCAGAAATATAGAGCACCCTTACTTAAATAAATTTAAAGAGTGTGCTCTACGAGGACTCACTGTTAACTATACACCCAACGGAAACTATTCTACCCTTAATGATGGTGTGATGATGTCATATCAAATTGGAATGGAGTTCAGTGAACTTGAACCAGTCTTTAATGATGATTATGGTATGGGTTACCAAAACATAGGTTACTAACATGTCAGATTACTTTAAACAACTTCCAGACTTTGACTATGTTAGTCGTCTTCCAGGTGCTAAGATAGGAGATTTTATTACTGTAAAAAATCTTTTCAAAAGAGGAGATCTTAGACCTGATATTTTTCAAGACTTAACAACCTTTGAAAAATATCAAATCAAAGGAGATGATAGACCTGACAATGTTGCTAATGATTACTATCAAGATCCTGATTTAGATTGGTTAGTTCTTACATGTAATAATATTATTAATATTCAAACTGAATGGCCCCTACCTCAAGTAGACTTTAATAGATTTCTTCTTGATAAGTATGGAAGTTATGAAAAAATAGAAGAGACTCACCACTATGAAACTGTAGAAATAAAGAATAGTCAAGGTGTTATTATGTTGGCAGAAGGATTGGAAGTAGAATCAGACTTTACTATCTCCTATTATGACTGGTGGTTAGGAACGCAACAAAATATTATCAGTGCAAACTGTACTACCGAAGTAACCAATCTTCAGTATGAAGAAAAAATAGAAGATAAAAAAAGAAACATCTTCTTAATCAAGAACAGATATCTCAATATAGTTCTTGATGACTTAGAAGAAATGATGACATATAAAAAAGGTTCCACCCAATACATAGATGGAACCCTTAAAGAAGCAGAAGATATTAGACTTTATACTTAATTATTCCTCAGCAAGTTTCTGGAAATAACTTAGTGCATCATCCTCATCAGCACTAGCAGATGCTACAGGAGCAGCGGCAACTGGTTCTTTCTTAAAGTCTGGAGTAAATGATCCACGACCTTCACTCTCATCTTCTAATTCTTCATCGAAGACACGACGAGTAGGAAGTTTACCACGACCCAAAACATAATCAAGACGCTTTTTCAAATCCTCATAAGACTTGAATTGGTCACCAGCAGTTACAGCAGCAAGAGAATACTGCTTCTTCCATAGTGCTTCCAGTGCATCATCATCTTCAAGTAAAGGTGAAGGTGCCTCGAACTCTGACTTATCATAGTTCCAGTAACCATCCTTCTTGACGATCTTCAACTTGAAGTTTGCACCTTGCCAGAAGTCAAAAGGATTGATTGGAGTTTCATCTTCAAACTCTGGTTGCATTGCTTCTTGAATCTTATCAAAGATTTTCTTACCAAACTTGTAAAGGAATACACCACCCTCATTCTGAGGATTGGTAGGATCTTTTACAACATAGATGTTTGCATAGTAAGAAAGCTTACGCTTCTGCTTACGAACAACATCCTTATCAGATTCATTACCACTATTCCAGAGTTCACGATTGTGCTCTGATACAGGATCCTTACCACCAGTTGTGGTCAAAGAATTTTCAATGTACCAACCACCAGGTCCTTGGAATGCATGGGAATACATCTTTGCCCAAGGGATATCTTCTCCCTCTGGTGCTGGTAAGAAACGGATAATAGCAAAACCATTACCTGTTTTGTCTACTTCAGGTTTCCATAGACGATCATCGCCTGAACCACCTGTAGTATTCATCTTCTCCACTTCTTTAACTAATTTCTGAGTCAAAGATCCTAGAGAGGATTGCTTTTTTAAGTCTTTAAATGACATTAGATTACCTCTGATTTTTTGAGATTTGGCTTGTGTGTACCTTGTTATTATAATCTAGAATTTATTCTGGGTCAAGTTGATTTCTCATCATCTCAACCATATCACCCATGTTCTTGAACAAAATGTTCATATCAACATTGGCAGGGAGTCCCATTTGAGCAGCACCTTCAGTAATATTCTTTTGCATTTCCTTTGCATGAGGGTCATCAGATAAACTCAAACGAGTATACATGACTCTCTGCTTCTCACACAATCTTTCAAGAATCTCAACATGATAGAGTTGATCTTCTTTAGACATTGTAGGGAACTTAAAGACGTTGGTGTAAACCTCCTCTTGAAGTTCTTGTATCTCCGCCATTTCTGCACGGACTACATCGGAATCGAAAAAACTCATAGGACAATCTCTTTCAAGATTTTTTTATAACGTGGTACATCTATATTTAGGAAAGGACTGTACTTTTTTATCTTTCGACTGACGGTTTCCCATACAGGATCATTCAGTTTTTTATCCCAGTCCTTTCTATACTCCAGTATTCTATCACATATTACCAGAGTTTCAAGTGAGGTTTTCTTCCCTAGATAACTCTTCAAAATAGGAGGGTGACCATGAGAACAATCAAAGACTTGATCAATCTTCTTATCTTCAAAGAGATCATTAACTTCCTCCTTAAAAATATAAGAAAGAGATTGAACTTTCTTTTGCCACTCTCGATATCTTCCTTCACCCTCCTTAATCATCTCACCAATCCACATGGTTCCTGGATCAGTAGAGTATACAAAGTTTGATACAAAAAAATCTACAACTTCTTTATCATTCTTTTGTCTAGCAAATTTCTCAAACCAAAATCTATCCTTCCTCTTATAGAAGGCTTGATTAGTTGCTCTAGTCTTACCACGATACTTATGATAATCATAATGATCTTTAGTAAAGTGATTCTTCAAAGCCAAATAACAACGATAAGCATCAGCTGGCATCATTAAAATCCAGTTCCACCAGAGGTATTTGATCTATCAGGAGGTTCTATATCAGGACTCATAATATTAAACGCAAGAGTAATTCTTTCTTTATTAGAAATCTGTGGGTCTACATGATGTTCAACTTTTGCAGGAAACATTACCATCGTTCCATCCAAACCTTCATATGCTATACCATACTGATCAAATATTGTAGGATGACGATGATTCTTATAATATATCACACCTGAAAGAAATCCTGCATGATTATGCACAGGATTACGATCTCCTTTATATGCAAAGTTAGTCCAAATATCATACCCATCAAAATGACCATCCCATTTTCTAATATAAAAGGAACGATTATTCTTACCCATTCCCCAATACTTTGTAGTCAATCTCAATACCCATGCCATCCAAAAAGAACTCTCAACTAAATGAGGAGATATAGAACACTGATATGAGTTATGCTTCTTACCATCCATAGCAAGATACCCTACATTCTCATGGGCTTTCAGTGGTGCTAATGGACTATCCTTAAACTTCTTACTTTCCTTTACCCAAACATCAAGTTCTTTCATAATTCCCTTAGGAATCTTTGCCAACATTACAGGACAACCTTCCTGTAATTTATCCATATGTAAAAGATCTTTCATTATAAAAAAGTAATTACCAAAACAATTCTAACATCTTTCCTTGGAGGCCTAGCACAATGAGATTTACCATCAAAAATTAAAACAT
>VTLG01005875.1_pt1 | contig 33892 bp, 52 predicted proteins | sample 4694571 | NCBI WGS metagenome assembly VTLG01 (sample SAMN12604809, study PRJNA352737) | marine metagenome | biome: ENVO:00000447; feature: ENVO:00000209|ENVO:00000569|ENVO:01000036; material: ENVO:00002151; isolation source: viral sequences binned using virsorter ...
CTTCATTCGTTACAGCAAGACTCACTGCGGCTCTCCTTTACGTCTCTGAGCACCCTGTAAAGGGCGAGAGCGACGGTAGAAACGATAACTGATACTTCATGCGGAAGACCCAAATCTCCCACAGATTCGGCAACTGCTAAGATCGCTGCTCCTGCTGCTATTACTGCCAGATCTCTTGCTGCTTTGATGGTAGTCCTATTCATATATTCCTCCTTAGTGGAATTGATATTTCATGTATTTCTTTGTCGTTTTCTACTCGTTTAAAAGTGCTTCCATTCCTCCATGCTTGAGTCCACGATGCGATGTCTGAAGTTTTCAATGATGGTCTGATATGCAGGATTGGTGGATTGACTAAGCCAATGACATAGTCTTTATTAAATTTCTCACTAGGATCATTCATTCGTGACAAGGGAGAAATGGCAGAATGTCCAACAACTGTTTCATCATTGATTTCCATTCCATGTTCTGATTGGAGCCAATCTAATATTTTTGAACAGGCTGTATGCTGTGCTTGATTCCAAGATGCTTTATCACCTTCTCCTGATGAGAATCCTTCTGCTGCTATCGATACGGTATAGCTGTTAGGATTCACTGAAGTACCTCGAAATCTTTTCCATGTGATTGTGTGAGGGTGTTGGATTGCATCTCTTAAGTTTCCTGCGTGCCATGAGCCATATTTGCCAACTGGAACAAATTGATGGCACTCGCCTTTGAAACTTATGGCAAAATGATACGAGACTTTTAATGCGTCCGATGGTGTTGGTTTCCTGCTCCACCGAATAAGCGTCTGGATATAACCCTCCATGCTATGAATAACAACGTCAGAAGTTTGATAGCCAAGATAAGCAGTCTTAAAAGGACTATCGTGATGCTGACTATTAGGGAACCAAGCATTTTTTTCCACATCATTAACCTTTCTTATCAATCACTCCATAAATGATGAAAGCTGCTGTTAATACAGCCGACCAGATTCTGTCGCCAAAGTTCGTGCGAGTGGTTTCGAGGTCATTGACACGTTCATCGAGCCTTCCTATTTGCTCGACAATTCCTGAACGACCGTTCCCAAGTAATTGACTGAGCACCTTTTCTTGTTGCACTTCGATATGTTTCAATCGTGCTTGGATATCAATCAATGTTGGATTTACTTCCATCTGTCACCCACTCTATAAGGATGGCTATCATCGCTAGACCAAACGCTAACTCAGTTATAACCAGCTCAATTCGTCTTGTGGTTTCATGTCTTGAAACGCTTCCATAGCATCATCAATCTCTGGGAAATTCTGAGGCAGATCCCTAAGCATTTGACGGTACTCGATTGCTTCCTCTTTCTGTTCTTCACTAAGCGGTGAATCTGTAAACAACATCCAGTCAGTCGATGCTAGATAAGAATCACGTCTACTTCGCAACCCTGTTCTCTCCCAAGTGTTTTTCCTTGATTCGATATATGCTTCAGTCGGTTCGATGAGTTCTCTTTGGGTTATGCCAAATTCATTCACCCATTGTCGGTGGACACCTTCCCAATCCTCATATCGTTCGTATTCGATTTCATTGGTCATTTATATCCTCCTATGTTCGCGTATACGCTTCTACGAAATATCCGTAGTAGCCTGTTCCTGTGTTGTTTATCCAAGGCGTTTGTCCAGTTGCAGAAACAGCAGTAATCCCCCAAGTGGTGATATCCGTATACCAAGTGAATTGGACATATTCAGAATAGTTTTCTACAGGCCAGTGAGCTTGAGCCCACCCACTGATCACACCCTTTGAAGCAGAGTTATAACCTTTGGCTAAGAAGCCTGCGAAGAATTGCACATAACCAAGATCACCTTGTGATAATGAGCCGACAGATGCTGATGAGGAAACGGCATTTGAATTTGTCGTTGTTCCGTATGTCTGCAATCGAGTGTATTTATATCCATCGCCAACACCTAGTCCATTGAATTTCATATCGATAAAAACATGAGAACCATCTTCTGCGGCTGGCATTGTGTACCACCCACGTAGTGCATCATAATTAGAAAGCGATGTCAGATTGAAGGTGACGTTCGTTGTGGTGTTCTGTTCTCCCTTAGCTATCTGAGCCCAATTTCCTCCACTGCTTGCAGCTTCAAAAGCAGGAGCTGAAGTTGCCCCTTGTGAAGTTAAAACGGTTCCATCTGCTCCGAGAGCGAGTTCCGTTATTACTCCTGATGAGTTGGTATAGAGTATCTTGTCATTCCCACCTGAAATATCTGTAATGTTTCCGAAGGTCGGTGCGGAAGTTGCTCCATTTCCTACCAGCACGGTTCCATCTGCTCCGAGAGCTAATTCCGTCATCGTTCCGCTGTTTCCAGAATAGAACATCTTGTCATTGCCTGCGGTTAGTAATGTCGGTTTTATTTGTCCGATTGTGGCTTTTTTGACTGCGTTACTGTCATCAGCATCAGCGAATAAGATCTGATCTGAGCCAGTGAGTGTTGCTCCTGTTCCAGAGGTTGCTCCATTGACATCGACTGCCAAAGACACCGCTCCAGATGTACCACCACCTGAGAGACCATTCCCTGCGGTAACGCCAGTAATATCTGCTGTCAGTGATGTCGATATCCAAGAGCTGCCATTGTGATAAGTCAGCGTGTCGCTATCTTTTAGATAGGCAAACATTCCCTCAGTCGGTGAAGATATTGCTGCGTCTCTCGCTGTTGAAGAAGCGAAGACCCCCACGATCTGCTCTTGTAAATATGTATTGAAATCTGCTGCTGAAACAACATCTCCAGTTGACCAGACTTTGAATCCTGCACCTGCCATTTATATGCTCCTATCTATGCCCATAGTTCAGCGGTTCCTAGTTTTGCTGAACCAAGTACGAAAGCAGTGTCATAACCTTCTGTACTCTCTAAATCAAAGGCAGTGCTCATCTGACCATCTGGTGTGATGCGATGATGTATGCCTACGATATATCCGTCTTGACTAATTGCTGATCCGCCACCTACAGGACTGAAATTCACTGTGACTCTATCTCTGAGGTTTCTGGTGAGTGCTTGAGTCATTAAGTTAGCGTTCACTTGAGGAGCCATTGTGACTGTTCGTACTCGAACACGAGGCTCTTTATATATAGAAAGAAGTGTTCCTGCGATTGTAGAAAGCTCTGCGTCGGTACTGTTCATCAATGCTGTTTTTGTGTATGAGCGTTTCCCATAATCATTGATAGAATCTGCGTTCGATGTTGCCTGTGCAGAACCACCTGTACGAGTCAGGCTTATATCATTTCGAATAAGATCAGCATCGTAATCTAAACTGACATCAGTTAATGGCAGTGCTGCTGTTCCGAGTGTTGCCTGCGAAGTATTTGAAGCTGAATCACTGAAGAATGAATTGCGATTCTTATAGACAACTGCATTTGATTTGTCTGCGTAGATCTGTCCTATGCCTTCACTGTCTTCTATTTTTTCTAAAGCAGAAAGAGTAGAACCTGTCAGAGCTGTTGCCTGCAATGTTGACAATCCTGTTGCCACATCTCTAGCGACAATTCCTGCGTCGTCTAAAATCTCATTCACTGCTACAGAAGAAACTCCTGCAGTGGTAGTCAATGAAATATCAGCACGACGGAGATCCACCATTCGGTCACTACCTCGAACGGTTGTTGTTGCATCTTTCATCTGCTTGTATCCCATACCCCAATCAGTCACAATCCCTTCAAAGACTTCATATTGAGTTCCTGTCGTAGGATGTGTGAGCTTAATTCTGACACGTCTTGAGGGAAGTAATTTTCCGTAGTAGGTTCCTGCAGCATTGAGAGGGTCAAAGAGCCGTGTTGTGTTATCTAAAACAATACTGACTCTACCAACTGCTGTTCTTTGTAGCTCTCGGCTCTTGCCTCTATCAATAGAAATAGAACGAACATACGAGGTGACATCTGCATAATCGGAATCGGCATCAGGAGAACCAAGTTGATTAGGAAAAGATGCACTCCCTAATATCCAACCATCGTTCTCTGCTCCTGCATCAAAACGAATTCCACAAAAGAGTGTCGGTAAAGCTAAACTCATATTAACTCTCCGTCAGGAACGCTGTGCTGGCTCCTGCCATCTTCGCTTGGTTGATCTTGTCTAATATCATTTGTCCAGCTTCTGCTGGGTCGCCCATAACGCCTGCATAGACGTTCACTACGATTGGAGCTTCTCTTACTCCTGTCGCAATACGACTTCTAACTGCGTCATCAATCCCTTCGAGAATTGCATCTTTTGCAGCATCGGTAGGGTCTTCAGAAAGTTCTTTTAATTTGCCAAATAAACTTGCATCTTCATACTTGCCACCTTGACCGAACAGGAGCATTCCTTCAGTTGTCTGACCAGATTTGATGCTGTCAGCAATTGATTGAAACCTACTAAGGTCAAGCAGTGCATCTGAAATATTTGGATCTGCCATTGATCCACCTGCTCCGAATGCAAGTAATGGCTCAGTTATGTTTCCACTTAAGACACTTGCTACAGCAGAAAGCCTTGAACGACGAATATTTTCTTCTTGGACTTTTATAGATTCCATTCGTTCTTTAGACCATTCCAAGAGCTTGTGCATGCGGTCTTCATCGTTGGTTGCTTTATTCACTGCTTCTTTTGCTGTCGCTGATGGTAGTGCTGTTATTGAAGGAACAAATGGTATTGTTGAGGAGCCAGATCCGATCTCAGGCTGTACTCCAGACGCAACGAAAGCAGCATCATTCGCTTCTGTTGTCATGTCGTCCCAGAGATCAGATTCGTTTCTGAAGGTGTCAGCAAATCTACCGAGTTTGATTTCACGATTTGCAATAGAGGCGAAGTTGACTCTTCCTAAACCTTCAAAAGGCTTTATTCCCATGATATTAATCTTCCTAAGACCATCGAGAATATTATTAATAAAGTTGTCAACAGTTCTGAGAGCACTACCTAATCCAGACAAAATGCCATTCGCCATACTTTCAACAGAGCCAATCACTCCATTGGCAATTTCTCTCCATTTATCTTTAAACCTACCAATGAGGAGCATTAGTGCAGTAATGGCAACGATTGGAGCTGCGACTGGTCCGAAGGCTGCTAAGATGGCGACTCCTATTGTTGCAATAATTGCCTTAATAATAGTGCCTTGACTATCCCAAAAATCAGCAAACCATTTAATGAGTGTTGATGCAGTTTTAAACGTTTCTTGGAAGCCAACAGCAATGTCACGAATATGTGGAGTTAAGAATTCTATCGCTTCAGGAATTTTCCTATTAAGAAACGGAATAAGTTCGTTAATAATAATGGGGATAACTTTGTCATTGAGCATCACTGCCAAATTAGCGAAGCTCGGCATCAATGCTTTGACGATACTCTCCTTGAGTTCTCCTGTTGCTGCTTTCAGTTTTGCTTGTGTTCTTGCTAACGTGTCTCCACCTTTAGCGAAGGCAGCTTGAGCATCTTGTGATTTCTCGAAGATCAGAGCTTGAGTAATCATTGCCTTTGCTTGTTGTAACATTTTCCCTTCAAGTTCCTCTTGACCTTGTGCCATGAGCCTAGCTTGAACATCTGCTTCCATAATGGAAATACCAAGAGTTTTTAATCCTTCGCGTTCACCGAGCATTGCTTTCGCTAAGATATCTGCAGCTTGTGAGGCATTTACTTGACCACTCGACCATTCAGCTAATGCTCCAGATAAACCAACAACAGAAGTTGACATACTTGCTGCAGCTTCTCTAGTGAATCCCATCGGTACGAGGAGATCTCCAAATTTTGCAGCCAGATTTTCTGTTGCAGAAACGGTCAACCCCATTTCGGCAGAGACCTCTTTCGCCCACTCTGTAACGACTCCTCTTTGCTCTCCAAATACAGTGCTAACCTTGTTTTCAATAAGGTCTAATTCACCAGCCATCGAGAACAGTTTTGAAGCTGCCAAACCTGCCGCACCTGTAATGGCAGCGATGCCAGCGACACCAATTGCCATCTGCTTGCCTGCAGTTGCCATCGTTGAACCGAGCTTTTTACCAGACGAGGAAAGTCTATTCAATGAACGGAGTGCGTTCTTGCTATCAGCCTTAACCTTAATATTGACTTCGTTAGCCACTGGTATCAGGCTCCTCTGCTAATTGGATTAGGTGCATCAGAAGCTGAGCAGGTTCGTTAAGAATCTGCGATGGAAGTTGGTTATAGCGTTGTGCTAATCCGTCTACCAATTTTGCTGTCCTGACGCTCTGAGGCATATTTACACGCCTGCCACTGGCATGGTCGATTCCGCCTCCGACATGTTCCCATTTTCGTTTGGCGGATTGTTCTCTAAAGGGATTTGCTGTACTGCAAGCAACCACCCTTCAACAAGCTTTAAAGCGATATTGAAAGGCAGTTGCATAATGCCTTTTTCATCAGCAGGAATATCTTTATTATTTGCATCTATAAAAGACCAAGAGATAAGAACCTCTTTAGCAAACTTTTCAAATCCTGCCCTCACTTCGTTGTTACTCATCAGAGCTTCAATTTCAAGCATTGTTCCCAATGGAACATCTAACTTGCATCGAAGCTCTGAATCATTTAAATCCAAGTCCTCAAATTCAATCAATGCCTCACGTTGTCCTAATCTATAAGCCATATTCACCCTCCCTTATGTGATTAGACTGTTGTCCAAGTTGGTACAGTTCCAGATTGCAATTCAAGAGTTGCTGTCCAGTTCAAAGAACCATCTGTACCTCTTGAGAGGTCATAGCTGGAAACGAGTGCCTCTGCTGTGAATTTAGGATTGCTTGACGTATTTCCGCCAATAGAATAAGTCACTGTTCTAGTACCTGATTTCACTTTGAACACATCGTGACTCTTGTTTGAAGCAGCATTGAAAACACCATTCAAACTGATGCTAAAATCCTGCAATCCAATGATTCGTTCCTGAGCACTTTTATCAATGCCAGTAACGGTCAGAGTCTCTTGTGGAGTATTAATAGTTAAAGAAACAACATCATTCGAGATGTCTCTTGCACTGCCTCCAGAATCGTCAATCGCGATATAATCGCCCAATCCAGATTGCTTAGCCATTACTCAATTCCTTTCTTAGAGGCGGTTGCCACTAACTACAAAAACCAAATTTGAAAACGTCCCAGAAGTGGCGACACGGATATACCTGTTCACCGTTCCTGTTACCGAGATTCTTTCTGCGGTCTGCCCTGAAACAGCAGTGAAGCTGACCAAATCAGACCACGCTGAATCGTTCGTACTATGTTGAATTTTGACTGTGGCAGATCCTGAAGCGAGGCTCATGGCTGAAATGAATCCAGAAAGTCCTCCGCTCGAAGAAGCTCCATTGTCAACGCTTGCTGTATTTGCTGCACTGGAATCTGTCTGTTTGTCTGCTGTGAGGAGTACCCCAAATTCAGCTCCGTTGCCATCTGCTTCTGTGTACTCAACAGTCGTTGCGATTGCAGCCCCTGGACTTCTTGAAATGTCATAGCTTGCTTGTTTCGCTGTAAGGCAGACAGTCGGATCTCCAATAGATGTTCCCAGAGCAACGATTACCTCCTGATCCGCTGTAGGTTTCTTTCCAGAATTACTTGTCCAGAGTGCATGGGATAATCCAGTGCCAGCATCGAACCACCCATTCACTGAAAGATTGGAATCATTCGTGCCAATAATTCTTGTCCGAGCTGTTGTCGCTAGTGCTGTCGTGTCGAGTAATTCCTGCGTATAACCAACACCTGAAAGTGAATTGACATCTGTATTCAGATCGTATCCTTCAGCATAAAGTCGCACATTAAGTCCTGATGTTTTTGCCATTGTTTCCTCCTATGGTGTGATCGGATATTCACCGAACATATCGATTTCAAAAGGGATTGTTGCCACTCGAAATCTGTTGCCACTAAGGTCTAAAAAGCCTGTGGTGGCACTTCCTATTTCTGAATCGGTAACTTGTCCATTGAGATCTGCGTCTCCTCGTAGTGCTGTTTTGATGTTGACAATGGCGTCCCAGACATCCTGCTCCACTGTTTCTCTTAAAGTTTCATTAACAAGAACTGGAAAATATGCCTGAATGGTCATTGTCGTTGTCGTACTGACATCGCCAAGTGTTTCAAAATCAAGGTCGTGTGATTGAATCCAAAATGCACACATAGGAGTGGTTGGCACGCTTAGAGGCTCTCCAAAATAAATGAGCTTAAACGTAGGGTTTGAAACAGTACCTAACAAAGCATCAATTCTTGCCACTGCACCTGCTCTGGTCATTTGTTCAACGCTTTCGCAAGACTGTGAGTAATAAGTTGTTCTAGTCGCTTTCTTTTTTTTCTGCCGTTCCATTCTTTTGCAGTGTCTCGGAACATAAAAATCCCTCTAGTACCACGACGACCAATAGCTCGTTGCAATAAGAAGATCGTTGATTCTGTGAAGCCGTGTTTTAATGCCCAAGGTTTTATCGCTTCTCTTGGAGGCATTTTGCCTGCTCCTCGTCCGTGTTCAGCAAACTGAGCATAGGTAAGAGCCTTGTCACCAATAGCAGCACCAGAGGCGATAACAACTCCATAAGTAGTTGATCTCCAGCCAATTGAAGCTCTTAACTGTCCTGTAAAGAAGCCTCGTTTTCCTGCCTGTAATTTGTCTTGAGTAGACTGAACGACCTCCGATCCAACATCTTCCAGCCCTTTTTCCAGTCCTTTCCTATAAGCAGGACTCATCTTTTTTTGGTCAAATATTGTGCCTTTAATGTCGAATGTAATTCTGTCATCTGCCATTAGAAGATCACTCCTGCCGAGGCTTGGTGAACTCTATACACATCTAGTCCAAACAGTGCATCTTTAATCTCCACATTTGAACGAACGGTAACACTACCTCCACCAACGGAAAGGGATTCTACATTGCCTAAATTGTGATCTCGGTAAAGCACTCTAGCGATGTCCAGACACGTCTCTCTGACTAATGGGGGATATACATATCTACTAACACTGACTGAATCAAGATGTGTCGCTGCTGTTGTGCCGTTGACCCCTCGTGTGACCGTTAGAGTGTTTGAGGAAATAGCTCGAATATACATCTGCTCAGTACCAATGAGGATCGTGTTTCCTACGGAAAAGTTAGTTGCTGATGTCAAGACAACTGATGTCGCACTAGTCGATGAAATTGCTCCATTGAGCGTTGTTGTGTCTGGAGAGGTGTCTTCGTTCCAACCCCATTTTCCTGCTATTGAAAGCACTTGTTGACCAGATCCGAAACTTTTTGTGGTTTCCTCTGTAAGCGTGATTTCAAACTTCGGTGAGGCATTATAGGGTCTGAGCAGATAATCGCTTGTAATGCCTTCGGAGAGCGTCTCCGACGAGCTGCGAGCGGTATCTTCATACGATGTCACAGTAGTAGCAGAAATCAACCATCTATCTAGTGGCACTGCTGCAACACGAGAACGAGTCGTAATAATTCCACCAGAATCTACAGTCTTGGATCTTGGGTCTTGAACAAGATCTCCTGACCCTAAATCGTAGAGCCGAGTCTGTACTACCACACCCCAAGAATTATCATTAACAAAAGCATCCATTCTTCTTGAAGCACTCTCCAGCAGATTTCTCAGTGTTGCTGCATCGCTTGTCCATCCAGAAGAATATGATGTTCCTGCTAAATAATTTCGAAACTCATCTGAGCTAGCGTAGGTGTGATATACGGTCATCTATTTGTTCTCTTTTGCCCTGCTTGCGTCTTTCTTGGTTGTTGTTGGAGGCTCTGAAAAAGCCCAACCATATTCCTTGAGAATTGCTGCATCGATTTCATATTCGATTCCTGAGTGGAATGTTTCTCCGCCTTCGATACCAAGCGGATGAATGCATGTAACTTTTGCCATATTTTCTTCCTATCTTTTCTTCTTTTGGACTTCCGCCCCTGCGAGGGGCGAAAGAGCGGAAGTCCAGTGGAAGGGTAGAGAGGTGGTGGTACCTCTCGTCTGCTAATTTCCTATCTACGCGGCACGAAGAATCTTGAACGCTTCGGCAGTTGCCATGCGACCATCTGATCTTGCAGTGGCGAAGAATCCGACTTGCCCATTGCCCATATACAAGCTGTCATTCCGACGGATACTCATTCCTGCTCTTTCAAACAGGTAGTATGCTGACATGTTTCCAGCGAGACCAATCTTCTCGGTTGAAGTGATAGTCGTGCCGAAAGGCTGACCAGATACATCGACGTTGAGGACTTGGCGACCCATCAAAAATGCGTCTGGAGCATTCGTAAGACTTTGAATAGCGTGAATTCCTGCTGCAGTTGTGCCGATACCATTGATGAGTCCTGAGATTGCTGATGGGAATACCCACCTGAAAGTCTCAACTCCACGATGCTGTTGAGGAACATCGAAATACGCATCCACGATATCTGCTGCGACAACTGATGTTGCATTGGCTAAAGTTGAATAGCCAACCGATGCACCAGCAGCATCGACACCGTTCACAATTCCGTTATAACGAGCGGTACCGTTTCCAGCTAAAATTTCCTTATCTTGGAATCTGCCATTTGCAGATTGGAAGATTTGAGTCAGTAGAGCTGGCAAGTTTGGCACTGAGTCTGCTAAGAGTTCATCAGATACGCGAGTTAATCCTGCGATCTTTAAAACGCCAAATGATACTTGACCGACAGTTGGAGTTTGCTCTGCCCCAGTGTATGCAGCTTCCTCAGCCAGATAACTCATTGCAACGCTGTCCAGTGTTGGAACATATCCATCTTTGGAATTTACTCTTAACACTGTACAAGAATCACGGAGCTGACCGCCTGTTGCTTCTGGGATAACGAATGTTGAGTTGATGAATTCTTCTGGTACGAAGTATCCACCCTCGTTGTCTGTATCTTCCTGCATGGCTTTTGTTTCATCTGCTGAGGCATTTCTAAAGAATTCATCTTGAGACTTAGCGGTAAACCACTTCATCCAAGTGTCTCTCTGGAACGCTGCTTCAGCTTTTAAGTTCGAGCCCATTTTGTCCTGCACCCAAGAAGTTTGAGCCATAGGTGGCAAGTCTTTTTGATAACCTGCTGGGCGGTAGTTTGCATCTACATGGTTACGGTAGGAGCCATCAGATCTCTTTTCATTTTGAGCGTCTGTTTTAGCTTCTTCCTCAACTACTGGAACAGTGTTCATTGGCTTCATTTCAGCCTTGAGGCTTTTAGCGATTCTTTCTTGAAGATCGCTCTCTTTTTCTGCTTGCTCTAAAGTAGATTCCATCTCCTGAGTTAGCTTTCCAGCCATCTCTAAATCGCCTTCAGCTAATGCTGATTCTGCTGACTTGCGGAGAGCTTCTACTTGAGCGAATTTCTCTTGTGACATTATTTGTTCAATCCTTTGTTTAGTCGCTTGGTTGATTGGCGTAGTCGAGAGGCAATGAGTTTTTCAACTATTGTGTCTCGCTCGTCGTGCTTTTCATTTCCCTGTTCAAGATCGGCAGAGTGAGATTGCTCTGGCTCTGTGGATCTGTTTTCAGGTAACTCTGAATTGGCATGTTTTGATTGGTCGGATTCGGTAACGACTACATTGAAGTTTTCAAAGTAGGCTCGTTCTTCTTCTGTCATGAAATTATCTTCTTTGGCTGAGAGTGTTCCTGTATTAGGTGACGCTCCTCTAAGAACGCTCGACACCTCTACCCAGTCGAGGTCTTTTATTCGACGAATAAGTTGGTTGTTTTCTCGGTCAAGTTCTATACCGTTTTCTGGAACATTAAACCCAACACTCCACTCCCTTACGTATCCGCCTGCTACGTTCGAAAAAGCATCTCTCCCTGCCTGAGTATCCAAATTGAATTGAATCTTGTTGTAGAGCCTTGCAGAGCCGTCTGCTTGCTGAATAGCTTGTGCATCAACTACTTTTCCTACAACTGCAGATGAGTTATGTCCTACAAGAGCAGGAATGGGAAGATTGTTTTCAATAGATTTATTGAAAGCACTGGACTCTATTACATCTCCATCACTGTCAATAATGCCCATTGAATTCGTAAATGCTTCGACTATTCCTTGCGATTCATCAAGCACTTTGATATCGCTAATTCGTGACTGTTTGTATTCCATTCGTCATCTCCTCTTTCAAGAGTTCAGCTTGTTTCTCTGCCCATTTCATAGACTGGTCTGGCTTTAAAGGATCGCCTCCCCATAAAAGAAAGGTGACTGCTTCTGCACTTGGGAAATTAGGGCTTTCAGGATTATTACTGGCAGCAGAGTTCATTTCGCTGATGTGGTTTTTAAACCAGTCATTCATTCTGATAACTTTGTCATCGGAGATATTGCCGTGGGCTAAACCAACAGCTTCATCAACGATCTGTTCAGTGGCTCCATTAGCGATATAACCTTGATCGAGATATTGCAATCCTCTTGCTGCGTTTTGTTGCATATAGACAGGCACTTGTACTTTTATGAAATCGATAGATGCTTCTAATGCGACAGTATCTACCAGTCCAAGTTCTTCTACTTGAAGTGAAGAAAGCGGAGACCAAGAGAGCCTGCAATTAGGATGAGAGACAACGGTTCTTGATTGCTTGATTGGATAAATTTGTTCGTGACGCTGTGAGCAAGTTCTACCGTCAGAGCCTTCATAATTATCAGCAGGATCGCCGTCTGGATCATAGGCTTGGACATACTCAACTTCTTGAGCTTCGTAATAGCCAAGAGTGGTGGCGTTCATAGCTCGCATTACTTCAGTTCGTGCTATCGTTCGTGCTCTGTTTGCGTATGTTTCTCTCGCCAGAGAATTAACACCTGGGAAATTCTCGTCAGGCACTCCTCTAGCAAGTTGATCGATACTGTATCCACGCTCTACAGCAGTATTGACAGCTTTACCAACTGCTCGTTCTGTCTCATTCCACATCTCGGTGACTGTGAGATCTGCACTCTGCAGAATTTGAGTGACAATAGGACTTCGATCATTAAACTCTAATGCACCTGCAACACCAGAATTAAGAACAGTGTCCCAAGTTGTTTTAATGATTTGTCCGTAGCCATTTCGTATTACATCATTCAATCCACTACGACCGTCAGGAGGAAGAATGCCACTTGGATTGACATCATCAATTCCTATTTTTGTTATTTGTGTCTGACTGGAAGCACTTCGTTCAATAAGCCTTCCCATTTTGCCTGCCACTTGGTCAGCAAGTTTCTTGAAGTATTTAACTAAATCTGCTTCAAGTATTTCTGTGAGATCTTCTCGTTGTTGAGAGAGAGTCCTATTTAGTTTTGCTGAGCGTGGTAAGACAGGAGCTTTTTTAAAGTTTTCAACAGGAATCCCTGCTTGGAGTAATTCAGGAGCAGGTGCTTGAAGTTGAATTGGATTATCTGGATCTATTTCTAAAACAGAAGTAGGAACACGTCTCAATTCGCCATTGTCAAGAGCGTTATATCCAAGTGCTGCTCGTGCTTCGTTCAAAGAGATGATTCCATCAGTGAATTGCTTACTGATTCTCAATGATATTGCATTGACATCTTCTTGGAATGCTTTGACATCTTCTGTTGCTGCTCTAACTGTGACATTGCGTTCTCTATTGCTGACTTCTAAAGCACGATATAAGAAGGCGGCTATCTTGTTAACAAGTGGTGCAACTGTTTCTGAAATGAATGATTCTCTCGCTTGTTCATAATTGGAATAGCTGCTGACTTCTAATCCTGACTGAAGTCCTAACAAAATTGGAGGTACTCCGAAGGTTGCACAGATGCGAGTCTCTGTTGTTCTTGTCAGTGCTGCTGTGTCCATATCCTTGAGAGGTGGACTGATAGATTCATAGCTTGCGTCTTCATCGAGGACTGCAAGATTTCCCCAACCATTTTTTCCTGAAAAACTGCTTCTCCATTTTGACCGTGTGCTGTTTGCTTCTTCTTGTGAATTGATGCGTCGTTTGAGTTTGAGTAACCCTGCAGGTATTCCTGAATTCGCAAAATAACTTTTCGTGAAATCAGCGATACTAATATCGAGGTTAACATACCTCGAACAAACTTGAAGTGGAGAGAGTCCATAGACATCATCAGCAGCATTAGGCAATTTAAGATGAGATATTTCAGTGGCAGGAATGAAGTATGTGCTGCCGTTGATTTCATATTCATATCGATATACTGATCCATTTTCAATATCAATAGTGATGCGATCTGATCTTAATAATTGAAGGCTGATGATGCGACCTGATCTATTTCTTTCTTTAAGAACATAGGCATTTCCTGTGGTGTAAAGATAGACGGTAAGTAGCTCAATAAAATCAGCCTGAGATTGTTCCGCGTTGGGAGATGCGAGAATTGCAGCTAACTCATTATTCGAGGCGTTGATCTGCTCTGCACCTCCCTCAGCGGTTAGTCGTTCAAGAAGAAATTTAGGTGCCGATACTGCTGTCGCTATTTCCCTAACGCAAGAGTTAACAACAGTGTTCCCATCGAAGCCTTGTTTCGCGTAGGTATTGTAGGAATCTGCTGCGTTGCTATAAACATTATCTGGGGCGAGCGGTACTGTGACCTGAGCAAACTCTTGCTCTTGTTTCGTCCCCTCTTGTGCTAAGAGACGAGTAAGCCAACTCAGCTCAAATCCCCTTTCGCACGACAGCTTTGAACTTATATTCTACGGCAGAAATCACTGACAGTGCAAATATAATCTATCTTGATGGAATGAATTTATAGTAAATTATAGTTTTCTATAGTAAATGAGTTGATATGTAACCTAGAATTTACTTATAATTATTTTACAAAGAAAGGATTATGAAATGGCAACAGTATTCAAGCCAACAACACATGGAAAATATGCTTATGAAACATTTCGTGAATTTGCAAAACGAAATTCAAATAATCATTTGAACAATAATCAAAATGTTTGTATTCAGGCAGTTGCGTTCGTTCTAAACGGAGCAAACGAAAAAGTCAGATATCTACATAATTGTGAAGACCTTATTCGTGCTGTTCGGTTGAGTGGATTCCAAGTTCGATCTCGAAAATCAAATTTGAAGAAGAATGCAACAGTTGGTTCCGCTCGTGAAGTTATCAAAAAACTTAAAGCAAAAGAGGAAGAAAAATTCTTCTGGTTTCAAGTTCCAACCAGAGCATACATCGTTCGCCTTGAAGGTCACATTTTACTTCTTGACGGTGAAGGCAAAACTATTGTCGACACTGACCCAAGAAAAGTTGATAGACGAAAAGTCACAGGCTTTTATGCAGTCAGCTTTTTACACGATGTGAAAAATGCAGAAATGCACATGAATTCTCCTATCTATAGAAAGGATAATGAACAGATTAAGCGAGGGGTGTACTAGAAAAATCGAAAACGGACGACAGCGTCCGTTCAGCGTGTCGTGGTGGATACGCTCTGAAGATGATAGCCAAATAAAAGAAAGGTTTAGGAAATGACAAATCAAATCAAATGTGAATGTGGATCTTGGATGATGCTTCGCACTGCTCGAAGAGGCTACAACGCAGGAAATAAATTTTGGGGATGTGCATCTTATCCAAGATGTAAAAAGACTCAAAATTACTTGACACAAGAAGACATCGAAGCTGCAGAGCAAAGAGTCTACGACGCGTACGAAGCGAGAGCGACTATGACATATGGAGATTACGTCATGGAGCTTTACGAGAACGCACCATACCAAGGTTGGTAGATGATTCCAACAAGGGAACAATCAAAAAACTTTTTGATGGTTTCCGTGTTCGATACATCAAAAGCGAACAAATAAAAGAAAGGTCATAGGGATGACAGGTGGTAACCACCGATGGAATGAAGACAATGAGTTTGATGATTTGGATTGGGAAGACCAAAACAATTCATCAACGAAACAAAAAGGAAAAGGAAGCCTACTCGGATTCCGTGATAACTATGAACAAATGAAAGGAAATTTCAATTACGGAAGAATGCTCAGTCGAGCACTCCAAGAAGCGAAATATGATCCTGACATTCGTTTATCAAAATCATGGACATCTACTATCGCTCCTGCACTTAGTGAAAAGGCGATCTCGTACAGCGTGACGACTGCATATTACGCAGACATTGATCGATACATCACGTTTCTGCAGATGACGCAAGGCGATGAGATTGTATCTCTACCGATTGATGCAACAGTTGTCAAAAAGATGATGAGCCAAATGGAGCATGTCAAGTTGACACCTGAGCAACGCAGAAAAACGAATGAGAGAAAAGCTCAAGAGCGATTGCGTAAGGCAAACAGAACGCCACATGAATTTGTGGTTTGGGCAACTGTTGCTGGTAGATGTAAGAGATGTCACAAAGGCAGAAACACAAACGCTCACCTAACAGCGTTGGCGAAATAAAAGAAAGTCTGGGGGCAGGCAACTGCCCCCAAGAAGGGATTTGAGAAAATGAGTTACAAAAAAAGCAAAACTGAAAATGGCGAAACTCGATATGTTGCCTCGACTAATGAGTTGGAGCATCTCGTCTTCGATTCAGAATATGATGTTCCTGCTGATGTAGCAGATTTTCTGAATGGTGAATTGTTAGCAATGTATCAGGTTCAGAAATGGCTGTTATCTAGTATCAAAGAAATATCTTCAGTTCTTAAAATGTATGAACTCCGTCAAGAGGAACTTCCAAGAACTAATGCGTCTTGTCTCCGTGATGAGACTCTTGAAATGTGGAAGACTGTTCACCACAAACTTTTTGAAGTCTACAACTTCGCTACTCAGGAATATGAGTTCGACGGAATTAAGGGTCATAGCACTGAACCAAGAGATACGATCAGATCGATGGTCGAATCTCAAGACCACCTAGACAACTTGAGAAAGGCATTCGGCGAAGAGATACCGCTTGCTCAACCGAAATATCTCGAAGCAATGGGGGAGGTTTTGGCAAAACAATTCAAGCTCTAGCAGTTTCCATTCCTTGCTTGGCAATACCTAAGTATAGGAAGAAGGAAAAAACGCCCATACGTCGCTTACAGGCGTATGGGCGTCAAGTAAATAGACCGAATTAGAACTAGAAAAGGAAAAGACAATGAAATTGAATATTGAACTCGACTTAGAAAATGCTGCCTTCGAAGATAATCTGTTTGAAGAAGTTCAGCAAATTCTAAAGAAGGTACCAGAGAGGATATTTCGTCTCGAAGGAGGTGAATTTGAAGGTGCTCATTGTGGTCTTCTGTTTGACAGCAATGGCAACAATGTAGGTTATGCAGTGTTTACTGAAACGGAGGATTTGAAATGAAGTTACTAACGAAAGAAATTGAAAAGAAACTTACCAAGCGATTTGAACGGAGGGATCGTATCGATAATGAACTCGCATCTACTGTTGGCATCGCTGACGATGATGAGGCAGTTGTAAAATTCTTTAATCCAACTGGCAATGGTACTTGGTATATCTTTGAAGGAGAGAAACTTTACGATGATGATTGGGAGCTGTTTGGAGTTGCCGATCTTGGAGAGCCTGAATGGGGATATGTTCTACTCAGTCAATTAGAAGATATTGAATGTCCTGTAATTATAAACGGAGTTCAAATTGGTACTATTGGCATTGAGCGAGATATTTATTCTAAGATGCCAACTCGTAAACAGTTGAGGGAAGAATTGAGAGTTGTATGACTTCAAAAAAATATTACACAAAAGATGGTGAAGAAATTCCTGACATATTCTTGGTCAAAGTTGAGCATACTTATATGGTGACAGGCTTAGGTGAACAATATGGAAACGAGGCTTTTGACAATACAGATGAGCTGAAAGGCTTTATCGCTTATGAGCTGACTGCTTCCGTCGATAGTTTTGTCGATTGGGATAAGATTGCAGGCGGTTGTATTGAGCTAACGAGTGTTGAAATAATCAAGGCAATGGTTATCGATCCTGATGGCGATTAGAGAGGTCTTATTAGACTTGAAATAATTACAACATCAATATGAAAAAAGGAGGGTTAGCAATAGCCCTCCTTTTTTTTACCATAAACCCTGTGAAGGTTTATCTAATATCAATTCTGTAAGACTATGAACAAGTGCATCAACACGGTCATCAGCATTACCATCTTGACCAGTAAATGAAATCATCTGATCTTCTAATTCAGACATAACTGCAACGTGAGAGATCTTCCCTTGTTCATAGAGAGCTGCTACAGGTTCAGCTCTCAGTTTTTTTCCGCGACTCGCTGTAATACGTTTGACTGGAACAGTATTGTCAACAGTACCTAAAACGAAAGTTAAAGTTTCCCCACCTTGGTTTGCTTCTACAATCACTCGGTCTGCTTGAAACTCGTGATACGTTTCTGAAACTCGTTTTGCCCAACCGTCAGGTGATAATCTGCACGAACGATCTGCCAGTACATAACCACGACCGTCCATACCAAGACCGCACACTACAATCCCAGTTTCGTCGCTGGAAGCGTTAGAAGTGACTGCAGGGTCTACGGCTACTATTACTCTATCTAGTTCTGGAGCTTCTTTAACACGAGGTTCATCTATCAAAGGCATTTGCCATAAGGCACCTTCAACATCTTCTAAAAGTTCACCAAGAATTTCCTGCCTGCCAAGCCTAGTGCCTTCGTATTGATTTATTATTTGGTTAATAAATCTATCTGAAAGATTATCTTTGTTGTCATAGGTTGTTCCTCTTGTAATCACTGTCGTAGGAGAATCAAGAATTGACTTCACAAGTTTCGTTGGTCGAGGTGTTGTTGTAACCACAGCTCTTGGGTCAACTCCTAACCGTAATCCCAAAAGCAACATATCCCAAGTCTGAGGATTCTTCCATGCTGCTAATTCATCTGCCCAAGCTGCGTCATGCTGCACACCTCTCAGGCGATCTGGTTCCTCTGCTGAATACAATGTGGCGATGGCTCCATTATTCCAGGTCAATCTTCTTTTTGACGGTTCATAGATTGGTCTGTGACTTGGCTTAGCTGTTGCCATAATGCCTGACTCGCCTTCAACAATAACGTCTCGACAATCTGCACTGGTTGGGGCAACAAGAGCAATTCTTTTTGAACCACTCAAAACTTGATTGTGAACCCACTCTGATCCTGATCGCGTTTTGCCTGCTCCACGACCTGCAATATATGCCCATACACTCCAATCACCTTCTGGTGGGTTTTGTTCAGGTCTGCCTAAAATATTCCATTGAGGAATCCGCTGTTGCATCTGTTCATTGGCGAAGGCGAGGGCTTGTGCCTGTATTATCTTGGGATCCATTTTTACCTATTGAGGAATTCCTGCTTCGCTGAAATACTCTCTCGAAAAATGCCTGTGAGATAATTTGTTTCCATCACTGCGTTTTGCTGTCTTACCCCACGAGCCTGCATACATAAATGCTGACCCTTAAGCACAACGGCAACACCAAGAGGTGGATATTCTGTTGCGGCATTCTGCAAACTGTTCCCAATGTCTCTGGCGAGTCTTTCCTGAATTTGAAATTGGCGAGCTTTATTATCTACAAGCCGAGCAATCTTACTTAATCCAACAACTGCTCCATTAGGGATATATCCAACATCAGCTGTTCCAAAAAATGGAAGCATGTGATGTTCGCATGTTGAGAAGAATTCAATATCTCTAACTATTACCATTTCATCTGTATCGTCTTCAAACCATTTAAGGTCTATTTCATTTGTGTATCCACTAAAGAGTTCTGACCACGACCGTACTACGCGATTGGGTGTTTCTAACATGCCTGCTCTAGTAGGGTCATCACCGATAGCTTGGATAATAGATTTCACAAGCTGTTCCTTATTTTCCACGCTGCCCTCCAAACATTTGAATATGTAATCTGCCAGTGACGTTGTATTTGCGATCAATACTTGCCTGAGATATTTCAGTCAGTCTTTTATCAAGCACTTCACTCGTGACCCCTTCAGGCATAATCCAAACACGGTCAACATCAATTTGATGTGCTGCAACAATGTCATCAACTTCTTTGAGATCGTTGGTGTTTTGAACAACAAATTTAAATGTCGCATTGGGGTCAGCTACATACTCAAAGAGATGAGGAGTGATTCTTTTATTTAACGGATCTCCTGCATGTTCTAATTTTGGGGAGACGTTATAACGAATCTCTTTATTTGGAGGCATTGGTTGCCTTGTGCCATTTGTTTCTATTTCCACTTTGTAGTTTCGCGATATAAGCTCGCTACAGAGAATGGCTAACGTGTTGGACTGCAAGAGGGGCTCACCCCCTGAAATGACGATTACAGGCACCTTAGGGAGCAGAGTAACAACTTCATCAATGTCATATCTTGTATTTTCTACCTTTAAGTCATATCTAGATGCGTCCCAAGTGTAAGGAGTGTCACACCAAGTACAGGTGAGATTACAACCGCCTAAACGAATGAAGGCTGCCTGTTTTCCACTGTTGACTCCTTCGCCTTGAACAGTTGGACCAAATATTTCATTAATAATAATTTGAGTCATTCGTAATACACCGCACTCGTTCCATCTGTTTCTTTAACTGTGATAGAGCTGAGATTATTTCCCCAAGGAAGATCCAAGGCTATTGCAAAAAATTTCTGAGCTAGGTTTTCTGCTGTTGGATTGAAATCTAAAAAATCATTTAAATTTCTATGATCGTATTGACTGTCAATAATCTGTTTGAAATCTGCGAGGTCTCCGTAATCAACTATGAATCCTACTTCGTTGAGTCGATCAGATCGTAGACATACTTCTACCAAATAATTATGACCATGTTGACGTGAGCATTGATGCGTCTCAGGTAAGTTGTAGAGAAAATGTCCTGCAGAGAATTTGAACTCTTTTGTTATTTCATACATTACCGCCTCCTTTTATGTTTTATGAATGCTTTGAGCACATCGAATTGATTGCGGATAAAATCGACATAATGACTTGGATGTACTCGAGGGATTCCGCTCGCTGAGACTAAAGAACCCATTTGAGATAGAGGTTCTGTTTTCCATTTAACGTGATCGTTTAAGTTATTATTTTCAAATGCAACCCATCGTCTAAAACAGGCTTGGCACTGCCCACAATTATCTATGTCAGGTGAATAGCAGGATCGAGTATTTAACAAAGGTTCCAGAGAATTTCCCAACTCCAGGTATTTCTTGACTATTTGAGATTTTGTATTTTTTTGAAACGGAGAGAATACTCTGACTGGTTTGTTTGCAGTGTATGAAAGCAAATTACTCATCAGCGTAAAGAAGCGACTATGCTTGTCTGCACTTAATTCGCCAGCGACGGCACAAAGTGCAATCTCGTCAGCATCATAGATCGCTTGTGCTAAAGAAATCAATAATGGATTTCGTTGAGGGATAAACCCTGATTCATGCTCTATCCACTGTTCCTTTAAAGAGAGCGATGAATGGATATCAAAAGGCAAAGACAGAGATGTCATTGTCTCTATCTCTTTTTTTGCATACTTATGTTCAATATCAAAATAAGCGAGATCCCAATCGCTTCCTAAGACTTTTGCTCCAATGTATGAATCTAGACCCCCACTGTAGAGCAACACTTTTTTCATAGTGGCCACATCCATTGCTTTCGTGGATGTGTGTTGCTATCCATAAGCCAGTGAAGTGCATAAGGCCATGCTCTGCCTTTAGTAAGACACAACAGAGCGATCACAGTGAGCGGACTATGGGTGATTCGAGAGAGGCGAACTCGGATATCTTGTTCTGGCAATTTCTCTGAAGCAGTGAATAAAAATAGATTGCCAAGATCAGGAGCTAAAGTCCAAGCAACATCAGACAGCTTTCGCCTTACGATATAAGCGGCTATCGCATGTTCTATTGGGTGTGACATTGTACATATCCTTCATAGTGGTTTAGTAGGTATGGCAGCTTGTTTCCCATAGTCGCCAAAAAGACTTTAGTGCCATAACGTGCTTCTATGTCTTCCGCATAGCGTAGCCACGCCACAGCAGCGGCAGATTCACTTATAGGGCTTCCACCTCTCCATTCCGTTTCCTTGAAACAATCCGACACTCGCAATCCGTGAGATCGTATTAGTGAAACGATCCAAGGGTGTTGTTTTATTTTGTCAGGCAGATTTTTTTTGGAGACGCTGATAAATTTCCCACCTCCGCTATAAAGCGTCATCAATCCCCAACGTGAGGTATTCCATGACGATGCGTCTACAGACGACGGTCGCCATCTGTAAATCAAGCTGGCTTCTGTTTTTCCTAAGAGGTGAATTGAGGCGTTTATTTTTCTCGATTGCAATTCTGCTTTAACTCTGTCAATCCATGCGAAATAATTTACTTTGCTCGCTCCTAAATTACCGAGAGCAATAATTTTCGAATCTCGGTAATGTTCTAACTCAGATAAGTGAGCACCTCTTGTGAATATTGGAATAGGGTCGAGACCGTGTTCTTTTAGCTTTATATAATTTGCGAGTGTCTTTTTACTATCTCCCAACACATCAAGAGTCATGTATCCATAAGGTTTGATGGGGAGAGCTTTAATAAACTCAACATATTCTGGGATCGTGATCTCTGCTCCTACAGTCTTGACAGAGAACGCACCTGAATCAATCATAAGTTCTGTTTCAGGCGGTGCTTGCTGCAGGAACGATTCTATTTCCTTGAGCTTGGCAAGTGCGAACGATACTAGCACATTGAATCGGAGCTTATTCTGCTCTTGCAGAACTGTATCTATTAACAAGTTCTTTAACCTCGTCCATGACTATTTCATACGCTTCGTGTTCTACGAAAATCTTGATTAAGGACTCTGACTGATTCATTCCATCTGCATTAGTATTTTCAGTGTCTTCCCAATCACCTTTCCAGTCGTGGGTTAAGTCTTCCAACATCTCGGCTAAGTTTTGAGGGACATCAATGCTCGCAATCAATTCGACTATTGCGTCCTTGTCTGTCACAGCCATTGCAGCAATAGGATCGATAGTTGCTAAGATGAGTTTTTCTTCTTCGTCTGTTAAGTCAACATACACGACAGGAACTTCTTGCTCGTTGCGAGAGATGGCAACAGAAGCTCTCATGTGACCATCTACTACATGACCAGTTCTTTGATTGACGATAATGTGCTGAACCCATCCAACATCAGTTAAGGAAGATTCTAATGCGTCTTGTTGAGCTTTTGGATGGATACGCCAGTTGTTGGGATTCGCTAATAATTGTTCAGGGTGTTCAGTGCCTGTACCAACGATTCTGTTCTCGTATGCCATAGCCCCTCTACTTATCTAAGCCCATGTGCTCCATTACGAATTGGACAGCTTCTTCCTGAGCTTGTTCGTCCATGCCTTTTTCACGTGCTAATTTGCGAGTGTCTTCTATAATTTCGTCCCACGAGATATGAAACTTCTCAGGTGCATTCAGTCCTAGGAGTTTTGTGATAGCGTCTTGACATGCCCTTGCTTCACGAACAGCCGCGACGACCCCTTTTGTGGCAGGACCCCAAACAGACAGAAGCAGACGTTCATAACGTGCTAATGCTAGACGAAGTTGTTGTTCTGTTGGTTCTAGGTGTAAGCGAGCGAATGCTCTGTCAGCAGCCTTCTTAGCATCTGTAGCATTGCGATATCCGATTTGTTCTGCAATGTCGGAATATTGGGCACCTGCTAATCGTAAGCGTAGAGCCTCTTGCTCATTCACTCGTCTTCGTTCTTTCGTGCCTGCTGGCAACTTAGACGACATGTCATAAATAGTATCATATCAAACCGAAATATTCCACACGCACGCGTACGCGATATATAAGTATCAATTCTTCTTATTACTCCTTAAAAGTCCAAGACTTTTTGCCTTCAAAGGGTGCTCGCTGATCCACCCATTACATCGATCACATACTGGTATCACAGATCCGTCCCTTAGAGCTGCCTGTAAGCCTCCTGCTCGCCCTCTAGATAAGATTTCATGTAGATGTTCAGAAGTGCCTGTGCAGACGTCAGGAATCGAAGCCTGACACTTCCCACCTACAAGGGAATCTCTTAATGGTGCATAGGTGTCTTTATAGAATGCAGCTCTTTTCTTACTAATTTTGTTCATGGGTTTTTTAGGTGCTTTGAATGTTGAGTTGAAAGCTAAGCGATCTTCTTCAGGCATATTTTCTTAACTCCACTATTAGACATTCATCTTCATAGTCCACATCTCGTATCCTTGTGAGTAGGTCAACAGGGTCGCCAAGTAATTTGAGATCTTCTAGTGCTCGCCAGATAGGGTGACAGACTGCTGCAAAAGCAAAAGGTTGTCTAGGGCGATAATAGCCGTCACTCTTAGGTGATGCACGCTGCAAAGTAATTATGACAACACCTTGATCAATGCCTTCATCTACATCAGCGAATGCTTCTATAGTTTGTCGAGTGAGATCGATCTCAGCTTCTGCACGTCGTTCTGATTTGCGTAATGAGCCGAGCCATGACAACGAATGGTCTAATCTGCTATAGAGAATCCTACTCGTCATTCACTAACTCCGCGAAATCATTGAGGGTCAGCATGACGTAATGCTGCTTCGGTCTGCCTCTGCCTTGAGCGTGTTCTACTACTACTATGGGTATTTTTGGGCTTATATGGGGCTTACAATCAGCCAGAATTGCTGCTTTTGCCTGTAAAAACGCCTTTTCTAGCCATTTTGGGAATGCGTAAGCACTGGAACGTCTTTTCACTTCAATAGAGAAATCTGGGTGTTCAATGTCTGGAGTATCGCCTCGACCGTTTACTGGTACGCGAGTGCCTCCAAGTGCTGCTGCTACATATCGTTCAGTCGCTTTCCATTCGCTACTCATTTGGCACAACTCCAAGCATTGAAGGTTCGGTGTCTTTCAAGGAATACGATATAGCCTGCATTCAAGTTTTCTACTGGGTCGTACAAATTGAAATTGAGGCTCAATTTAGGATGCCACCTTGTATTGATTTGAAGGAGACCGATGCTCTCGCCGTGATCTCCGACCGCATTGGCTCTTAGGCTGGACTCACACATGGCGATATCAAATACATGGTGGTGGTAATGTTTTGCCCAGACCGACTGCTCGAGGGCGAAGTAAAATCGCTGCTCTCGCGTCATAACAGGATCTTCATCGTCCGAGTACGCATTGACAGGGTTTGTAGTGAGGAGAAGCGTAACAAGCGAAAATCCAATTCCCCATTTCTTCAAAGCCAAAACAGACCGTAACAAAGACCCCCCTTTAAAGGGGGTCTTGTTACGTTGCTCGCATAACAGTGTTATATAACATGTTATGGAACGGAAAGAATTCATACTTGTACCGCCTCGGTAACGAGTGCAATCTTTCCATCAACTTTGATAAAGAAGTCCTTATTTCTATTATACTCGACTCGAATAACTGCTTCAGATACTCCAGACAATTCTGAAAGTTCTTTTGTTGACATAGGCAGTCCGCCATTGTCCTTAAGTGCTTTCACCATCTTCCATTTATTTGATTGCCCTTGAGGTTGAACATTTGAATCCAGATCTCTGAAATCTGCGGATTCATAAAGTATTTCAACTAACCTCTGATCTTGTGTGCCGTCATCAACGTGGTGAATGTTATATGCGAGGGTCTTTTGCTTGACTGTGTGATTACGTTTCACATCTTCAAGCGTGACACCTGTTCCATCATCTGATGACCGCATAACCCAAACACGACAGACCGAGTTTTCTGTATAGACAGAACCTATCGCTGACTGCTTCGCGTTTCTGTTTGTTAATGCCTCCTTTGACATATGGTCTATTGCCAGTACAGGAAGATTTAACTTTCGTACAGCATTGAATAATTGAATAGTAGATTCAGCATCTTCTGGGGCTCCTCCTCGTGCCATTCCAACTGAATCGAGAACTAAAAAACCAATATCATATTCAATAACTTTTTTCTTCAATGACTTCACTAGTTGATGCAGTGATGCCACTTGTCTTTGATAGAAAAGAGATTCACTTGAAAAACGACCTTCAAGACCTGCTCCTTTCCATAATGACTGACATCGTTCAGCGTGGATTTCTGGATCAGCCTCCCAGTCGAGGTATAAAACAGGACATACCACCTCAGGCTGTATTCCTAAGAATGGGATTGCTGTCGCCACGCTCATTGCTGCTGCAATGCCAATCGTGCTCTTACCTGTTCCACCACCTGCTGCAATCAAAGTTGGTCTTGATGTCTGCTCTATAAAATTAGGGAGTAACCATCTAGCTCGATCAGCTGCTTCAACAGTAGCTAAATCAATGATCGGCTCTCCTTGTCTATATCGCTCCTTCGCTAAGTAGTTGACTTGAGTAAAAAGCCCATGCCAATCAATATCAATTCGCTCACGTAATTGTTTATTTACTTGAGGAGATGAAGTGAGCAGATTCCAATTTCCTGAGTGCATCAATCCAGCATTAACTGGATCGCTGCTCCTTACTTCAATTTCACAATTTAAAGAATTAGTGCCACTGGTAACTTTTTCTTTGAAATTTTCCATTTTGATTTCTACGTTTTCTTCAGGAAGAAGAAATCTATAAAAATCATCTGCGTAAGTCGCTTCAACTTTCATGGACTGTGACCTCCATTTGTAATGCTCCTATGTTGCGAGGTTCATTAGAGAATGCTCGCTCTACTAGCTTCTGCCCTTCCTGATAATCTTTGCGACGCTCTATCCATTCCTTCATCACATTAATGTTGAAAATAATTCCTTCTACTGATGTATGAATAAAATTTGTATAGACATTCGCAACTAAACGATTGAGAAATTCAATGCCACCAATCTCGTCATATTTCCCTGCTCGGAAAAGTAGGTGAGAAACAAGAGTCGGCATAATTGGAATTGAGCCTTCCCTTCCTTCCGACGATTTTTGCATAGCTGCGGAAGTGACTATCGCTTCCCAAATATGACCCAAGGTGTAATCCCTAAACCAGTTTGAATGTAGTCCTGTTCGCTGACGTATCTCATCGATATCTTCAGGCATAAGAAAGAGCATCATTGCACCTATGATCTGCTGCTCTGTTTGAGCAACATACGCTGGTGAGCCATCTGCTAATCTTTGTTCTTTCATTTAAGTTCTCCAGAGGTCGATGGCTCCAAGAGAAGATCTGATACGAGTAATACTCCCCTGCCTTACCAATACCAGATCCTCTTTCAGAGCCATCGACCCCTAATCCCTAACTCCTACAGCTACAACCAATTTTGTGACATGTTTCTTTAGGCAATAATTGATTGACTTGCTGTAGTAATAAACACATGAGAGCAGCTCCGACGAAAGTTCCAAAAAGGAACAGTGCTCCACTAAATGAATCTTCAAATAACATCAACAGCCTCCAATCTCATCTGCAGACGTATTGGACGATCTCGAAGTTCAAGCTCGTCTGTGATCTCTCTTAAAAGATTTTCTAATTCAGCGTCACGCATCATGCCGAGTTCGTAAGAATTACACATAATCTCTCACCCTCTTGGCACTTTGGGAGTCACCAACACTTTCAAAATAATCAGCTATATGGTCTGCTGAAAATCGAAAAGTTTTGTAGGAAAGTTTGATATAACCAAGCGTTCCATCTTTTCTCATCTGGACTATTTTCTGATCAGATACTCCAAGTATTGCCGCCACTTCATGCTTGCTGAAATATTTAGGCAATGGAAGATCTGTTAATTCCGTTGTCATAAAATTCTCCTTAATGGCTTATTGCTATTCACACTTAAAATTGATGGATGCTCCGTATGTGGCTGGCTTGCCAACATAGGGTGAGATTCCTCTCCGCACCGCTTACAGACACCGATCAATCTGTTCTTCACTGCTTCGTGTGCAGGTGGCAGAACATAATGATGGCTACCTTCCTTAGAAAGGCAGGTTGTCTGGATCAATTTTTTGTGACGAGCCATTAGCTTCCTTTCCTTGATATTCAATTCGCTCAGATGTGAATTCCTTCACCTGGATTTTTTCACCTGTCTTCTGATCGTCAAATGACCAACTCGTGAACCTAGCATCTGGTACTCGTAGTCGTTGATTTGCTGCAAGAAATTGAGCAGCTTCTTCAGCAACTTCAGCCCAGAGGACAATTGGAATCCATTGACTCCTTTTGCCCTCCTCTATAACTAATGTCAGCTTCGTGCGAGCTGTACCGTTTTGGGTATAAGTCATTTCAGGATCGTCTTTGAGCGTTCCTTCAAATAAGCAGCTATTAATGTCCATCAGTTAGCTCCTTGAATTTCAACATTGGCAAGGTGCAATTCAACACCGACATCTTTACCCATTACACAAGGTTTTCGATTATCCAAAATATGCCCCCAATTACCTGTATTAGGGTTATGTAGAAGCGGTACTTTATGCTTTGGACATTGAGGCTGAGGTGCAGGTTGAGCACCTTGCTTCAGTGCTTCCTTTTCTAATGCAGTTTCATCTTGTGGAGGTGGAGTATCTCCATAGAGATATCTACCAACTCCAAACTTAACAGCAGCTCTTTTCAAAGCGTCTGAATAAGCAGATTTCATTGGCTCGGTTCCTTCAGCCGTTCCAACATCACATCGAGTGAGCCATTCACTTCCGTCAAAAGTGATCGACAGTGAACATTCAACAGAACCATCGCTCAATACTATGTAGCTATCAGTCCAACCTATTGGAGAGACAACATCGTCAAGTCTGTCCATTACCATTCGAGCAGTAATGTATTGAACCTCACCCCAAGATTGTTTCAAGGTTTTAACTTCACGCTCGTCAAAAGCTGCTTTTAATGCATTTGATTTTTCAACAAATGATTTCTTCTTTTTTGTTTCAGCAACCATGATCACTCCCCCCTCTCTGGGTCACATGTCCAACATCTTGGAATATCGTTTTTGCGTTCGCATTCTGGACATTCATAGGTCATGATGCCCTCGCAATCTCCATGCGTTTTTCAGCATTGGAGTCTTCACCATTGAGGATTTTGCTGTGATTTGGACCACGTCGGTAAACTTCCATATTTTTGCTTATCCCACGAACATGAGTAATCGCCTTGAACAGCTCCCAATTCCTATTCTGCAAGCCATCTTCGTCGAGCCGTTCTTGGTCTATTATTTGGAAATAATCTTCATCAGCACTGCCGATCCTGTCATAGCCTTCAGCACGTTCTCTGATTCGCTCATAAAGTGCGTCAAAAAGTTGATCTATTTCTTTTGAAATAGTTTCTTCTTCACACAAAAATTGCCAAATATAATGACTCTTTTTTTCCAATTTAGGGATATTCATTCCCTGCTGTTTTGTGTTATCATTCGTCATATCTCAAATCCTTTCTTTTATTGATATGAGATAAAGAGGCATCTGTTTCGGCAGATGCCTCTTCCTTTAAACAATTCTTTCTTGAGCAGAACGGAGGTCATTCTCGATGTATTCCTCAACAGAAATCTTCGGAATTTTCCATACCCTTCTAGCTCCAACACGTCTGGCACCTAGAAACTTCCCTGCCTCTGCAAGCTCAACGGTTTCTTTTCTAGACTGCCATAATGCTTTTCGAGTCTGTTCTAGACTCCAAATAAGTCTCTCGGACTCTGTTTTTTCGTTTCGTACCATATATACCCTTTCCACTTGATATGTAACTACTAGTTAACAATAGTAGTCTATACGAATATATAGATATTCTCTTTACATGTCTACTCATTGTGTCATGTCTAAATAATGTAATTAGTATAGACATGGTCAAGCCTACGAGTTATGTTGATTTTATTGAGCTATCAACTTTGGTGGTATGTAGCTCATAGAGGGGTATTTGTTATATGAACACTGAAAGCAATTCGGAGACTGTTTCCCCAGATGCAGCAGAACAAGATCAATCCAGACGAGCGACTCGGAAACGAAACGCAGAACAAATTGGTCGCCGACTAAGAATGATTCGTCTTTCGCGTGACGTATCGCAAGGAGACCTCGCAGAAGGTATTGAGTTTTCCAGAGCACACGTTAACGCCGTTGAAAATGACAAGTCATCGGCATCATTTGAATTCATAAATAATTGTGCAAAATTTTTTGACATCTCACTTGATGAATTTACAAAGCCACTTCCAACAGTCGATCCAGAAACCAAGCAACGATTCAGAGATCGGTTAGCTGCTATTTCACCTTACTTAAGAGAAGTTGATTATGAAGCGATGCTTGAAACATTAGAGGCGAGCTATATAGCGGCTCAAGAAGAAATCAAACACACAAAAAACATTTAACAACTTAGGGGGGAAGTTGTGGACTATAAAATAGAGCTAGGTGATCTTACTAAAAAAACTCCGCATAGAGTTTCAATTGAAGATACTGTTGCGAAATATAAATTTGATTATGTTGCTGCACTGGCAGAAGTAGGTGTGGAATTACGAAAGTTTTCTCCAAGAAGACCAGAGGCAAATACACTAGGAGAAGATGCAACAGACAATCAAATAGATGATCATTACAGCGTTCAAATCACTAAAGATGCTTCTTGGAATAATAAAGAAATCTATCCTCTACAAATGGCATTGATTGATTTCGACATTTCAACAATGGCAAAAAGGCAGCTCTTTTATAATCCTGAAATCGTTACAGAAGCTAGATTAGAGATTGTGGCGTGGGCTACCTATTGTCATCTCAAAGCAGGTCACGATAATGGACAGCTATACGAAATTGTCTGCAAGTCAAAAGATGCACCAAGAAGTGAAGCTGCTGAATTAGTCACCTTGAATTTTACTGTAGAGCCAGACCTTCCATGTTCGCACCTTGAGGAAGATAGACAGTTTGCTCAGGCAATGTTCGCTCTACATTATGAAGCTGAAGGCAGAGTCATAAAAACATATCAACGAAGATCGGCAATTGCTAATGGTGTCGAAGCACGTGAGAAATGGGAAGGAGATTGTTTCAGAGCTTTAGCAGATGTTGGCTATCAAGTTGAATATGCAGACCTTCCATACATTGTTGAGCACCTCCCTTGCAAAGATGGGGAGTTATGCACGAACGATTGGATTGAAAATAATTACGGCACATGTAAAGGAAAGCTCATCATCAGTAACTGGGCTTTAAGAAACAGACCAGAATTGATTCACATGATTGCTTGGATGTGTGTCTATCATAATTTAGAAGGTGGACATAAAAAAGACGATTGTCCGTGGATGCAACCTTATCAAGCTGACCGCACATTTATGAGTCAAGGCAGATCCTATGCTCGGCAAGTTGATCAGGATACGAATGCCTACTCCAGAGGAGGTATTTGTTCCCAAGCAGAATTCGGTAGAGCTTTTACATTAGGTGCTGACTTTAACGCAGGTACTAACGGCTCTCTTTATATTGAAACAGATGAATTCTTTGAGGAATGGTTCGACAGATTAGAAGCCGATTATAAAATCAAGTCCACTGCCAACAAAAAATAAAGATCCAGGGGTTGATAATGGCACCAATAAATCCTTCAGGTGACGGATCTGTATATAAAGATCACAGAAAAAATAAGAATCTTTGGATTGTTGAATTTAAGGTTGCACCTCAAGGAATAAAAAAACGTCATCGCAAGCGATTCAAACTGCGTAAAGATGCCGAAGCCTATCGCCGAGCATATATAACTGCACGTGATGAAGGTATCAGTCTTCAAGACGGAAATATGCTTGCCAGCGATCTATTCGATGAATGGATTGAATACGGCAAAAAGAGTTCTAGCTGGAAAGATAAAGATGCCTCTGATCAGCAAGATGACGTTAGACGATTCCTCAAGCCTCGATTCGGTCATAAGAAGATAAAAGAGATCACTGTCGCAGATGTGGAAAACTGGTCACTCGATCTTCTGCATGGAAAAGTAGAAGTGTCTGTTAAGTTAGGCAAAAAGACGATCACTCGAAAACGAGAGTACGCACCTAAAACGGTCAAAAATAAAATCAATCAATTAAGTGCTGCCTTAGATCTCGCAGTTCGTAGAAGATGGCTTAATTATAATGTTGCTCAAGATGCCGAAAAGCCTAAAGTTGACAATCGATTAAAGTTCAAGCCACTCACTCTAGAATATTTACAAGAGTTTAGAGCAGCGACAGAACGTCACGCTTTTGGAACAATGTGGTGGCTCATGAGTGCCACTGGTATGCGATGGGGCGAAGTGTCTGCCCTGCAATGGGATAATGTCTACGGATTTAAAGAAGATGAGCCTCTTAGGATTGATTGTCTTGTGGAGCTTACTCGCAAAGACGGCAAATGGCATATCGACACTCCAAAGACTCAATCAGGAATTCGACGCTATCCAATCACTACAAAGATACTTGATAAATTAGAAGACCATAAAGGAGTTCAAGAAGCCATTAGAGAGTTGAATGAGGAATTCTTGGGATGGGGAGATGCGGAAACAACTAACGGAAAAGTCAAAGATCTCAATCTTATGTTCACTACAGATGATGGAAACCCTATTCACAATTCAGTCTCATTAAAGGCTATGCGAAAATGCCTGCGTGATGCAGGTATGGATGCAACAATGAAGCACAAAGATTTGAGATCTGCTGTAGGAACAATTCTGATCAGCTTAGGACACACCCCACAAGAGGCATCAAAGTTTCTTGGTCATTCTGATGAGTCAATTACCAAAGGTCATTATATTCATGAAGATGGATGGAATAATCGTAAGCTAGATATGATTGATTCTCTCACCGAATAAGTACTCTTTTTACCCCTTAAATAAAAACTCGCCCCCTCCTTCGCCCCCTCCTGAGGGGTATTCGAAAGAATCGGAGAAGTAGTCAATAGTGAAATAAGGGCATGAAATGGGGATTCTGTTTGGTAGCGGGAGGAGGATTCGAACCTCCGACCTTCGGGTTATGAGCCTCTAAACCAATATTCCTCTACTTGTCTAGTGTTCAAAAAAGGCTGTATCTCAGGCTCATTTAGGTATAGCTAAATAGAAACATTACAAGGAGGATTTGAATCGCCCCCTCCTTCGCCCCCTCCTAGACCTCTACATTCATTTCTACTATCGGAGTTCCGCCATCTCGTCGTTGACCTAAAATTCTCTTATATGTCGGTCGAAGCCATATCTTAATTACTCCGAGAGCAAGAGGATTCATCATAGCTGCTTCAGGATATAAACCACTCGGTCTTCCATCGCGTTGGATACCTTCAACAAAACCTTTCAAGAATGAACCAGTGCAGGCAATGATCATTTCTTTCGTATTGAGATAGCCAACTGTCTTATTGAAGACTGGATACATTCGAGCGATCTTTCCTGCTATTGCTTTATGGTGGTGACCGATGAGATAAATTTCTGCTTCGAAGCCTTTGACTACTTGTTCCAACTGATTGATTGGAGCTGAAAGTAATTTCCCTCCTGCTCTACCATGATGTGCCCAAATAACAATTCGAGGATTGACTCCACGTTTAGAAGGGGAGGTGAAGACAAGATTTATATAAGCACAGGTTCCAAGAAATGGTGCCTTGAGAAAATTAGCCATTCTTTGGTCTGTTGTCGTACCATCTTGGTGGACATGGTAGTGGTGTCCTTCTAACAGTCCAAGCCAGCGACCTATAGTAGGTTTCAAAATCTCTTGTAGTTGTTCTTCCACTTCTTCCGCTGATGCATCTATAGCATCGATTACCGAATCATAGAATCCTGTTTCTCTTAATTTCCTTCTGTTTGATGGAGATTCCATATCTACAAAATCACCCATACCAACGAACCAAGCATTATGCTTCACACCATAATCAATAACCTCACGCAATCTATCCAAGTCCACAACATCACGATTCTGTTGGAGCTGGATATCTCCAATTGGAATGATCAGCGTTTCTTTCCAGTCAAGAGGTTTATTTGTGAGATGTTCTACCGATGATAATTCCATAGGGGAGCCTCCTGCTTAGCTACAACCATTCTCAGTTCCGCAATCCATACACTTGAGACAGGTTCCATTCCGAACCATGCTCATTGATTGACATTGTTGGTTCACACAGATATCTCCAGTGAAGCCAGACTGTTTTGCTATATCTAATTGAGTGAGTTGTTTAACTGGTTCTGGTTTGGGTGGTGGAGGTTGGTTGAGCTTCATTCGTAGTGGAATCAAGACTTTTCTAGCTGCCTCTATTTGAGGATAATCACAGCCATCTCGCTCTGCATTAAAGAGTAAAGATTGGACTCGACCGAGTGCTTCATCTAGTTCTTCATTCGTAACAAGACTCACTGCGGCTCTCCTTTACGTCTCTGAGCACCCTGTAAAGGGCGAGA
>VTLG01008795.1_pt1 | contig 33890 bp, 30 predicted proteins | sample 4694571 | NCBI WGS metagenome assembly VTLG01 (sample SAMN12604809, study PRJNA352737) | marine metagenome | biome: ENVO:00000447; feature: ENVO:00000209|ENVO:00000569|ENVO:01000036; material: ENVO:00002151; isolation source: viral sequences binned using virsorter ...
GGACGTATACAAGCATCGCTATTTTCTTTACTTGCATTTCTCATAACATTATTGAATTCTTCATCATCAATTATTCCTGCTAGACTTTCAATACCATTTGTGCCGTTTACACCTACAGGAAAATGTTTAGCCATTAATGCATTTAATTTTTTAATTGCTTGATCTTTTTCTTCTGGATCATTTGAAAATAATTCATTGTCTTCTGAAACAATAGATTCCATTGCATCTTCAAATTCATTGAAAGAATTTGATGTGTTCAAAGTTTCTATCATGCCACCCAAAACTTTTTCTACTGCATCTCTTGGAGCATCTGTATGAACTACGATTCCTTGATAACGCATTTCGTTAGGTTGTACATCTGCTTCAATGCCTGCCTTGTTCAATAATTCTTTAACGTCCATTGCATCTTTATCTGTGACTGCTTTTTCAGGTTCAAAGTCACCTACTAGATCGTATTCATATTTTCTAGGTTCAGTTCCGCCTTGATAACCATGTGCTTCAAAAGATTCTGGGTCCAGTGATTGCACAGCAGTTTTTTCTGTAACTAATTTGTATATGTATGGAAATACATCTTGTAATTCTTCTTTGAATGTTTTAATTGTTAATTCGTCTATCCAATTCTTTTTGATATCTTCTGGAACTTCTTCTAATGTTGACTCTTTGAAATTTTCAAAAGTTTCTTTGTATGCAGTTGCTCTTTGTAATTTTTGACATTCGTTTTTGATCGTGTCAATTCTTTCATCCACAATTGATTGGTATTCTTTTAGACCTTCTGCCATTACATTGGATCTATTAATGTAAGTTTTGAATGATCTTAATTTGCTTAATTCTTCTGATAAACCAATTATGTGTTTACCAAATGAATCAAATGGATTGCCACCTTCTGATACGTGACGTGCCATTGCTCTTGCACCATTTAAATGTTTAATTGGATATTTGAATCTTTCGCCTGCACTTGATTCAATAAAGATAGATTCTATTTTGTGAGATCTGCCACCTGCAACTGTTTGGTCTACTGGTGCTGAATGTTTTATAACTAAACGTGCTTCACCTACAGATTGGAAACTTGTCTTTGTTGTTCCGTATAAATTTGATTCACTCACTGGTTCTACCTCTTTCTCTTTTCCTAAAAATTCGTAATCTCTTTTTTCAAGATTGCTTTTTGTGATATCTCTAGTATCAAACCCAAGCACTCTTGCTTTTGCAAATTGGCCCATTTCTTTTAAAAAACTGTACCAATCATTTTTTACTGCCTCGTCTGTGCCTTCTGTGAAGTCTTTGTTATGCAATACTACAAGACCTTCTTCTTCACTTATACTAATACTTACCTTTCCAAGCGTGTTTCCACCACTATTGAAATCAAAGTCAAAAAACCTTGCTTCTTCAGGTTTTTTAGTAATTGTACCCTGAGAATCACCTAACTGTACCGAAGGAAATTGTCCTCTGATCTTGTTAAAAAGGTCTTTTGCTATTATACTAAGGTTCATATAAGGTATTTATCTGTTAGTGGCTCACAAATATAGGCATTGGCATCACCTTGTCAGCGGTGTCTTCGTCTGCTTGACTGAATGATGTGTATACTTTAGGATCCCAATCCTTTAATACAGCAATAATACGCATTGCCAATAGCATAGCACTCACTAGATCATCATGTTCTCCTGATTTGGCTTTGTATGATGACCCTGATGCCACAAATGCTTTCAATTCACTTATGAGTGGTTTGCTGTATATTTTCAACTTGCCTTTTTCAATCATATTTTTAAGTCTTGAACAGGCACTTATTTTTGTTTTGTGGGTGGTGTTAAAACCTTTTCTAAACTTCCTAATGTGACCTTTTCTGATTGGTTCACTTACAAACATACCTGGTATTTGGTCTTCACCAAAGTCATTTATCACTAGTAGTGCTGACTCGCCGATAGTGTTGTTTTCAACACTCCAATAAATGTTTGAACCTGAACTTTTTGTTTCATCTTTTATGTGATTACAAATATCTTTCAGTATTCTTACTTGCTGTGGCACAGGTGTTGTGTTATGTTTCCATTCAGCAACTTGTTCAAATGTAGGCAATTCTAAAACTTCAATTGCGGCATTGTCACCACCAGTACCCATAGCAGGGTCTAAGGCAACCACATACGTTTTTTGTGGATCCATTTTTTTATACCATCTAGTTTGTCCCATGTTAAGTTGCGGTTCGATACCTTCTAAAGTTGAAAGTACCATACTGTTTACTAATGTTTCGTCAAATACCAAAAACTCACAACCATACTCACGTCTAAATCTTTCTTCACCTATACGACCAAGTTCTTCCTGTTTCCATTTCTCATCTCTATCTGGATGTTCGTCCCAACTTGCTGTAAATCCGTGAAATCCATTTATTCCTAATTCTTGTTCATTACCATGTTCATCAAATTTGTTTTGACTTTCTCGCCATATTGTTGCAAATACATCTTCATCAGAGTTAGGTGTTGATGTAATAATCGCTCTACCACCTGTTGCAAGTGTAGGTGAAATTGAAGTCCAAAATTCTTGTGCTATTCCTGGATTAACAAACGCAAACTCGTCACAGTATAGCAAAGATATTGACATACCTCTACCTGTGTTTCCAGTTGTTGTTGCACTGACAATACGTGAGCCGTTTTCAAATTCCATTGATCCTTTGTTGTAGTTTACAACACCTGCTCGTACAAAGTCAGGACAAAGTTCATAACCATATCTAATACGTTGCATGATTTCCTGAGCACCTGTGTATTTGTGTGCCGCAATCAGTATTGTTTGATCTGGATGAAACATTGCAAACCATAAAAGATAACAAGCGGCAGTTGTTGTCTTACCACTTTGTCTCGGTAACATATTAACATTAAATCTGTGATTATGATAACTGTGTAATAAATTTTTTTGATATTCAAATGCTTTGAATAGCATTTTACCTTCAACAGGGTGTTGTATATAAAAGAATTTACTAGCAAAATATTCAAATCCTGTTTTAGGATGTGAACAAGAGGCAAGATCCGCTATCTGCTCCTCTGTAAATCTTTCACGTTGGTGTGCTTTTTTTGTTAATACACCGTCTAAACTTTTATTACTCATATATTGTACTTATCTTGCTTTTTAAAGCATTTCAAAAATTTCTTTATCTATAACAGCATTAAAAGAAATTGATCTTCTTTCTTCAGAGGTATCCTTAAATGGATATACAGTATGCATCAAATAGTGTGGAAAAAAATAAAAATCTCCTACTTCAGGTTTAATTGAAAATACTGATTCAGATAAAAATGACTTTTGACCATGAACTAGATTTAATGTACCTCCAAAATAATCTTTGTTTTCCTTTTCTTTTCCTTGCACGTGTGTACCAAACGATGTTGGTAATTTTAAAAAACCTGCTCCTGATATATGTCCTGTGTGATAATGTATTGGATTATATTCATTTTTAAATTGTCTAACAATCCAAGAGTCCATGATAGAAAAATTTTTTATTTTATTTCCAGTAGCATTTTGTATCCAATTTGATGTACAGTTTCCAAGAAATCCAAGCCAACCTATTTGTTTCATGAAGTCTACTTCTAACTTAAATTCTTGTGTTACATCACCTATAAGTTGATTACCATAATTTAATTGATTTGTTTTTGTTTCATCTAAAATAGTATTGTCTACATATTGATTAAGATCATCAACAATTTGTTTTGGTATTTTAACTTTGAATATTGATGGCCCAAACGGCTTGATTATTTCTGCATTTACTTCAGTCATATAATGTACTTATAGGGTAAAAGGGTGGTGTAAATTATTTGTGATTAAGCGTTCTTCTTTGCCATTTTATTAATGGTAGCATACATTACAGCATCGCCTTCTTTGCCGTAACGTTTCTTAAAGTCTTTTTTCAGACCTTTTTTGTCAAACTTTTTTTTGTAAAAGTCTGCTTTTTTCTTTTCTGGTTTGGTAAGTTTACGTTCTAGTCTTTTTTTTTGAAGTCCTGGTAGGCTTTTTGTAGTTCTTCTTTGATTGAAGGTGTTTTATCTTCTTGCTCTATTGCCATTGGATTGTCACCAGGGTATTCTTTTTTGTACATTTTTTTAGGACCGTTTGCACCGCCTGACAAATCTTTTGTCATGTACTTTGTATCTTTGTATGTTGGATTAGGAGTTGTTGTTGCTTTTCCTGGAACTTCTTCAGTTGCTGAAATTTCTTCTGCTTCTGGTTCTGGCTTAGGACCTTCAACTGGTGCTGGAGGAGTTACTCCTGCATTTTTAAAAATTTGTGCAATAGCATTCATATCTTCTGGTGTGTCACCATATAACATAACTTGCGATGCTTCTTTAACGTGTATTCTTTTCACGTCTTCTTTCATCTGCTCTTTGTTTTGAATACTATCTACTTTTCTTAAAAAATCTCTAATGTCCATATAATTATTTACCTTTCGCCTTGCCAGAGATAGGTGAAGTTTTATTACCATCATCTACTTTAGATGTTGCGCCACCGTCTTTTGGTGCTTTAATTTCTCCTATTGCGTCTGGAGCCGATCTTTCTTTTCTATCTTTTTCAAGTTCTTTAAGTAAATCCATCACTCTGTTATTACCACCACTTTTTTGTTCATCTTTGCTGTCTTCATATGCTGAATTTAATTTTGCTTCATATGGAGCATCTGATTTTTCTTCTTGATATTCTTCTTGTGGCTCATTTGGGTTTCTTACAATCAAATGACTCTCTTGAATACCGCAACAATTTTTAATGTATTGTTGTAATACGTGTGCTGTTGTTGGGTAACCTAATTCAACATCAAAATATGTAACTTCTTGGTTTTCTAAAGCAGGAAAATCCAATGGTCTTTTCATTATAGGTGTCTTTTTGCCAGCACTCATCTTTTCAACTACAAATTTTTGCAGAGCAGTTTCTAGTTGTGCAACGTCTATGTCTTTAGGAGCGCCAACAATACCTATTTTAAATGGGTATGTTTTTTTGCTTTCAGTTAATATTTCTTGTAATCTACTTGTCATCTTTGTCATTGTTCCCGTCTTTGTTATATTTATCCAGGTTTTTAAGTTTCTCGATTAAACTATTGCGGTCTGAAACCACATATCCTTCGCCAGATATAACATTACTGTCCGCATCGCCCGATTTTTGGTCTTGTTTCTGCTTTTTTAGTTGTAATTCAACCATTTTTAGTTTCTTGTCCAATTTTGCAGTTTTAGCCTCTAAATTAGTCTTAAGCATCTGCCCTGCAACCTCAAATATACGTGCAGAGTATCTGCTTTCTACATTCATACCTAAATCCATTAAATCTTCATATGCAGTGCTGGCTCTATTTGAAATATCGTCTAGTTCTGTATCGCCCATTTCACCCAAGCCATCTACCTTAGGCAATGCCGCCGCAATCTTGTCAAACTCTGCAATATCACGCATTGTGTCTTTTTGTGCTTGTATTGATTTGGCTTTTTGTTCTTGTTGTTTGTCTTGTGCTTCTGACTTTGCTTGTTCTTCTTGCACTATCTCCTGTGATTCAGGCAAATTTAATAGTTCTTCTAATTTTTTTGTCATAACTGTGATGGAAATATTTATTGGTTGTTACCAAACGTATATGCCAAGATAGGTTGCTATCGCAATAACAATAATCCAAAATATTAACTTTTCCATTATTCTATAATGATCTTTTTAATTGATCTTGAACCGTCTATGTTATCCTCAAGTTCCGCCTTAGTCCTAATGCACTGATACTTTGTACCTGCACTGAATTGACGTTCAGCAGTTCTTTTACCTCGTAGACATTGTGCCATATTTTCTTGTATTCTGTGTTCTTTGATTTCGTTATTAACGAACATTAATAAGGCTACTACTGTTTCAATCATATCATTTGCTCCTTTTCACATCCAACTTCTAAGTGCTCAACTGTTAAAAATCCATCCTCATCAGTAAGCATTTCTCTTGTACTCTTTTCTTTTTCAACTGCCGCCGCTAAACATTCTTCTTTTGTATTGAATGTTCTAGGTGGATCTTCATACATCGTTCTGCAATCTAATACTGTGACTACACACATGATTGCAAACATTTTAAACACTAGTCTCCGTTTCCGTTTTTGTAAACAATTTCTCTATCAGCATCTTTAAGTTTATCAATATTTTGTTGTGCTTTTTCCATTTGCTCACGTAAAAATTCTATATTGATCTTATTGTCAGCCATACTTTCTAAATGCTGTTGCATCTTATCTATATTTTTATACAACTCTTCAATCATCATGTATTGTTCTAAATCACTTTGTGATTGACCTAATTCGCCTCGAGGCCATTTAATCCTAAAGTCTGTATTTTTTGTGACTTCGCTGTGCAGTCTTGTATCTTCTGCTGTCATGTCTTTTTCTAATAAAACTGCTTGAGTTTCTAGTTTGTTTAATCTTTCTATTACACCAAAGTATGCCCATACGCCCACAGCCACCGCTGATACAATGGCTATTAAGTTCTTCATTGGCATACTAATTGCCGTTTGTTCGCTTATATCTAGTCTTTTCATTATATACGTATTTATCTATACGCCACTGTATCTGACTTAAACATTTTGGTTTGATAGCCTATACTCTCTAGAAAGTCCTTACAATCGCTGGCTTCATTGCGTTTGTTTTCAAACATAATTGTAGGCATATACTTTTTCAATGTATTTTCTGCTCCTTTGCACACTTGCAATTCAAAATGTTCTACATCTATCTTTACAAAATCAACATTTGTAAAATTGTAACTGTCTAAGGTTTTTATAGTGACTGGAAAAGTCTTAATTCCGCTTGAGTATCTTGTAACACTACCATGAGCGGCAAGATTCTTTCCGTTGTTAGGCAGTACGAGATTGCGTGTCTCTGTTTGATCACCTAGACCAACATTGTATTTTTCTATAGATTCTGGAATGAGTTTAAAAACTTCTGGATTGGGTTCAAAAGCAATAATTTTTTCAAAGTTATTAACAAAAGGTTTTGCTGTATCTCCGTCAAGTGCTCCGACATCTATGTATGTTCTGAAATTTTTAATATAGGGCCACGCCCATTCACGGATTTTTCTGGCACTCATTATCTTCTTTTGCCTTGATGAAATAAATCTTTTTCGTTTACTATTCTAAAACGTAATCCTTTATTCTTACAATATGCTTGAGCACTTTGCCATTTTGCTTTGTTAACAATCAGTTGACCTTGATTCATTCTGCCTTTTGCTTTCTCAACTAAAGTTTGATTCTCTGGTTTTATTTCTATCACTTCTGCGTGTGGCTTTCCATTTTTGTCTACATAAGCAATAAAAAAATCTGGAACATAAATTGTATATTGTCCTGTAAAAGGATGTCTGTATGGAATTTTTATTGATTCACTTGCCCATTTGCTTATGCTAGGACTTTCATCACAAAATTTCATGAATGCAAACTCCCAACTGCTTCTATACAAAGGTGTTCTACCGCCAACATATTTGTCAGGATTTTTCATACTGAATCTACCTGATGCAAACTTCCCCATGGCTTATACCATTATGTTTCTTTTTTCAGATAAGTTTGTAGGTGATTCTACTTTATAGCCAAGAGACGATGTTAATGATCTACTGTTGTTTAAAACTTCGGTGACTATGTAACTTAATTGTACTTTGTCTAAACCTTTTAGACTATCAAGTAATTCAAAAACTTTCACATTGTCTATTTTTGCTTGTTTTAAAACTACTGCCGCTGTGTTAATACTTGAAGTTTTTTCAAAACCTCTAGATTCAAAAAATCCTACCACCGCATCAACATCATTTGATGGAAAACTTAAAGGCTCATTAAAGTAATTGTCAAAGAAATCTTTTACTGGTGCTGAACTATCATTAGTTTGTTTTGGTAAACTTGTCATCTATTATACTCTCTTTTTTGCGAATGTTACTGCTTTCTTTAAACCTTTTCCAATATTAGTTGCACTTCTACCTATAAATGTATTTGGTACTCCGTACGAACTATCTGCTGTGCCACCTATACGTCCAATAGCACCTGTTAAAATATTAAAGCCTTCTTGACGTAATCCTTCTTTAGATAATTTTTTTGCATTTTTTATTCTATTGGCTGTTGTTATTATTGATGCCAAAGTAAAGCCTCTTCTACCTGCGCCTAATTGACTTCCAATGTAAGTGTTTGGTCCATCACCTGCACCAAATAAACCTGTTAGTATACCGCCATCTCCTAATAAACTTGTTGAACCACCACCTAATAAACTGTTAGGTGAAGGTGTTTTATCATAATGTTCTTCGCCAAAGCCTTGTGGCGCACCATTGGCAGAAATTCTGCCTCTTGAGTAAAATACTGCTTCATATTGTAAAGTCATTTGGTTTGCCATAACATCACTTTGTTGGTTATTAAGTGTGTCGTGTTGCCATTGTTGTATCAATGGATTAACAAGTGTGTAACAAGTATAAGTTTTTCTTGCTAATTGATAAACTTGTATGCTTGTAAAAAAGTTTGCTATAGGAGTGTTGTTATCTAATCCAAATTGATTTTGATTAAATCTTGCTCCCTCGTATCCTGATCCTCTGTTGAATGCTTTTTGTGTAGAAGTTGTAGGATTACCAACGGTGTCTTTACCTCCATGATTACCATCTTTGTAGTAATATCTATAGTAGGTTTCCCAAAGTGCAGTAGTAACTCCATAGTTGTCATCATGGAAAACTATTGTAACTGGATCATATGTAATTTTTGTTTGTATGTTTCTTTTTTTATTGTATTGTTGAACAGTAACCATGTCCACCGAATATTTAGGTAAGTCAACATTTTTTACCAACATATTCAATTCACGTTGGTGATTCTTAATTGGTGGATCACTTATTTGTGCTACAGATGGATCTAAATTGAATACACAGTGATATAAAAATTTTTGTTTGGGTGCTAAACGGAAACTATCATCTACATATAACCTGGCACCATGAGCAAAGTCACCAAGGTTACCTTTAGGATTGAGTACACCTTTTCCTAGATTATCTAAAAAACCTTTGAGTAAATTTGCCATATACAGTATTTATGTTATGAGAAAAGTGGTGTTTTAAAAACAAAAAAGGGGCCGAAGCCCCCTTTTAAATTTATAAATGCAAATAAAAATTACTGACCGCCGCCTGTAATTAGTGTGTTTACAGTTCTGCCTACAGCAGTTCCAACACCTGTTCCTTGTGGAGTTTGGATAGCATTATCGTATCTTAATTGTAACGTAACTGTTACAGGTTCACTTGTTTGATATGCTAACTGATTATAGTTTGCTGACTCAATGTAGCAACCATATAATTCAAATGTTTCTAAAACACCAACTGCATTAGCACCGTTACCACCATCTGTAACTTCTATTCTTGTTACAAATTTGTAATCGCTACCTGAAGCCGCCGCTGATTGTTCAAAGAAATCAAATTGTTTCTGTAATTGTTCACCAACTAATTTTTGTACGTTGTTAGATACATCTTCTCTTAAAGTTAATGTAACTGTTTCCCAAGTATGTTTACCTGCTAGATAAACTTTTGAGTTGTACACGTCAATAGTTGTTGTTTCAAATGATAAATTAGGTCTTGTGATATCTACAACTTGCTTTGTTAATTCTGTTGTTGGCGTAGATACACCAAAGTTTTCTAAACTTACTCTAAAACGATATTGTAGTTTAGGCATTAACAAGCCTTGGTTAGAAGCACTTTGGCTACTATCCAATGGAACTGTAATTTTTGAAAGTGTAGATATACTCATTTGTTTCTCCTATAATATTTATCTATTATAATCCTGCTATTTCACCAGTATTTTTTAATCTCAATGGTACGTAGATAAACTCAACTGCTTTGACTGGTTCAATCGCAATATCCAAGTACAACTCGTTTCTATCTATTCTAGTTGGAGTGTTGTTTGTTTCGTCACACACAACTAGGAAATCAAAGATTGCTCTGTTACCAACTAACTCTAACAATAAACTTTCTGCTTGAGCCTTGATTTCATCTCTTGTGATTTTATCATTTGGTTCAAACACATATGGTCTTGCTAGTTTGTTAAGTTGACTTCTTAGGTAGATTACAAGTCTTGAAACGTTAATTCTGTCTAAAGAACTTGAACCTGCAAATCTAGTTTTTTGTCCATAGTTTACTAAACCTGCACCTGTTATGAAAGTAATTGGGTTAACATTGTTTGTATACAATGTATCTCTTTGACCTTCATTTAATGCTGTTGAAACAAATTCACCTTCGTTGCTGATGTAACCAGTTGAACTTGCGTTAGTGATACCACCTCTTCTTGTTCCTGCTGGTGCAAACCATGGGAAAGAAACTTGATCGCTTAATGCAATAGTTCTTAACATCATGTGTGATGCTGGAACAACAATATTGTTACCGAAGTTATCTGAAGTGAATCCTGATGGATAAAACACTCCTAGATATTCGTTTGTTGTAACTAGACCATTGTCGTTATCTTCAACAGCCTTGTTAACGTTTGTTGCCCAGTTTTGTAAACTTGTTGCATCTGGTGTTAATCTCATTGGTGAGTCACCAACTATAAATGCTGACAAGCCTCTGTCTGCGTTTAGTGAAATCATTTCACCTATTAGTTCTGGATAACCAGGTGTTGCTAATAAGTTGAATATTCTTGATTCATCATCTCTAACTTCTTGGTTAGCATTCATCTCTGCTTGTAAACCTTGTACAATAACTTTTCTTTGTGCGTGTCTACCAAATGAACCTGAACCATCTGCTTGGTTAGCCGATTCTGTTACCCATCTGTGTGGATAGTATGCTGACATACTTGCATCACCTTGTCTAGGGTTTGTTGCTGTTGTGTCAACATGATTTCTAACAAATTTTCTTACATTGAAACCTGAACGTCTTGTGTTCCATAGCAACATACCTTTTGGATATAATGCTGGATCTGGAGCATCTGCATCTAAGAAGTCACTTGCTAATAAATCAGCAATAGTACCTGCTGGAGCCGCCGAAGTCGTTCCACCTGTTGTACCAAATCTTGCATCTGCAAACACAATTCCGTTTTCAGTTGTTTGATCACTTTTATCTACTAATACCCATTTTAGAGTTGAACCATTCCATTTGTAAATTCCTGGATAGTTTTCTAAGTCTGCTGTGCTTATCCATAGGTCACCATCAACCAGTGCTGTTGCATCTGACTGTGTAGTTGGAGCAGTTGCAGAAACTTGTGGACCTGCTGGGTCTGAACCTGTTACTGCTGAATAACCTTTCCATGTTGTACCATTGTGATACATTATGTCAACTTCGTCTACAATTGATGAGTACCATAATTGTCCATCATTTGTTAATGAAGTTACTGCTGTTGCACTTGCAGTATAAGTTAATGCTTTCCAATTACTTGCTCTGTACTGTTTAGGATTTGTTCCTGCACCTGTGCCTGGCTCATATCCCATGTTAGTTGTTGTTTGTAGGAAACCTGCTTCTGCTAAAGTGCCGTCTGTGTCAACAAATTTCATCTCACCACCTTTTGTGTGTTCAATTACTATTCTGTTTGATGAGTCAACACTTGCTTTAACATTTGTAAATCCAGCGCCGTTAATTTGACCTGCAATAACATCTGCGTCAGCGGCATTACCGTTGATTGTGCTTGTTACTGTGATTGGTGCATTTAAAGCCTCTTGACCTACAATTGATTCTGCAATAGTAAATGATTTGCTACCTGCTGTCATTCCAGTTGCTATTGCTGTACCTGTTACTTTTGTTGAACCTGTAGATTCTCTTCTGTAAATTATGTGATCAACTTCATCAGAACCGTTTCCGTAGTTGATGAATAAATCACCTACTGCCAAACCAGCACCGCCACCTGTTCTATCTAAATTGAAGATTGCAGATTCGTTGCTAGTGTGTAAAGGTGCACTTACAGTTTCCCATAATTTTGTTGTGTCATTCCATTTTTTAACACTCCATTTTGCACCTAAATTAGGCTCTGTAGTTTTTAACCAAACTGAGCCTGTTGGTCTTGGATTTGTATCTGTTGATTTGAACGCTGGTACTGAAGTGTGTGGAGCAACTGATAATGCTGGCACATAGTAGATAGCCGGTGTTATACCAAATGATGTGCTAACGTCTGCTGTACCATTTGCTATTTGAACTGTGTTGCCTGCCGCACCTGTGTAATATATTTCTAAGATACCGCCGTTGTTTCTTGCACTTAATCCTGAAACACCAGCACCGTTGATATCAGACACTGCTGAATCTACTGTTGTACCGCTGTTTGTGATTGTTGTGTTTGCCGCGGCAATTGTGATTACATAGTTCTGTCCTGAACTTATTGTACCACCTGCTGAACCTTTGATAGTTGGATTAGAACCTACCCAAGCCGCTGTACCTACTGCTACCCAGTTACCATCATATTTTTTGTAGAATAAATCGTTGTTTGTGTCAGTGGCATTGATCGCATAATCACCTGCTTGTCCAACTGAATTTTTAGGAACATTTGAAAAAATTTGATCGCTGTCTGTAATTACTGTTACTGGTTGATTTGTGAATGATTGACCACCTGTTGTAGTTGCCGCTGAACCATTCCATTCAAATACTCCGTATTTTGAATTTACTGTGTCAAACCAATATGTACCTGCAACTGGATTAGCCGCTGGTGCTGTTGCACTTGCTTCTAATTGACCTAAGTCAACATTTGCTCTTACAACGAATGCTCTGTTGGCAACACCTAAAAATGAATAAGCCGCTTGTAATCCATACTCGTTTGTTTCACCACCGTGGATTGGATTATTACTTGCATCAGTTTTGAATACTGGATCACCAAATGTTTCTGCTAATTCTCTTTGTGAAGTCATCAAGAACACTTTACCGGCATTTGCCGCTGTTGTTCCTGTTGCTGTGCCTGTTCCAGAACTAGACGTTTTGTCTTGTGCTGTTGCTATGAATATACATGGAACCGTTCCTGGTTCTGCTGGTGTATAAAAACTTTCGTCAATTACGCTGACTTGTACTCCTGGTGAAACTAATGCCATTTGCTTATCTCCTACTTAAAGTATTAAAAACTTTATTATTGTTTGTATTTATGACATAATGCCGAAATGCACCAAATTAAAAGGTATAAAAAAGGGGTAGGAAAGGGCAGGTAAATACGTGCATATGAGACCATTATGTACAAAATGTAGTCAAAGACCAGCCGCAGTCAATTACAAAAAAGCAGGTAAGACCTATTACAGAAAGAAGTGTGAGTTGTGTTTACGATATGGAGGACCAAGCGGATATATGCCTAAATGGCACGTGGCTGGCTATCGTATTAAAAAGCAATGTGATAAATGTGGTCACAAAAGCAACTATGAATCACACTTTAACGTGTTTCATATAGATGCTAATCTTGATAATTGTAAGTTCAGTAATTTAAAGACTGTGTGTGCTAATTGCCAAAGATCTTTGCACCTTGAAGGAATCCGTTGGAAACAAGGTGATCTTGTACCTGATTTTTAAGACTGTTTATTGTTGCGTTATTTTCAAATACAGCATTAAAATTTGTATTTGCCCATGCCCATTCTGATGCGTGTACATCCTTAGGTTTCTGTCCAATGTCCTGATACATTCTAAACCACATAGGCAGTTGTCCACGTTTTACCCACCAAACTTCACCACCTAGTTCTTGTATCATATTTGCTTCATTTTCAAATCTGACATCAGGTATTACCCAATTAATCTGTGGATTGTCTTTAAGTTTCTTTTTCACTAAACTAACCCATATGCCATCATAGAATCCATCTCTCATGCACTCTGTTCCAAACTTTTGCAATACAAGTCTTGGAGTCACTTCATGTTTTAATTCCATACTCCAGAAAGGATCCATTTGTTCACGCCATTTTCTACTTTGTTCTGTTTTGCCATCCAGTAGATCTCTGTTCCAATCAAACATTGTGGCAACACTGTCTTTTAGTTTGTCTGCAAAAGATAATTTTACAAATGAATGATCATCAACTAAATGATCTGCTATTGTGTCTTTGCCTGATCCAATCAAGCCACATATTCCTATAATCATATTTCTAATTGTTTTGTTCCTGATCCAATTTTTCCTACAGGAAAACTATTAAAAGCCAAACTGATTCTTGCCACATCAGCAGGTTGAGGATATACTGTATGTTCCAACCAAGATGGAAACATCAATACTTCTCCTGGCTTAGGCTTAACACCATAGTAGTCTGTGTTGTATTCGTTTTTGTTGTTTTCTTCATACGTAAGTTGAACATTTTGATGTGCAATATTTGTGTACAAATAAGGCTTCTCAAATATTATAGGTGCACAATCGGGTGTTGTTTCTATGTAGTACACACCACTTATCACACTGTTAGGATGTGAATGTTTATATATTTGTTCGCCTTTGTTGTTTCTGTTGATCCAACTTGTTGTGATTCTAAATTCTTCTTTTATGCCCAGCACATCTTTTGTAAAATGTTTTAAACTTTTTTGTATATTTGCTTTCAAGGATTTCAATTGTGGAGTATCCAATAAATGCATACCTCTATTTTCAGGTGGTAAGTGATCATCGGAATGATCTGTACCAACACTTTGTGGTGGGAAATCTAACTCTCTGATCCATGTTTTTTGGAGGACATCCAATTCACCTATTGATGCTTTGTACAAAGGCACGGAGAATAATGGAATCATTTGATGTTGCATATCATACGATAATACAACAAAAATACTAATATGTCAATATGGAATTAGCCAATTAAGAATGAATATCCTTGACCACCAGCAGTTTGAGTTTTGACTTCTGCTTCTAGTCTATCCATTTCTGCCTGTGCTTCTTGTTTTAAAGTGTCACCATTTAATGAAGTGCCACCTTGTGGACCTGCTATTGTGTTGAATTTGCTTCTGGCTTCACCAAGCATGAACTTGCATTTTGCCAAAGTGTAGTCTTTGATCCATTTTTTAGCCAAATAATCTTTGAATAATTCTGAATCTGGTCTGTACATATACACCATCATTAACACTTTTTCGTTTGCTCTTGGTCTTTGCAGGATAGTTAATTTTTTTGTTGTTGTGTTCCATTTAAATTCAATAAATGAACCAAACATACGTCCTACTAGTTCTTGATATTGTGAAAACAAGTTGTATGTTGCTACACCACCCATATTAGAACTGGCTAAAAGGTATGTGTTTGTGTATGCTAAATTGAATGGTTCAAAGATTGTACCACCTTCTCCACCACCTGATCTTGACCCAATTGATCTTCTGAATATTTGACGTACTTCTATTATTTCATTAGCAAGAGTATAATCGTTGACATCATTTTCAAGGGGCAAAAATATGTAACTTTCTTCTACTGAATTGTCTGCTCTCTGTCTAAATCTGTCTAATGAATCCTGTAATGCTGTTTCGTAGTGTGAAGGATCCAGTTCTACATCTACCATTCCGCCACCTAGCGAATTGAATACGTAGTCAAATATCTCTTGTTTTTCTGTGGTTAAATTGCTCATTTATAATATCCTTACTGATATTTATCAGTAGTGACCATCCGATAAATATAACAGTATGCCTAGATTAAGTCTATATAAACCCGAAAAAGGTCATGATTACACGTTTTTAGATAAAACAGTAGCAGAAATGTTCACTGTTGGCGGTACTGATGTCTTTGTACACAAATACCTAGGACCTAAGAATCCAAGTGAGGATGATGCCACAGCCGCCCAGCCTAGATACAATGCAGTCAAAGAAACCAACATTCAGGATATGTTATTCCTAGAAAATAGGGATAGAAAGTATGATCCTGATGTGTACAAACTTCGTGGAATTTATAACGTTTCAGACATAGACTTTGATATGAGTCAATTTGGACTTTTCTTAGCCAATGACACACTGTTTATGACTATACCAATTACTTCAAGTGTAAAAACTTTAGGCAGAAAAATTATGCCTGGCGATGTATTTGAATTACCACACTTGAAAGACGAGTATGCATTGAATGATTTCCAAGTTGCACTTAAACGTTTTTATGTTGTAGAAGATATTAACAGAGCGGCAGAAGGTTTTTCACCTACTTGGTATCCACATCTTTATAGAGTAAAATTAAAACAAATTTACGACTCACAAGAATTTAAAGACATACTTGATTTGCCTACAGAAGAAGGTTCTTCACAAAAATTACGTGATGTACTTTCTACATATGAACAAGAAATGCAAATTAATAATGCAGTTGTACAACAAGCAGAAGCAGATTCAGGCAAGTCAGGATATGATATTGCACATTTTTACACACTACAAGTTGATGATAAAGGCAAACCTGAACTTGTTACAACAGATACAAGTACATTAGATGCATCCACACAAAACACATTGGCTGACAGAGTCAATCAGACTCCAAGTAAAACTGGTTATGATGGTTACTTGCTAGGTGACGGACTTGCACCTAACGGTGAAGTATTTGGATTTGGAATAAGTTTCCCAACTGCTTCAGACAAAGGGGACTATTTTTTACGTACTGACTTTTTACCAAATAGATTGTTTAGATATGATGGTGGACGTTGGGTGAAAATGGAGGATAATATACGTCATACATTATCACAAACAGACACAAGAGCAACACAAAAAGGAACATTTATTAACAACACAAAAACTAGAAATGTTGGTGGCGAAACTGTTAAAGAAAGACAAAGTTTATCAAAAGCATTAAGACCTAAGGCGGATGAGTAATGAAATTAAAAGAGTTATTTGGCATAGTTGGGATACCAATGGATCATACAGCAGGACCACAAGGACTCAAAAAGGTAACTAAAAAATATATGGGAAAAGTAAGAACATATTACGCACCCAAAAGTAAAAAATTTAACGAGAAAAATAAAGAGAAAAAATAATGCAACATTTTTACGATGGACAAATTAGAAGATATATTACACAGTTAATTCGTCTGTTGAGTAATTTTTCATACAAAGATGGCGATGGTGCTCTTAGACAAATACCAGTAATGTATGGAAATATCACAAGACAAGTTGCACACATTATAAGAGACAATTCTGAAAATAAATTACCTTCTGTTCCAAGAATGGCGGCATATGTACAAGGCTTAGAAATGGATAGAACAAGAATTGCAGACGCAAGTTTTGTTAGTAAAATACACATTAGAGAACGTGCATATGACAGTAATAACAAAGAATACTTAAACACACAAGGTAAAAATGTTACTGTAGAACGTTTAATGCCTACACCTTACACATTAACAATGAATGTTGATATGTGGACAAGTAACACAGAACAAAAATTACAAATCATGGAACAAATCATGATGTTGTTTAACCCTAGTTTAGAAATACAAACTACTGACAACTATGTAGACTGGACAAGTTTAAGTGTTGTTGAACTTACAAACATAACATTTGCTTCTAATACAATTCCAACAGGCACAGAAACAGAAATAGATGTTGCATCAATGACTTTTCAAATGCCAATATACATCAGTCCACCTACAAAAGTTAAAAAGTTAGGAGTTATCACTCATATTATAACAAGTATATTCAATGAAAGAACTGGAAACATTGATTTAAGTCAAACAATGCCAGAACTTATGGCATATCAAGATGATTATGAGAAAAGTATTAGAGCAGATATCAGAGCAAGTGCAGATGGTTCTATTGATTCAAGTGTTGCAACAAGAAAAGATACAAGTTCTGTACAAGGAACAACAGGCACACAATTTGATGTGTATGTGTTAAACAGTGTTGTACAAATTATAGACAAAGGTGTAATAGGTGGAATAGTATGGGACGGATATTTAGATGTAATTCCAAATTTTAAAACTGGATTAAGTCAAATATCTCTACATAGAGAAGGAATAGATGTTCCAGTAATTGGTACAGTGGCAGTGAACGAAACTAATCCTTTCCAACTTTTAGTCACATGGGACGAAGACACTATTCCAACTGACACAGTAATAGTTGGTCCAGTAGATACGAGAGGATCTGTAGACTTTATTGTTGATCCAACAACATACAATCCATCAAGTGTAAAACAAAATGGAAAAAGATTATTGTTATTAAAAGATATAGGCAGTGCTTCAAATGTTGATGGCGCAGATGCTTGGAAAGGTATCAGTAATATTGATTTGGTAGCAGGTGCTAATGACATTGTTGAATGGAATGGTACCAATTGGGAAATTATTTTTGATTCAAGTGCAAATCCTGATCCAGGTGACAGCACATTTATACCTTCATACATTACCAATTTAAAAACTGGTGTGCAATACAAATGGAATGGTAGTGAATGGTTATTATCATTCGAAGGTGAATATCGAAAAGGCACTTGGAAGATCTCTTAGTCACATAATTAATTACATGAGCAGTAAAATAACCGGGTGTGGAGCACTCTTCTATACCTTAGACACACAACGTTTCTTGTTGTTACATAGAACACAAAGTAAACAAAATCAAGTATGGGGATTAGTTGGTGGCACAACTACCAATGAAAATTTATGGGAAGGTCTCCAAAGAGAAATAAAAGAAGAAATTGGTGAACAAAAAATTATAAAAAGAATACCAATGGAAACTTTTATTAGTAATGATGAAAACTTTTTGTATCATACATACATTTGCGTTGTTGAAAATGAATTTATTCCAAAATTAAACACAGAACACGATGGCTATGCTTGGGTAAGTTTTGGTCATTGGCCTAAACCTTTGCACCAAGGATTACGTAAAACTATCCAAAATAAAATGAATCAAATGAAATTGGACACAGTGTTCAAAATGTTAAAATTAATGCAATGATTAAAATAATCGGTGATGTAATGCTAGACTCCTGGATTGAAGGAGACTGCGATAGAGTCAGTCCTGAAGCACCAGTCATTGTACTCAAAGAAAAAACTAAAGACTTCAACGTTGGAGGGGCAGGAAACCTCGCTTTAAACCTGTCAAACTTGGGCACAGACACGTGGCTATATGGTGCCGTGGGCAAAGACATTGCCGGGCACAAAATTATTGAAATTTTACTGCAAAATAACATATCGTCACGTGTTTGCCAAGATGCAGAAATGACCACAACCAAAACAAGAATGGTGGGACAAAATGGTCAACATCTATTGAGAGTAGACAAAGAATTTTCATATACCAAAAGCACCGTTGAAGATGAACTATTAAAAGACCTTACAGACACTGACACTGTGTTGATCAGCGATTACAATAAAGGGGTAATACAAAAAGATACAGTTCAAAAAATTTTAAAAAAATGTAAAAATGTTTATGTAGATCCAAAGCAAGGATTCAGTAGATATATTGGAGCATTTTTAATAAAACCAAACATGAAAGAATACGAAGCATGGTTTGGTAAATTTAACATAGAAATTGCACAAGATAGATGCAAATCAAATTTATGGACTTGGCTAATTGTAACTGACGGTGCAAATGGAATTCATGTGGTAAGCAAAGATTCCTACAAACACATAAAAGGCGATGCAATAGAAGTATCAGATGTTAGTGGTGCAGGTGATTCTGTACTTGCCATTATTGCTCATTATAGTCAATACAAAGATATTCCTGATGCTTGTGAACTTGCATACAAAGGTGCTCAAAAAATTGTACAAAAAAGAGGAGTATCTATTATTTCTAAAACAGATATTGAAGACGTCATTGTATGGACAAATGGTGTGTTTGATATATTGCACAAAGGACATTTTGAATTATTAAAATTTGCAAAACAACAAGGGGATATTCTTATTGTTGGAATTAATTCAGATGAAAGTGTAAAAAGATTAAAAGGAGACGATAGACCATTTAATAATTCTTGGGTAAGAGAACAACAATTATTACAATTACCTTGGGTAGATAAAGTTGTTGTGTTTGAAGAAGATACTCCGATAGAAGCAATAAAAAATAATGGACCAGACATTATAGTCAAAGGCGGAGATTATACTGTGGCAACAACAGTAGGAAATGAATTAGCAGATGTAAAAATCTTTCCAACGGTGCAGGGTTTTTCAACATCTAATATAGTGGACAAAGTGAATGAACAAAACAATAAAAAATAACAAAATTATAATTACAGACGCTTTGAGTAAAGAACAATTTCAAGGTATTAGTGACATAATGTTTAGTGACAAATTTCCTTGGTTTTATCAAGACCACTTGGTACATCCACACCAAGCAAACACAGATGAAAGATTGCAAATACAATTTGTACACAAATTTCACGAAGTAAGTAACATTGTAACAGGACCAGAATTATGGAATATGTTAATACCAATATTTACTGTGTTACAACCACACACTTTTTTGCGTGTTAAAGCAAATAATATTCCTAGTCAAAGTGAAATTGTCACTCATGGTATGCATTGTGATGTCAGTGTGCCATTAAGTTACACAGCAATTTTTTATTGTAATACAAACAACGGATATACTGAATTTAAAGATGGTGATAAAGTTCCTAGTGTTGCAAACTCTATGGTTATATTTCCTAGTTATATGGAACACTCAGGTAGCACTTGTACAGATGTGAGGTCTAGAGTAAACATCAATATCAATTATGTTGCACATCATACAGATCAATTAACAAAAGATATAGCGCCAAAAGGTTCAGAAGAAATTATAAAATTGTGGAGTAATACGTGAGAATTTGTTTAACAGGATATAAAGGTTTTATAGGCAGTCATTTAGGAATGCAATTGGCAAAAGAAGGACACGAAGTTATTGGTTTTCCTTGGGAAAACTACAATCATTTTCCAGATCCTTCTTTATACGATTGGGTAATACATCTTGGAGCAATATCAAGAACAACTGAAAGAAACGTAGATAAAATTTTAAAACATAATCTAGAATACAGTATGAAACTTTTAGAAATGTGTGATACAATGGGCACAAATTTTCAATATGCCAGTTCGGCAAGTGTATATGGTAACACTGGAAACTTCAAAGAAAATGGTGATGTGTATCCACTAAATGCTTATGCCTGGAGCAAATATATGTTTGACAGATTTGTTCAAAGCATAATGGGTGAATTTAAAGTTCTTGTGCAAGGTTTCAGATACTTTAATGTGTATGGAAACAATGAAGAAAGCAAAGGTGATCAAGCATCACCAATTACTAAATTTGCAAACCAAGCCAAAACAGGCAAGATAAAATTATTTGAAAACAGTGACAAATATCTAAGAGATTTTGTAAGTGTAAATGATGTGTGCGAAGTGCATGGCAAAATGCTTACAAAAGATGTGTCTGGAATTTTCAATATAGGTACAGGAGCACCTATTTCTTTTCAAAAAGTTGCTGATTTGGTTGCTAAAAAATACAATGCTGAAATAGAAATAGTGCCAATGCCTGGAAAATTACAAGGACAATATCAGACCTACACCTCAGCAGATTTGACAGAATTAAATAAACATATACAACACAAATTTAAAACAGTTGAAGAATTTTTAAATGATCAATAAAGAAGGTAAAGTAGATAAATCTTGGGGTTACGAATTAATATTCTCTTCCAATGATCTGTATTGCGGAAAACTTTTAGTATTCACAAAAAAGAATGCTAAATTTTCTATGCATTTCCACAAAACAAAAGATGAAAGTTGGTTTGTTAATTCAGGTAGATTTTTATTAAGTTGGATTGATACGAAAGACGCAACACTTTACACAAAAGAATTGAAAGAAGGCGAAACATGGAGAAATTTGCCTCTAATGCCACATCAACTACAATGCATCACCGACAATGGCAGTATTACTGAAGTTAGCACTGCTGATGATCCTGAAGATAATTATCGAATTATAAAAGGTGATAGCCAATTAAAACCTTTAGAAGAAAAATAAAATTACGCTTGTGCTTCTGACCAACGTAGTGTAACTGTTCCTGATACACCACCTGTACCTGCTGTTCTGTAAACGTTAATTGCCAACACGTCTGGACCATTAGGGAACGTACCACGTCCACCTAGTGTTGTGTTAGTCAATACTTTGATCTTGTCAAGTGCCAAGTTTGCACGTTCACCCGGTACCGCAATGAATGAAAAGATTGTTTCACCCGGTTGTGCGTATGGTGGTTGACCAAATACAAACGTTATGTTACTACCCGCTGTAATAGTTCCTGTTGATGTCTGTGTGAACACCACTCTGTAGAAGTTTGTTGCGCCAAATGTATCTAGTGGGTCAACCTGTGACACTGTTGTACCTGGTGGGAAATTAGCATAAGCCGTATCAACTTCTGTACCACTTACTGCACCTGAAGCCTCCCATGTTGCTTGATCCATGTACAAGAAGTTTGTACCTGTTAGATCACCACCTAGTGCAAAGTCAACTGCTTGTCCGCCTGATATACCTGTGTGTCTATTGTTAAATCTTACAAAGTAGTATGAGTTATAGTCAATAATCTGTGTAACAACTGTACCTGCAGGGAATTGTCCTGAAGTAACTGACATACCAACTCTTAAACCTTTGCCTTCCCATTGTGCTTCAAGGAAGTATGCATAGTTTCTATTTGAACCTAAGTTGAACCAGTGGTTTGCTGTTGCAGTCATTTGTGCCTGTGTAGCCGCTGTTTGAGTTGTAGTTGATGCACCACCGTTCCAGTTAACTGAACCACCTGCCGCTATCTGACCAAAACTTGGCTGACCACCTTGGGCAACACCCGTTAAGTCTGCCCAACCAATATCTGCTGGATCAATTGGATAGTTTTGTGGATTCAATACACCTTGTACGACCAACTGACCTTGGTCACCTGCTGATGCAGGGTTAGATGTAATTTCAATACCGTCAAGTAGCAACTGTGCCCTGTTCAATAAGTCTCTGTCTCCTAAATCACCTGTTAATGCATTTGATACTGATGGTGCTAGTCTTAATAGGAATACAGTTTGTCTTGTTGTTGTTAAAGAAAGACCTGTCGCCGCGTAACTGAATAGGTATCCTCTATCTTCGTCGAAGTTACCATCTGTTAGATATGCTGATCCCCAGTGTGATATGTTTGGAGATGCTGTGTTGGATATCAATACAACACCTGAATTTCTAAAGTGTGTACTTGCTGTACCACCTGTGTATGATCTTGTGGCACCTGAAGCAAAGTTTGTTAACTGTGCCGCACGTGTACAACCTGTTAATGTGTCACCAGACACACCTGTAAATGTAATAACTTCGTTATCAATGTAAACTGTTCCACCTGTTGTTGGGAAGAATGAAGCATCAACTAACGGCACAGTAGTTTGTACAGCAGTCATATCTGATTCTAGTTTTCCATTTGGACCTTCGTTTGTAACTTCATAACGTACAGGTTGGTTACCTGTTCTCATAAATGCTTCTGTGTTAATGTTAGAGTTTCTCATTCTGTGAGCAAATATAAATTCACCTTTGTGTCCTCTTGCCATCCAGTCAATAAATCCAGCCCCGTACCATGAAAATTGTATCCCAATCATCTGCATCTTAGATACGTTCCAATTGTATCCACTAGCACCTGTGCCATCCATCTTATCTCTGTTGAATTCTGATTGTTTTGCTTTTTTATCAACAACTGCACAAATTTTAACACCAGCAGAAGTGTTAACACCTCTATAATCTGGAGTAACGTTCATAGATGTATTACTTGCCACACCTGCAACCACGTGTGTCATACCTCTAATTACAACTCTATCACCTGCTTTAAGTTGTTCTCTAAATCTTGTACCAACACCTGTCACTGTGTTTGAGTCTGGAGTAACTGTTACAGTACCAGCCAACTGTCTTGTTGCTGTACGTTGTACTGCATTTGTTTGTTGTCCATCATATTCCCAGAAAATTCCGTTTTGATCATCAAATATACCTGACCTTACAGTTGCACCATTCCATTGATACAATGATACCTGTGGTTGATCAGTAAATTCTGCTGTTGTGGCTCCTAGAGTAATTTGTGCTGTAACAGTTAACACTCTTTCACTTGTTACTGAAGCAACTGTGTATGTTCCATCATATCCTGATGTTGCAATACCAACTAATCTTATTTTTGCACCAACCTGTAAATTGTGATCTACATCATCTACTGTTACTGTAATTGTTGAACCAGAATTTGTACCATCTGCTGTTACATTTAAAATATCATAACTTGGAGCAAACAAGGCACCAGTTGTGTACATACAACCTTTACCTGATTGATATCTAATATATTTTTTAGATTGACGTATTGCCTGTGCACCGTGTGCCGGACCACCTGTACCTAATTGTACACCACCATCAAATGGTCTGTGTACGAAGAATGAATCTGGTCTACCATACACAAATCCTTGCCATCCTGAATCTGTTATAGCACCTGGAGATCTAACTTGATATCTTAATTGTGTTGGTGATGGAATTGCTGTTGCAAGGAATGGTCCTGATGCAAGTATGTGATTGTTTGCGCCATCATCTGATTGTATTACTACAAGGAAAGCATTTCCTGGAACTAGTCCATGAGGTGTTGCAAAATCAATCTGCATTGTCGCCAATGCACTGTAAGTAATTGTTTGTGTTTGTGCTATGTTCTGTGATGTTGGATCTGATATTGTAACAGAACTGAATACTTGTAAACCTGTACCACCAACTGCTGTACCTTCGTGTGTACTTGCAAGGATTCCACCATTCGTATTAACTTGTTGTACTCTTACTGTGATATCATTTGTTATATTTTGTCCACCTAAATTAGCACCTGAAATAATTAATTTGTCACCTACTGCATAGTTTGATCCTGTGCTAGTAACTTGACATTCTGTATATGCTGTTGATGAGTCCGTTTGGTTTGTTCTTGTTACACTGTATTGTGCACCAACACCTTGTGGTGTTCTGTTTGTACCTGCAACATTTAAACTTTGACCTGTACCTGTGTTTGCTGTACCTGATATATTAGCCAAAGCAGTTACAACACCTGTGCTTTGTGCATCTACTCCGCCAATATCAAATGTTAAATCATTTGTTGGTGTTGCACCAAATAATGTAGTACCTGGTATTGTAAATGATTGGTTAGCATTGTATCCTGAACCTGCATTGTTCAATGTTACTGTGTATGTTCCACCTGATAGTTCAACATCAACAGATAAGCCAACACCTGTTCTGTATGCTTTGTTAACATTTGTGTATGTTTGTGTGTTTACTGCTGTACCAGTTACTGTAAATGTTGCAACTGCACCTGCTGATACTGTGTTAACAGTAATTTGACAATCATTTGCTGGTGATGATCCACCTAATTCCGTACCCGCAATGTCTATTGTTTCTGAACCTACAAACGAATTACCATTGTTGCTGAAAGTTGCTGTGTAAACTGAACCTGTTCTGTTTATGTCAAACACTGCACCAGCCCCTGAAGCGGATGTTGTGTATGTTGGACTTGTATAATCAACATTGGCATCTGTACCTGTACCTGTTACCGCTAAACCTGTAATACCACCTTGTCCATTCACAGTTGAAACTGAAACATATGCATCATTCACTGCCGCTGAACCACCAGCATCACCTCCATTGATAACATACAAGTCGCCTACATTGTAACCTGAAGTACCATCAACAGGAGCCGCTCCTGCTGAACCTGAGTATGCTTGTGATATTGTGCTAATTGGACCAGCACCAGTTCCACCAGTAACTGCTGTCACTGTGACTGTGACGTCATGCACACCATCCTGTCCACCAAATAGTGTACCTAATAATAAAATTTCTTGACCTACACCGTAATCATCTCCTGCCGCATTTACAGTAACAGTTGCAACTGCACCTGAAATTGCAATATCAAATGTGCCTGATGAACCAACAAGGTTTACACCTGTTGCTAATGCAGTGTAATCTTTTGTGTCAACTGCTGTACCGCCTACAGTGAAAGTTAATATACCACCGTTGCCATCAACTGAATCTACAGTGATTGTTGCATCGTTGGCAGTTGTCGCACCACCTAAATTTGTTCCTAGAAAAGTTAATACCTCGTTTTGTACATAACCTGAACCAATACCTGTTATAACTGCTGTGTAAGTAGTTCCAGTTCTTGTTACATTGAACTGAGCATTAACACCTGACTGGTTAGAAGTAAATGCTGGTGAGTTGTATGTAACTTCTTGTGCGGGAGCATTACCACCTGCAGTTATAGTTTGTATTTCTCCGCTTCCGCTTACTGCTGTGACTCTTATGTTCAAGTGATTTGCAGTAGTACCACCAAATTCTGAACCTGTAATTCTTATCACATCATTTTGTGCATAACCTGAACCTGCATTATTAATAGAAACTGTGTAGTTACCGCTTGCCGCTGTAACATCAAATGTTGCATTTGAACCACCTGGTGTTGTTTGTGTACCTGCAATGTTTGTGTATGTTGGTGAATTTAAAGCAACTGAATATGTTCCATTTGTTTTTGTTAGATTCAATTGTGCACCTGAACCTGCATTGCCATTGAACGTAGGTGCAACACCTGTTGCTGTACCTGTACCAGTGAATGCTGATCCACTTGCTGTTACTGTTAAAATTTCTCCACCTGTGTCTATTGTTTCAACAAGAACTGTACAATCATTTGCTGGAGTTGAACCACCTAAGTCTGTACCTGACACAACTATTGCGTCACCTACTGCATAGTTTTCACCTGATGCAACTATTGCCGCAGAATAATTTCCACCTGTTCTTGTAATATTAAATCTTGCTAATTGTCCTTGTGGTGAATAATTAGCACCTGCTAAACTTGTATATTGAGTAACATCACCTACCAGAGGTTGTGTCAATGGTGCTGACAATGTTAAGGAATTTCCTGCAACGTTTGTGATTGTTACTGCATAACCATCACCTCTATCAATTACAGAGTTTTGTACAATACCTGCTGAATCCGCCACTTGGATTTCTGTTACACCTGCAAGATAATCACCTGTTACAGTTGGAGAAGCCAATGCACCACCTGTTCCATTGATTGCTGTAATTTGTGTTCCAGTTTGAATACCCGTTCCTGTTAATGGAGCACCAATTGGTGGAGTTGCTCCAGAGTATGGAAGGAATGTTGTGCCACTTAATGCCGCAAGTGCTGTTACAATACTACCAGATGAACCATTGTCCGACACACTGAAAGTTGGAAAACCAATTGCCGCACCTGTGTAAAATGCACCTTCTCTTAATTGTGTTGCATTTGTACTAATTGTTGTTGGATTAACTTGTCCAACTTTTGCTTTTGCGTAATATGTAAATTGTGTTGTGCTGACAACTGTGTTTACTGTGAAAGAACCAGCGGCTCTACTTGCACCTTGTACACCATTGTCAAAACCTGTAATTGTTAAAGGTTGTCCTGCTTCAAAACCGTGCGGTCCAACAGTTGTTACTGTTATTAAAGATGAACCAATACCTTGTGTACCTGCTGATGCATCTGATGTCACAGTTGAAACGTCAAAGTCTGTTCCTGGTACTTCATAAATTGATGGATAACCTCTTTGTGTAGAAATTGCACTCCACTTCGTTGGCTGAAGACCGTATTCAAAGTCAGCGTCAAGCATTGATTCAGGTTGTGCAACCCTCATACGTTCAATAGCATCTGTACCAAAGTCGTAAGGTCTAACTGTTAATTGATTATCTTCTACGAAAATTTGTATTCTATCTGTTGCGTTGTCAGTTGATGTATCTGTTTCTAAAAATAATGTTGTAATTGTGTCATTACCGTGAAATGCTTGTGGGAAATCTGGATCAACAAAAGCAGTTGGATTTGATGTATCTTCAGCATACTCTCTTCTGTATTCAACTGTTGCGCCTTTTGCCGGATCATTAAATGTGTACAACACATTGTTGTCAGATGCATTTGTGATTAAAAGTAATCTTTCTAATTGTATATTTTCAGGAACTTTAACACTTGAAATTCCGTTGTTTACCTGTGCAGGTAAATTATCTAAACCATTTATAACAACATCGGTAATAATATTAAATAATTCTGTCACACGTGTTGTTGCACCTGCTTCACCTGGTGTGCCTAAAATTGTTTGTTGTGTTACAACAGGATTTTGTCTTGTTGTAAAAGCATTTCCTGGTATTACATAATTGTTTATGATATTTCTTACTTCGTTTTTAACAGCCTCTTCAGGTTGTCTATCACCACTTAATACTGATACTGTACCAACCCAATATGTTGATGCATTATATCTTGATTGTTCATTACCACCATATCTTAAATCTTTTAGAATACCATCAATGTTGTAACCAATATCTCTTTCACATAGATATGAATCATATGTATAGTTTTCAAACACATAAATTGAACTTACCAATGCTGGTAATGTTAAAATACCATTGTCTATTGCATTTACAATGACATTATGATTTGTTGTGTAACCTGATACACCGCCTGCTTCGCCGTTTGTACCTGTTGTATTCTGTGAAAAACCATCTGTGTTTATAGTACTGTATGCTATTCCTGGTAAAATATAATTTACAACAATGTCTCTTGCTTTTGTAAGATAAGCAATTTCTGGATCACCATCATTTGCTAATTGTAAAACACCGTCAGCAAAGTATGTTTCTGATTGTGCTCTTATATTTTCGTTACCACCATATCTTGTATCTCTGTAAGCCGCATTAACAACTTTACCTGTGTCAGTTTTTATATCTGCCGCAAGTTTTGTATAACCTGCAAATGGTGATATGTTGCCTGCAACTTGTACTGCTACCCAAGCCGCCACTTCTGCTTTGATGTATTCTAAATTATTTGTAATTCTGTTTGATGCATTAGGATATAAATCAGCCGCTGTGTCTTGTGCAATTTTAAAATCTATAAAAGCATTTGATTCATCTTTTAACCATTCTTTGTTAGCATTGATTTGTGCCCAGGCATTAGGATATAGATTACCACTTAATGGAATACCTGGTGTAAATTTATAATTTTCTATTCGTCTTTTTGCCATTCTCTTTTTATACTCCTAATGCAATCGCTAACACTGTGGCTGTATTATCAACGTACTGCTTTTTAGTTACGTCATCAGCACTGCTTGGGTCGTTTGTTACAGTCGCACCTGTAAAAGCCGCCGAAGCCGCAGTGGTTAAACCTATTGTAGTACTATTTAACGTTCCTTGGGCAGAAACAATATTTGAAAAGGTTCCATTTCTTGGAATAACTCCCCCAATAGTAACGTTATCTACAGCACCTAAATCAATCGGTCTTATTGATAAATTTCCACCTGCTTGTGGACTAATAGTTACATCAGCATTTGGTGTCAAACTCACATTATTTGTTGCTGTCAATTGCTCAGCATTCACGTTCATGTTAGTAATAGTACCAACTGTTGCTGGTTGAATAGTGACTAAACCTGTTCCTGTTGGTTTAATTTCAACATTTGCATTTACGCCATTGTTTAAAAAATTTCCTGTGTTTAAAATTGAACTGAATACACCTGCTCCAATTAATGAAGGTTGTGCAACTGTGATTATACCTGCTGGAATTCCATCTGCATCACCGTAAAATAAAGAATCTGGAGCATCAACAGGAACTTCATAAGTCAATGTTCCTGATTGTTTACCTTGTGCTTCTGCACCTGTCAGTGTAGTTGAAACTGGAATATCTATATAAGATGCAACTGTAATTTGTGTTGTAATTTGACTTCTTATATTGTTTTGATAATTGGCAAAATTATTTGCAACATCAAGATAACTGAATAATCTAATATCGCCTGATTCATAAGAAATTAATTCACTGCTGTCAGGTTGTTGAACACCTGTTGTCTCTTTAGTTGCGATAGTACTATCTGCCTGTGCCATCGCATAGATAGTATCTACTGCACTGTATAAAACTTGGTTCTGATATGTACCGCCGTTATAAACATAATTTAATTCATTTTTACCATTGAACATAGTAACTTTTTTACCTGACAATGGTGTAACTGCTGACCAATTTACTATTGTAGAATTATCTGTGTTTTGTGGATCTAGAGTATAGTTGTAAAAAGTTGGTCCTGCTGGTAAGTATTGGTCTTCATGTAACAAACCATTGTAAGTTATGATGTGTTTTACAGATGCGTTCTGAGTATAATTTGAATATTGCAACGCCAATTGTGCACCATTACCAAAACCAACTATTGCTATTTCTCTTGTGTCAACATTATCGTAACCATCTAAACTTGCTATGATCGAATCTATTAATGCAACATCATTTGCTTTACTTGTTTGATAACCAACGTTCCATTCATTGCCATAACCTTGTGGAGCAATTAAAATTCTGTCGTTTACCCAGTTTACTTTTGCAATACCTTGTCCTTGTGTTTCATTTGTGTCATGTAAAACAATTAAAACTGGAATTTTTTTACCTGCTAAGGCTGTGCCTGTTGTATTAGGAACAAGTACCTGTGCTGTTCGGTCATAACCACTTTGTTGTTGTGCCCATGTTTGCGAAAAAGTTAATGAACCTGTTGCAAGTGTACTACCTGTAACAACATTTTGATGGCTTAAACCTGTGCTGTATAAATTACCTGGTGTGTTTGAGTCATTAGAATCAGGTTGAAATATGTTGAAAGTTAAACTTGATAGATTTAATACAAAATTATAAGTTTTACCACGTTCAAGTGTTATGTTAGGATTATTTCCTGAAACAGCCGTACCATCTTTTAACCATGTAAACGCACCCGCAGTCTCATTTGCGTTATAATCTGGTGCTGGTGGAGTAACTGGTGGAGTGTATGTATTTGTAATAGTTCTTACAACAACATTTCCAGCATTATCAACCGTGAATCCAGGACTTTTAAATCCGTGTTCCGTTTCAAATTGTTTTAATACAACTGCCATCTTAACTTGTTACCTGTTGTCCGCCTACTAATGCGTTCTGTGTTGAAAAATATGACGCACCAAAAATTACTTTACTGCCTGTGTATTTTTCTGTTTGTGATTTATCTGCTGGATCAACAGTTACTTTCACAAGTGAATTATCCACAGTGCTGTTTAGTTTTATTAAATTATTACCTAAATTTGATCTGCCATATATTGTAAGACTTGATTGATTAGGACTTGCTACTACTAATACTTTCAATACTTCTTTGTTGTTTGTATCGTAATCTACACTGATTGTATATTCTGCAGACGTGAATGTATTCACGTGCCATTGGTCTAAAACTAGACCTTCTTCTACGACTAGATATGGTCCATTATATGAAAAATTTAAGCCATTCTTCAATAATAGAGTGTTTCTGTCCCCTTTGCCAAAAAATCTTGATACATCAAACATATAGAAATTTCCTTGTTATAGTGTATTTACCTAATTGGCGGGAGTTGTGTTGTGTGTATAAAAAGGCTATTTACGGGTATTTTTACCGTGTTTTATCAATCTATGTACTGACTTCACTATTCTATCCTCAGTTTCGCCATCCATAGCCATAATGCCTTCATTTATACGGTCTGAAAACTCATCTGATGTAACTCTTATAGGACTGTATACTCTATCGTCTTTTCCTAAGTCAATTACATTGAATTTTTCTTCGTCTGGAAAACTGGTGTTTATAGGATAAGTTGAACCTATCACAACTGTTGCTGTTTTGTCATAGGAATAAGCCATGTGTTGTCCTACACTATCGCAACCAAGGAAATGATCTGCTTGTTTTATAACAGCCATCCATACCCTAATGTGTACTCCCATTGGAGTCGCAACAGGCTTGTTCATGTGTTTTTGAAAGTCTAATGGAAATTCACTCATTATCATTACACCAACATCTTTAGATAATTGACGCACAATGTTCCAGATATTTTTAAGTTCAATACTTCTGCCTGTAACATCAACAATATCCGGTGTTTTTTCCTTCTCGCTTTCTTTTAATTCTTCAGGTTGAGCACCTCTTCCGAATGGTTGGAAAACAATAACTTTGTCTTTACCAGTTTTTTCTTTTACTTCTGCAATCATTTTTCTTGCAAGTAATAATTCTTCTTTAGAAAGTCTTAAATTAGGTCTTGGTAAGTCTCTTATTCCTTTATCATTTATAGCAATATCATATGCCTGTGCTAGATTACATTTTTGATTGTAATACTCCCATATCCTATATGGTTCTGGACTGATTAAATCTCTATCTTTGAGTAAATCTTGGAATAAATTTTTGTGCCAATTGTCATATGCTCTGAAATGCAACTTTGGATGACCTTTGAATACATCTGTACCACCCTCACAAATTAATATTGGGTCTTTATCTGGATTTTCTTCCAGATATTTTTCTACTGCTGGTATTGAACTAATCATTCTACCGGCACCGCCATTTAAAAAGATTGCTGTTTTTCTATCCATTTTTCACTTTCACTAGTTTGTTGTATTCAGGCAAGTACAAATATTCAATTTCACTATGTATTAATGTTCTTACAGCATCTTCTAATGTTTCAACTAATGGTTCTCCACCTAAATTAAATGATGTGTTGAAAATAATAGGACAATCTGTTTGTTTATGAAACTCTTTTATTAGATCATAATACAATGGATTCTGTTCTCTCTTAACAGATTGTATTCTACAAGTGCCATCTACGTGTATAATACTTGGAATTTTTTCTTCTATGCCTGGTTGACAATTTACAGCATACATCATATGGGGTGTTTCGTCCATACCTCTTAGGTCAAACCATTCATGGACGTAATCATGTAAAATGGTGCCTGCAAATGGTCTAAAATATTCTCTATGTTTTACTGTGTTTACGTGATCTTTACCATTAGGATCTCTTGGATCATACAATATGGATCTGTTTCCTAATGCTCTTGGTCCGTTTTCTGATTGTCCTTGGAAAATAGACACAATATTTCTGTCAGCAATTATTTTAACAACTTCTTCATTTGTTGCATCAACTAGTTCTACACCTGGTTGACTGCAAATTTTTTCAATTTGTTCTGTAGTATATGTTCTTTTTGGACCTAAGTATAGTGTAGGTTCATCAACTTTCTTTTCTTTTGTTTGTGTCAAACTATAATAGAACAACATTGCGGCACCCATTGCCGTACCCGCATCATTTGACACTGGTTCTGCATAAAATTTAATTCCGTCTTTTTGTAAACTTTCTAAATAATAATAATTTGCTACACAATTTAATCCATAGCCTCCAGAAAACACAACATTTTTACATCCACTCATTTCAACTGCTTTGTAAATTAAGTCTAAACATTGTTTTTGTGATTCTTTTTGTACAGCATAAGATAAATCTCTTCTACTTTGCAATTTTGTCCAGTCATCTGTCTTGTCAGATGAAGGTGTTTCATCTAAAAATGGATAGTGCTGACTGTTTACGACCGATGCATTAGGATATGTTGGAATAATTAAATTCCTATTTGATAATTCGAAGTGACCTTCTTTTTGGAATAATGGTGGAATTACATCATTTTTCTTTCCATAAGGAAACAATCCCATTGTCTTGCCTGCTTCAATGGCACTGAATCCGCAATATTGTGTGACTGCTTCGTAAACTTTTACAATACCTGCTTTGTCTGAAAATATTGCCTCGTGGGTATGTCCTGCTTCTCCTATATTTTCTGAATCCATTTGTGGATAATATGCTCCAGGTGTTGCGTTACCTGTGCCATAATGTTTGTAAAGTGCAAAAATATCATTTGGATAATCACAACTAAAAATACTTTCAACTTCAAAAACAGTCATATCGCCTGCAATACTATTTTGTATAGGAATAAAAGTTCCTGCACCGTCTACAATTACTGCAACTGCTTTGTCAAAGCCTGATCTGTAAAATGCACACGCGGCATGAAGTTTGTGATGTATATGTGATAAGTCAATTACTTGAGGATGTTCTGTTTTGTGTATGTGTTGATCAATTAAACCAAGTTTTCTAGCCATACCTGTGTACACATCATCACCTGAGTAATCTACTCTTCCTGTTGAAGGATCTTTAAGTGACTGTGTATGTGCAATAACAAGATAGTCAATTTTGTCTGTGTATTTTAAAATCTCTACCATGGATGCATATGGACCGCCATCGTATTTTCTTCTAGATAATCTTTCTTCTTCAATAGAAAATACTACTTCACCGTCTTTTAATAAACAAACACCTGCATTGTGTCCTCTGGCTATTGCGGCAATGTAACCTG
>VTLG01000741.1_pt1 | contig 33875 bp, 41 predicted proteins | sample 4694571 | NCBI WGS metagenome assembly VTLG01 (sample SAMN12604809, study PRJNA352737) | marine metagenome | biome: ENVO:00000447; feature: ENVO:00000209|ENVO:00000569|ENVO:01000036; material: ENVO:00002151; isolation source: viral sequences binned using virsorter ...
TGGTCCACTCTAAGCCTGCCCGGTGACAGGTCCAGCGATGGCAGCAACTCCTTCACCCTGGAGATGGCCCTCTCCTTTCCAGAGCCTTCGGCCCCATCGAGCATGGCCTTCGTCCACTCTGGGGGCCTTGGTGTCGCGAACGGTAGGTGTAGCATCGAGACCATCTGATACAGACGCCCGTATCTAAAGCCTGTTGTGTAGGTAGAGGTGACCCCCTGCCCTCTGAATGCCTGCTGTTGCTCAAGCACCACGAGCGCAACGTCTAGATGGTTCAACCAGTCGATGACCGTCCTGTCGTCCCACTCTTTACCCTTAAAGGGCATCAAGAGGGAGGCGATAAACTCGCCCCCCTCTACAGCCACCAGGGCGCCCCGCTTTCCGGGGTCAATCCCCACAACCAGGTTGCTCAAAACGGCACAGGGTCGGCGTTCTTCGGGTTGCCCCAGTCACTGGCCTTCGTGTCTCTGTGCTGTGGTTGAGCACCGCTGCTTGCATCGTCTTTCCAGTCGATGATGTCGACGGTGTCTGCATTGATGGTCAGGTCCAGACCGGGGTCGCCGTTCTGCTTGCGGAAGATTTTTGGGGTTGCCATGCGTCCGATGACGAGCACCCTGCACCCCTTCCCAATCTTCCCGTTGAGACCTTCGGCCCGCTTCCCCCACAGGGAAGCACGCCACCATGTCGTCTCCTCACGCCCGCTCTTGACGGCAACGCGCATCTCCATCACAACACCCTTGCCGGTGTCCTTCATCTCAGGGTCGCCACCAAGGCGTCCCATGATTACTGCTTGCTGACTCATGCTGTCTCCTTAAACTTGTCTGCGTTTTCGATGATGTGCTTCTTCAGTCCGATGATTTCGTGCGTTTCGAGTTCGTTCATCGCCTTCCCCTTCTCTGCCATGACGAAGTCTTCGACCAGCCTTGGGTTCACCCCCATGGTTGCGCATGTGTCCGATAGGTCAGACAATTCGTCTGCCGCAATTGGCGCACTGGGCACCTCAACCACCGAAGGCTGCGCCTCCGGTGCGCGGGCCGGAGCATCACCCGGCAACTCGTCTCGTGCGGTCATCCCGATGCCCAGGTAAAACCTGAGAGCCCTGCACACGCTTCTGGTTTCGGCCATCCTGATGAATGCGCCCGCGACCATCTTGCCCGTGTTGTATGGAGTGCTGTCCCCGTGGCCCGTGAAGGTGCCCCTGGTGCCCGTGATGGTGGTCACCGCTACCGCGACCCCCTTCTCCATGTCGAAGTGCAGTAGCGTCGTCTCTTGCGACTCAACGCCATGCATGTGGGCCAGCGCAAGCAACCCTGACAGCAGCACGTATTCCTTTCCGCTCACCCGTGCAACGTGGTCGTTTGCTCTGAGCCACGCCCGAAGGTCCTGGTCTCCTGTCGCGTTCATGCTGACACCTCCTCTGTCTCTTCTGGTTTCTCTTCGCGCTCTTTCACGAGCAACACGGTGAACTCGCCGCCCTCGCTCATGTACTCATCTTCAGCGATGCCCGCCGCTTCCAGCAGTTCCTTCGCCCTCTTCTGGTTCAGCCTCGATGGGCCCTTGCGGGCGCTGAGACTAACCGACATGGTGTCATCGTAGGCTCGCTTGAATGGACCCATGACCAGTTTCAACTTGTTCTCATTGAGTTGAACCCACGCCTTGAGTTCCTTGATGGACGTCTTCGCTTCAGCGATGTTCCGGCCGAGCGTTGCGATATTCTCGCACATCGGCATGTCCCCCTCTCGCCGTCCAACGCGCAGGTCCAAAGCCCGTCCGCACTCTTTCGTGTCGTCCACAGGCGGGGGCGTGTCACCGATGACATGCTTCTCGTACCAGGCTTCGAGCTTCGGCACAGTTTCCTGTGCATAGCTGGGCTCGATGCCCACATGTCTGATTTGAAGCTCTGCAACCCCACTCACCACCAGTTCCCGCGCTTCCTCGATGGCAGCATCAAGGCCCTTCTCTCGAATCAGGCGGCGCAGGTGGTCAAACACGGGCTCCGGTGCTGCGAGCGCCACCAGGGTGCTCTCGTTCATGCCTGCGTAGTCCCAAGCTGGGCTAGCCTTGAGCGCACCATCGAGGACCCAGTTGGTGTGCTGGCACTGAACCCACCAGTCCTCTCTGTTGTCGATGTACAGGGCTCGGTGCTGATTGTTGGCTGACTTCAACTCAAGGTGCCCCACCACCTCCCCGTCTCGAATCAGCAGCCTGTCAGGCGTTGCGTGCATCGTCGGGTATTCGGGCTCTCTGAATGTGCCCTGACCCCACAGTTCGACAACCTCGATGCCACGGGCCTTGAACATGCCGCGAACGAGTTCTGCAATTAGGGGCTCCATCTCGTGGCCCCTGCTCAACTGGTCGCCCTCCACGGGTTCACCCCTGCCGGTCAGGGTCAGGTAGGCGCCGTGGGGTCCACCGTAGATGCCGAGTAGAATCTTCGCCACGGTAGAACCCCCCATCGAGAGGATGGTAGGCAGCACCGAGACGAGTCCGGGCTTGAGCAGGCTCTGGTCGACTGTTGGCGGTTCGTATTTTGCTGGGTCACCCATCGTCTGCGCCCCCAGGTGGAGTCAGAAGCTCGTTGTCCAGTTGCTCCTTAAGCTCGCCGGTTCCACCGATGAGCGCATTGAGGGAGATACCCAGGACGCTGGCGGCTTCCGCAATCCCGTGAAGCCCAGACCGTGAAGTCTTGGACAGGAGCCAGCGCCCATCCCTCGGTGAACCAGCAGCAGCGCACGCCTCATCGGCAGTCATCCCCATCACGCGAAGCCGCGTATTGCCCCGGTGTGAAATGCTGTCGAGCATGTTGCCGTTGTCCAGCATCCGCCTGTGTCGCTCTCTCTCGTTCATCTCTCTCCTCCTTTGGTTGTCATGCTTTGAAGCCACTTCTGGCCTGCCGTAAAGGCGCATGTGTACTCTTTAGATTTGCTCGCCAGTTCCGCTGGCGACCACGAGACGCCATTAACGGCGTCGGTCCATCCCTGTGTTGCGTCGTTCATCCTGTCCGCTCCCCCTTTCGGGGCATCGTCTCGCGCCATGCAGCCCCAACGCCGAAGCCCTGGATGTAGTGCTCGTTGCCTTTCCACCAGTCCACGTATGTTGTGTGTCCGAAACTCGCGTGACGGAAGCCGTGGATAAAATCCTCGGTCTGTATCTCGCTCAACCCCAGCAACCCCACCATCAGCCCGACCGCCGTCTTTGCGCTCTGGCGACCAAACCTGAGAATGTTGTCAGTCGCTTTGATGCTCATCACTCACCCCCATCGGCTCTAACGAGCCCACCATTATTATATCCGTGCATGTATTCTGTATGGTCCAGGCGTTGGGGCAAGCGCCCCGCCAACCCGTCAGCGTATCCGTCATCCTCGCCAAGGTTTCGGCAGAACCAACAGACAATCTCGTCGTCAATCTTCGTCCAGGCCCGGAGGCCACAGGGGCAGTCGTCCAGGTCCGTTGTGCAATCGCAGCCCGCTGATTCGTGTTCCCACTCTTTGCAGATGCGACACCTGGTCACTCGTCCGTCTGGCATGTAACCCCCTCTCTGTTCTAACTTGTTTATACGCTAACCAGATAATCCCGTCAAACACATTCGACAGTCTTGTCTGTGATATTACTCATCGTCACCCCCCACACGTCGCCGGTTCTCGTTCTCGCTGGTGACTCGGCAGGCTTCGCAGCACTCATCGGCCCCCACCAGGACCTTGACGGCCTGGAGCTTTTGCGCTTTGGCCTGTTTGAGTTCCTCTTCGGCGGCAATCATTCGGGCCAGGGCTTCATCGCGCTCGTCCCTGGCTTTCCCTAGCTCGTTCCACAGGTGCTGTTCGAACCAGGCGGCTTCTCCGCTGCTCATGTCTTCGGCCTGTTTGAGTTTCTCAGCGGCGTCGTCGGTCGGCGCATCGGCGCCGGCCTCTACCTCTCGAACGCTCTCGATAAAGTCGTTCCAGGCTGCAATGTAGGACAGGGTTTCGGTGGTGCTGGGTTTCCATTCAACCTTGCCGCTCTCGTATTCGATGAGAATGATTGTGTCGGTGGTCATCTCACACCCCCATCGTTTCGATAGTCAGGGCCATGTCCCCCACAGACGCGCTCACCTTTACGGTTCCGTCGTCGTGGGTGTCTTTCCAGAGCCTGTACGCTGCGCGTGGGTCTCGACGCCGAGTTTCGTCGGTGGGAACCACCATCATTCCCACACGGGTGAAAGACCCGTGAACACCGCCGCTCCACCTTCGGGGCTTCGACTTGCGCCCAGCCTTGAACTCACGGGGTCCGTTCGTTCCCCCGCCCATACACCCCCGCAGTTCGAGAGTCACCGTCTTACGGGTCTTCGAGGCGAGTTCGTCGTAAAGTGTTCCCCAGTCCATCACTCACCCCCCAGCGCCGGATGGCCGTCGTTCACAACGTAGATGTGAACGGGTCCGTTGAGCCTTCGCAGGGCCTGGATTGTCGTCTGCCGGACGTAGGACGAATCAGAGCGACCCTTGACCCAGTCGTAGACCTTGCCTTCGTCCTGGAGCCTGCAAGCCCAGGCTGCGGTAGACCCGTGAGGCCTGCCGGGACCGAAGCCGCTCATGAACGTGTCGCGCATTGCAACAAGCCGCGTATGTGTCTCTCTCTCTGCTGGTGTTCTGTCGTCTTTCATTTCGAGCCCCCCTCATTAATTGGTGCCAGTCTGTCGACATAGTGAGCGTTCCGAGAGATGACAATCGACGCACCCGGTGAGTATGGCTTGCCATGGAAGCCGAGCCACAGACCCTCACCGAAGCGGCGCTCTGCGTACTCCCAAAGCCCCTGGACTGTGGTTAGTTCAACCGTCTGCCCGTCTCTGTTTCGGTACCTCATTTAGAGCCCCCTTTCGCTTTCTTTCGATTCTTTGGTTCCCGCGTTCCCTCGATGGCCAGACAGGCCTTGAGACTTGGGTAATTTGTGTACCGCTTGATGCGCTTGAAGTACGGGCTTGATTTTGTGTGGCAGAGCCCGGAGGACGTCAATTTGACGACGGGCGCCTTTGGTGCGTTCTGTGCTGGCGGGACCGCGTGAGCGGGGCAGGCCAGGAGTAGGAACGCGAGTGTGATTGCGGTTTTCATTGCTCGTTTCCCTTCGGCGCCAGAATGACGCAATGGTGTCGCGAGCCACCGAGCCCGCTGTTGCAGCACTCGCACCTGGACCATGAAAAGGTTTCGTCTTTGTCACTGTCGCCAGCGTGAATCGAGCCCCCGTCCGGGGTATTGGCTTCGATGCCTGATTCGATGGATTCGAGACGCTCCACGGGGTTGTCGTGGTAGTCTTCGAGACACTCGAACCATTCGTCGTAGACGATTACGAAAAGACACTCGCTGCAGACCATGAAATTGTCGTCGATGAGTTCCATTATTCGTCCCCCTCGTAGTCTTCATCGGGTCCAATGAACCAGATAAGCCGCGCGAGTTGAGTGTCTTCAGAAAGGCAAGGCGCGCGGTCTACGCCGTCCGCCGCGAGCGCTTCCGAAACTTCCATGGTGTCGATGGTAATGGTGACAGTTCCGTTACGGTCTTCGCTCCAGGTGTCGCTGAGAACTTCGGCGATTGCGTACCGGCCGCCTATCCACTCGAACCAACCCTTTTCACCGTCGGTTAGCTGGTACAGGAATCGGCCCTGCTCTGTGATGGTCTCGAAGCCTGAGATGCAATCGAATGCCCCCAGGTCTGCGCTTGTGTATGTGCTGAGTTTCATGATTCATCCCCCAGGCGGACAACGCGGCCATAAGCGCAGACACCATCACGTGCAGACTCGTAGGAAGTCACCCGGTCAAGCCTGAACACCCTCGACGCCGTGCGGGGGCATTCATGACGTCTGGCGTAATCGCACAATTGATTCCAAAGGGTGTCGTAATCCACCTCTACCAAGCCGAGCGGGGAGTCGACGTACACCCCTGATGGCGCGCTCCGCATTGCCTCGTAAAGGCTGTCAAGTGTCATGGGTTTGGCTTTCATCGGTCTCGGTCTCCTGTTCATTACGTGTAAAATGTCTCTCTCTAATGCCCGCATTCGTCGTCTCCTTTGTCGTTGTCTGCACCCTTCATGGCTCTCGAAAGAGCCATCAAGGGTGCGCCCCTGGATAGGGGCGCCAGTCTCAGGCCATGTTCCCCCTAGCAATTTCGAGGTGGCTCTCTCTCAGAGTGTTACAGACGGTCTCTTCAAGGCAGTGGTCGAAACAGTCCCCTATGTATTCCTTGATGTCGTTGTGATTGCGTCCAGAGACCCGGATATCCAGGCCCTGGAACGCGGGGCGCACGGTGACGGTATGGTCTGTCCATCTGGTGTAATGGCCATGCTCGTTCATGTGGTGGAACGCGGCCTCGAACACCAGTTTCTGAGAAGTACTCTTGTCTACGTTCAGTGTGGTTCCATTGTCGAAGCCTGACCCGCTGGGCAGATACTTTTCGAGTAGGACTGCGGTCCTTTTAATAGTGTCTGTGTCCTTGCGGTTCATCAGATTCGAGATGAAGATTATTAAGGCTTGTTCGTGCATGTCATTTGCTCCTTTGTTGTCGTTGTCTCGCGCCGTACTCAGTTTGAAAATCCCGCAGCCTTCGAGGTGTCCCACGCCGCGCCCCAGAGGCAAGCGTCAGCCTCTGACGCACCGTCCATCTCTCTTTTAATGATGTTGTCCCATGCCTCGGCCATGGTCATGTTGGAGTCCCAATAGTCATGGGTCGCGCAACACGCCGGGCCGATGCTCTTGTTCTTTTCGATGATGGCGGCTAGAACCGCCCCAGTGCCGGCATCCCGGCGAACAAGGCGCGAGAATTCCGAGGACAGGCGGGCCTGACGGCCGCTCGCGTACAGGGCCTTCACTTCCGCCTCAATACGGTCTGCCGTCGCGTCGCTGCACTTGATGCCGTATCCGTCCGCACTGATGAACGCGGACTCCTCACCCCCCATGCTCACGGTGCTCAAAACCTCTTGAGCACTTCCGTTCATCAGAACTTTCACTTCCGCCTCGATACGGTCGACCATCTCATCGGGAAACATGATGCAACCATCGCCCGCGAGGTATGTGACATCTTGAGCACTTCCGCTCATGAGGGTTGTCCACTCCTCGTCGCAGCCTTCGGCACCCTCCAAGAATCCGAGACTGTAAAGCCCCAATTCGTAAAGGGGTCCATCGTTGACCCAGTTTTCGCAGTCGGTGACCACCAAAACGATGTCCTCGCTTTCACCGAAGCGTGCGACTTCCCAACGGTCCACAGCGTTGTAATCGCCGAAATAGTTTCGGGTAAACTCCCGATTAAGAAGCGCTTCGGCTGCGTCACGGATTGCGCCCATTCGCTCACGCCGTTCATGCTCACGGTCAATCTGTTCCTGTGTCTTCACTTCATTCACTCCTTTGCTGTCGTTGTCGCTCCATTCAAGGCCCACAGGGCCTTCAAGGGAACGCCCCCCGTAGGGGGCGGGCTGTGGGTCAATAGACCCCTGTTCCCCATGCGATAGCTTGAATGATCGCATCCACTAGCTGGTCATCGCCGTGTGCATCCCGAAGCTCCTTTGCCACTGCGACTGCCAAGTCTTCCATGCGGATGTCGCCGCCCCCCTCGACTTCGGTGGTCGCCTGCTTGAACGCACGCTCAAGGTCCTCATGTTCAGCCCTAAGGGCTGCGATTAATTGGCTTACAACACGGTTAACCCGTGCCCGCGTCCCGTCATGGAATACTTCGCCCTCGCACCATGCGACAGCGTCGCGCCTTGGATATCGCTGGGCTGAAAGGGCGGTTTTCCAGTGGCTCATTTCGGGTCAACCATCGAGTAGGGGTGGTCGCTGTCGGTCGCAGTTCCGGCGAACTCGCGAACCTCTTCACCAGCCCCGCGGCGCTTCGCCTGTTTCAAAGCCTCGCCCATGTTGGGGATATCGTAGTCCCCTTGATGCCATTGGTTCGAGACCCCGTCCCAGCATGCGACGATGTACCCATGCCCGTGCTTGTCCTCACAGATGATGACGAAGGGCAGCACCTTGCAGTCTCGACTGTCCCTGAATCTGGCGACAATCTCATGACCATTCATGGTCTTGATTCTGTTCGCCTGTTCGTCGCGTCGTTCCCTTGCTTCGAATTCTTGCCTACTCATGTCGTTCGCTCCTTTGTTGGTGAGCTATCTTAGGCATATGACGGTTTTAGCTGTAAACACCTATTTTACAGTTATGAGTGATAACAGGCACTTAGACGTCAAAATAGTTCTACATGCAGGACTGTCGAGCATGCTTTCGAGGCCCGCGAGCTGTTGTCTACTAGTAACCACAGAGGACCTAGTTTGAAGGCGAGTAGGGGACCACCCGTAGAGGTGGGACCCCCTTGAGAGGAACTAGAGCGGACTAGGGCAAGAGGGGTTCTGGATTCTAGGGGGTACGCGAGAGCCGGGGGGACAGATATTCCCCCCATTTCAGACCCCCTCACACACTGAGGAGACTCATGTCCTCTGGACTCCTGACCGCCCTGCTTGCCCTCTGCGGGGCCGCAGGGCTCTGGTTCTTCGGTTCGTACCGACGGGCCATGAAACGAGCACACAGGGCCATCCTGGACAGTCAGAGACGGATTATCGATGCAGCCCAGACAGAGCATGATGAAACCGAAGTTCGACTGCACTCGGTTGAGACCGAGATTGATGAACTGGGTTTGTCTGATTTGGCTACTGCTATCGACGACGCCTTCAATGGCGGAACCCTGCCGTCAGACGATGCCGATGACTGAGGGGGATACTGTGGGATGCGGTGGGGCTTTGCTCACACCTGGTCACATCCTACGCAAAGCTCTGACATGTACGGCAGTGGATGTTCCCCGCCTACAGAGTGCGCTGAAACTCTGTGAGGTTAAACTACAGACGCACACAGACGTGAGCTTCTTATCACCGTGTGCGTATCCGCACGGGCCTGTAAGTATACGCACGCATGTGCTCGTGGGCGTGCTTGCGCTGACGCTAGGTGTGATCGCAGGTGTGGCCCTGGTCCCTGACTTCTCTATGCCCTAAAAAATTCGCAGCACTTTTTCATTTCGTTTAGGGCATCTCCTCCACTTCCACCCCCGCCGTTAAATCAATTACGTTTTCTCTCCTCGAAAACCCTGCTTCCATTAATAGCGGGCAACAGGAGAACCAATTGAGCGACATCGAACTCGTAGCCCTTGCCAACGCCATGCAAGGAATCGACACACAAGCCACCATATCCCTCCCTCCAGGCTGCTGGTCAAACCCCCAGAGGGCTGCCCTGGCCGGTGCCATAGCCAAAGCCCACGAGGCCGGGAAGGCTGACGAAGTCGGAGTAGCCCTCGCTCTAGGCGAAAACTCAGATACCTATCGCTCAGTAGGTGGCCTCCCGGGACTATTAAACCTCACAAGCCATTTCGCTGGAGGCAGAACCGACCTGGAGACAATTAGACAGGCTGGAGAAAGACGCTCCACCGACTCAGCCATCGAGGCTGCCTTATTGGCCTCCTCTCAGGCCACCTCTCCCTCGGCAGCGCGTGACGCCGCTATCGCTGCCCTCCTGACCATCGAGTCAGCCGGGAAGTCAGAACGCGCCCCCACAAGCCTCAACGCCTCCTTAGCCACTGTCATGGAGTCAAGCCGACAGGCCCATCTAAACCCCGGCGCCGATGAGGGTGTCCCAACGGGTTTCGAGAATCTCGACTTCATCTTAGGCGGCTGGCAGCCTGGCAGTGTATATATACTAGGGGCGGGCACCGGCAGGGGTAAGTCCGTCATGGCTCTCAACTGTGCCGTGGCCGCCGCTAAGGCTGGGCGTAACGTTCTTTACGTGTCCCTTGAGATGGGACACTCAGACCTCACCAGAAGATTGATAGCAGCCGAAGCCAGAGTCCCACCTGATGCCATCAGGTCAGGAAGACTCAGCAATGAGCAGATTGACTCGATACAACAAGCCTCAATCAAACTCTCAAGCCTGCCTGGAAGCCTAGACATCATGGACAACGTCCACGTCGAAGCCGAAAGACTCACAGGCATCGTGAGAACTGCAGCCGCATCAAGGCCCATTCACCTCGTCGTTGTTGACTATCTCCAGCTTCTGAGATGCGAAAGCACGTACAGCCGAGAGAGGGAGGTGGCATCCATTAGCGCAGGGCTTCTCTCCGTCTCAAGACACTGCGATGTGCCTGTTGTGGCCCTGAGCCAACTCAACGACCAGGGCCTGGTGAGGGAATCGAGGACCGTGGAACATGACGCATCAGCGGTTTTACGGATAGACTATGAGGATGATGCCTGGGTTCCCGGCTCTGGCAGCGTTGACTGCCATCTCCGGGTCCTTAAGAACAGACATGGAAGAACCGGAAGCCTCGCTCTCACCTTCGAGAGAAAGCACCAACGGTTCGTTGAGAGGATTTATGAATGAGCTGGCTTTATTCGCGGGCGCTGGTGGAGGCATACTCGGAGGAAAGCTTCTCGGATGGAGAACCATCTGCGCCGTCGAACTCGACGCCTACGCCGCAAGCGTACTTGTGGCGCGACAAAACGACGGATGCCTGGACCCGTTTCCCGTCTGGGATGACATCACAACCTTTGACGGAGAACCATGGCGAGGCCGTGTTGACGTCGTTTCTGGAGGCTTTCCCTGCCAGGATATCAGCGTTGCCGGAAAAGGCGCAGGACTTGACGGAGAACGCAGCGGACTCTGGGGCGAGATGGCAAGGGTCATTCGTGAAGTACGACCCCGACACGTCTACGTGGAGAACTCACCAGTACTCACTTCTAGGGGACTTCACAGAGTTCTCGGAGACCTGGCCGAAATGGGGTTCAATGCACAATGGGGCGTGCTGGGAGCAGACGACGTTGGTGCCAATCATATCAGAAAGAGAATCTGGATTAATGCTCGCCACCCCGACCACAAAAGCGAACCAGATGTGTCCATCAATGATGAAGTGGCCAGGGTGCAGGGCGTGGTGGCCAACGCCAGCGTCAACAGACTACAAAGGAAGCTCAAAGGACGGGCAGCGCCGGGGCCAGCTGACAGACCCGGCAATGGGGGCGATTCCCGCTGGTGGCAAACTGAACCCGACGTGGGTCGCGTGGCTGATGGGGTGGCCTCTAGGGTGGACAGACTTAAATGCCTCGGCAATGGACAAGTACCAGGAGTGGCTGCAACTGCATTCAGACTACTTAGAGAGAGGGGGTCGGCATGACGCCGGAAGAATACAATATAAGAGAAATACAAAACGGGAACTTCACCCAAATCATGCTCGCGAGGCTCGTTGAGTTCTGGCAAGGAACACACAGCCTCGAACCTGACGGGAAGTGCGGACCCAACACCCAGCAAAGCATTATCGACTCCATCTTTGAAGACGATGGCGATATCGGGCCGCTCGCAGCCGCAGCACTCGATATCGCACGCAGGGAAATCGGGCACGGTGAAGAAGGTGGAAACAACTCAGGGCAGTTCGTCGCCAAGTACCACCGCATCGAAGATGATGGAGATGACGATGATGACGGCTCCTGGTGCGCCGCGTTCGTCTCGTACTGCTTCGAGGAAGGGGCAAAAACACTCGGTATCGAGATGCCGTTCAAAAGAAGCGGGGGCGCCAAGAAACTCTTCGGCAATATCGCAGTCAGCGGCAAAACAGTCGAAGATCCAAAACCCGGAGACGTCATCTGCTGGGACAGGGGCACGCCAGGCTCCTGGCAAGGACACATCGGCATCGTTGAATCGTCAGCCGATGGCGTATTACACACAATCGAAGGAAACGTCGGAGCATACCCAGCGAAAGTTAAACGCCTGAGCTACGACCTCAATGAACTACTCCTAAGCCCAGATAGCCGATGGGAAGGCTTCGCCCGCTGCGCAGAAGGAAGCGCACTCGTCGAAGTTCACGCCTACACAGAGGAATGAGGAAACCATGGATACAGATACAGAAAACGAAATCGTCACAGTCATCGACGGGGACTCAGATAGACCGCCAGGGGGTATGGTCTGGGGAAGCTTCTACGAGACAGTTGCATCAATCAAAGACTCACTCAAGGTGACACATGACATTGCCAATGGTCTCAAAGCGTCCATCACATTCACCGAAAGTATCAAGGCCCTACTCCTCATCTCAGAGGCAGAACTCAAAGTTACGTCAGAACTGGCGGGTGGCGAGTCTTACAGCGAGGCAAGCCCGAGCCTACAGGCTGCTGTTGCCCTCATAAGAGGGGCTCGGCACAACCTACACACAGAATCAAACGACCTTGACGCCGTTAAGGGAATTGTAGACTTCCTGACAACGGCTTCTCAAATCATGGGGATGGACGATGAAGGCGACGGCTGCGATGTTCACCGGGCAATGTGCGGGCGGATTATCAGACATTGGGACGTCGCGGCTGAAAAGGAGACGGAACACTGAGAAAAGCTTCAAGGAAGGGAAGCTCTTCAAGCGCATAAGCCAACACCCACAACGCGATGGCTCGAAACCCTGCTACTTCTGCGACTCAGAAGACTATCAATACGACAAAAGAACAGACTTCTGCTGGGCTCCAGAGTGCATGACACTCCTCGTTCTGGGCCTGCGGGAGAAAATCCCCAAGCTAAACAGGGTTCTACGCCAGATTGCGGAGCACACAGGCTCAGACATCAAGTCCGCCGCCTACGAAGTCGCAATCACATCGCTCATCTCAAAGACAAGAGAGATGCGGAAGAGAAAACACGTCGGAGCGTTCTTCAAACCGAAGATTGTCTACTACAGAGCACTCAACGTCTTGGCCAAAATCGAGGCCCAGAAGAAAAGAGAGGGCGAAACCGTAAGCCTCGCCTACGAAATGATTGATGACATCATCGACGACGGGGGCCTGTTCACAGCAGCCTCCACGAGCCCACTACTCAGACTCAAAGTCGTCAGGCTTATCCAGGAAATTGAAGAACAAGTCGGGCGCCCATACGTCTACCTCCTCCTGGGGTTGATAACGGCTGTTGACTTCCGTAAGCTAACAGGGTGTACCCGTGCAAAATTTGTCGAAGACATGAACGAGATAAAGGAGATTGCGGCAGCGCACTTCACTGCCGACTTTTATCGTGGATAAACTAGGTCTCAGCAAGTTCGTTTCACGCAAGTACCTGGCCTGGGCCGTCGGGACCGTTCTCTTCATCCTGAAGATGCTCACAGCCAAAGAATGGCTCATCCTTACCGCCGTATTCGTCGGTGGACAGTCCGTCGTAGACGCCGCGAAAATGATCAGAGGACGTAATGAGTAGCGACACCAAAACACTCTCTCAAGTCATCGCATCATTGCCAGGACCAGACCTCGATGATATTGGTATCAAAGAATTGGTGCTGAGACTCATCGTCGAAACACCAATGGATTCCCCCGACGGCAAGAACGCATCGCGGGCCAAAGTGAAGCTCGATGCACTCAGGCTGCTCGCGGACATCAACAAGAACAACTCGGCGGCAGAAACACACCAAGACCTTCTCTCTATCCTGGCGGGCGAAGAATGACGGATACAAACGAGGAACTCATCAACCACCGCCTGGGCGCCCTCGAAAGAGATGTCAAAGACCTGACGGCCAATGTCTACGAACTCACCACCAGCGTCAAACTACTGGCGTCAGGGATGGTCCAGGTCAAATGGGTCGGACTCGCAGCCGCCGGTAGCGTCATCACACACATGGTCAAAGCCCTCGTTACCATAAGCTAAGTGCAATACTCAGACTCCGACCTTGAACAACTGCGGAGATGCAAGGACGACTTTGCCTACTTCTGCAAATTCGTCAAAATAATCAACAAGGGAGGAGCACTCGTTAAGTTCAGGCTTAACGCCTCCCAGCAAATGCTTCACGAGGCCCTCAAGAAGAATCGATGGCAGATTGTTCTAAAGGCCCGACAGACAGGGACATCGACCTTTGTTGCGGCTTTCTACCTTCATAAAGCTCTGTTCAACAGAAATCACCGTGTCGCTATTGCGGCGCATACTCTCGAAGCTGTGCGCCAAATCTTCAACATATATCAAACGATTTATGACAATCTTCCGCCGCAACTAAGGCTCCCATGCAGCAACGAGAACGCAAACGAACTCCGGTTCAAACATGGCTCTCGAATAAAGGTCGGCACCCCAAACGGGTTCCGTGGGTCGACCTACCAAAGCATCCACGCCTCAGAAGCCGCGTTCTGGAAAAGCCCCGACGAAGATATCGCAGCCCTGTTACAGACCGCTGGCGAAAACCCGACAATCATCTTCGAGAGCACGCCCAACGGCCTCAACCACTACCATAGCCTCTGGACCACAGAGTCAGGCTACGACAAGACGTTCATCTCCTGGCTCATCGAACCCAGCTACAACCAGACAGAAGAACCGGCACCGCCCCCGTCAGATTCAGAGAGAGAGTTCCTACAATCTCTGCCGCCCCTGACAAAACGACAGAAGAACTGGGCGATACACACCCTCAGAACGAAGTGCGCTAACTCTACAGCCACGTTCAGACAGGAATATGCTGGTGACCCCGTATCCTGCTTCATCAGCAGCGGTGAGCGCGTTTTCGACTTAGCCTATCCCGGCGCCAAAGTGGCCCCAGGTCTCATCGAATACGAAGACCCCAACGCCATGCAGCCATATCTCATGGGCGTCGATGCCGCCGAAGGTGGACCACAAGGCGATTACTCAGCCTTCGTTGTCATGACACGGGCCAAACCGCCTAAGATTGTTGCCACCTACTACCAAAAGGAACCCGTCCAGGACTTCGCGTGCCAGGTTTTAGCCACGGCAACCAAATACAACGCCATGGTAAACGTCGAAGCCGCATCCACAGGCTACGCCGTTATCGAACACCTCAAGAGATTCGGACACCCGCACCTCTATCGGCGCATGATTAAGGACAAAACTTCGTCAGAACTGACCGAGAAACTAGGGTTCAACACCAACACAAAGACACGCGCCCTCCTCATGGCCTCCCTTCATGAGCTTCTCCTGGGCCAAAAGATTACAGTCACAGACCAAAGATTACAGCATGAGTTAAACACGTTCGTGTATGTGAACGGGAAACCCCGGCATGATACCGGATGTCATGATGACATGATTTTCGCATTGGCTTTGGCCTATATTGCGTATGAGCAGGCCGATTATATTTACCAAGCCACCAAGCTCAAAAAACCCCTGTCTGTCGCAGAAGTTATCAAATGGGAGGCCGTTCACGGGAAAAGATACAACCCGGGCAAGAACGACGGCTATACATTCGAGAGCGTTCTGAGTATGATTGGGTGACACAATAAGACCATCTTTGGGCGGTCTAAAGCCCATCGTAGGGAAAGCAATGAGCAACCTGTTAGATGAAGGCGCTATTGACGACCTCGCCAGTCGTTTGTCGGATGCTGCGGAGGCAGAGCCAGAAGCCGAGCCAGAAGTAGCTGAAGAAGTAGAGGAAGAGTCACCGTCAGAAGACGATGTATCAGAAGAGGTAGAGGCCGCTTCTGAAGAGGGTTCATCACCTAGCGAGGAAGCCGAGGAGAAAACTGAGGCGACTGAGGACGGAGGCGAAGATGACAAGGGAGATGAAGCTGATGGTCATGCTGTGCCTTACAAGAGGTTTCAGAAGATCATCCAAGCCCGAAACTCTTTTAGAGAAGAGGGCGAATCGCTTAGGGACAAGATTGCTGAACTTACTACTCAGCTTGAAGAGTCCCGGCGGGCGAAAGCTCCCAAAGAGCCAGTAGAAGAAAAGGACTGGTTAGACGAGGCGCTGTCAGACGACGTACCAAATCAGTACGAAGAACTGAACGAGCGGCTCAACAGGTTTGAGGTGGCGCAACAAAAAGCGTTGTTAGAACAAGAACTTAACAGCGTCCTGGAGCAACACCCCAACGTACCGCGTGAACTGTTAATTCAGGCTGTGGTGCAGAACCCGACCGAGAAACTTGCGACTGTGGCGGAAAGGTATTCCAGCTACATCGCAGAGGTTCAGGAAAAGGCGATTGCAGAGCACATGAAGACAGTTGAAGTCGCGGCGCCAGTCGCAAAGCCGGGGCCACCGCGCCCAAAGACATCGGGTGCTTCCAAAACAGTGGAGGCGCCTAAAACCCTCGATAGGGATAGCCGGTACAAAGCAGTACAAGCGGCTATCGCCAAGATGATTTAAAGGAGCCTCAAACTCATGCCTCTGTCTACAAACGAAATTGGGCAATTGCTCAAAGAGTTTTTCCTGTCTCCAGTACAGGAGCAACTCAATAGAGAAACAATCGCACTCGATCTTTTCGAGAAGGCCCGAGTCAACTGGGCTGGCCGAATCGCCATCATTCCCGTTCACGTCGGAAACGCTGGCGGCGGCGTCGTCTACAACGATGCCGGCACCGTCCCCGCAGCCACCACCCAGGACTTCGAGAAGCTGGCCGTCGAGGCCCGACGCCTCTTGGCTCGCTTCCAGGTCGACGGAATGGTCATGACTGCTGCTCGCAAGGGCAACACCGACCAGGTCATCAACTGGATGGAAGGTTCCATGGACCTCCTGGTGGAAGATGTCCGCGACACCATGAACCAAGCGGTCTTCTCAGGCGGCGAGGTTGTGGGCTTTGCAACCCTCCCGACCGGAGTTGTTGCCCCTGCGGGTGCTGTGGCAAATGTTGCCATCTTTGGCGACATGCAGAAGCTCGCCAATGAGGTGGGTGGCGGCATAACGAACGCAGACCTCATCGACGTCAACACGGGCAACGTCATCGACTCGGTCGCAATCACGCTAGTCGATACTGTTGCGTGCGACTGCACGTTCACCTTCGTCGGTGGCATCACTGCCGCACAGTCGGACATGATTCTGGCTGTCGAGTTGACAACCAACAACGTAACGACCTACGCGGAGCAGCCTGTAGGCATCTACGGCAATCTCGGCTCGACCAACATGTTCACCATCCCTCGCGCCGGCACAACGCTCGCGTCGAATGGATTCAAGCCTGGTGCGGCAGTTGCTCGCGCAGCCCTGGACCTTGACGTCATCCAGACGGCCATTGACTCGGTGCTCAATGCGAGCGGCGAGGACATCGACACCATCTTCATGAACCCGTTGCAGCGACAGACCTACACGGCCCTGCTGACTGCGAACCTCCAGACTGTCACTGACCGCGCTGGTCGGGGCGATGGCGGTTTCACCGGGCTCAGCTACGGTGGCGTCGATATCCGTTCGAGTCGGGCATGCGGTCGGGGCGGCATGATTCTCATGTCACTCAAGCACTGGAAGCTGTTGCAGCTTGACCGGGGCGGGTTCGCTGATTTCGACGGTTCCGCGCTGTCTCGCGTTTCCAACACCGACGCAGCCGAGGGTTACTACAGGCATTACTACAATACTGCCTGTACTCGACCCAACGCCCAGGCGGTGATTGCTGGTCTCAACATTAGCTGACCGTGACCCCCATAGAGAGGCCCCTCCGGGGGCCTCTCTTACACGGAGGACCCATGTCATACGCGCCATACCTTGGCTTGATTGCGTTTCTAATGCTGCCCGCATTCGTCAACCAGTCTCTCCTGTTATGGCGCGTATGGCATGATTATCAGCAGGAAAAGGCGAACATCGGAGTCACGCCAATTGAGTCCGTTACAGACTTGCTAGACCTTAACTGAGGTGGCCGAATGAAATATGGACGCAGAACAACGTCTGTTGCCAGACAACAAGCCGCCAAAGAGTTAGCAGATAAGAACGAGTCCGACTTTACAGACTGGTTGCCACTTCTGGGGACTGTCGCCGGGGGCGCCCTGGCCATCCCGACGGGAGGACTTAGTGCCATCGCCGGGGGTGCGGCCCTTGGTGGAGGCATTGGCAGTTCGATAGATGCTCTGGCCGATGGGAGTGTCGCCCGAATGGGTCAGGGCGCGATGGGTCTAGCGCAACTTGCCGACAATCCGAAGTCTGCCGAGATTATTAAGAGGGTTCTCAGGGGCTACGGCGGGGACACCAAGCTGAAGATGCCTACGGACTTTGGCGGCAAGCAGGGCGTCGAGTGGGACCTCACATGATGGAAATTAGAGACCTCGCAAGACTTGTCGCCGACTCCAAGAAAGAGCGCGAACCCGTTGTCAGGACCTGGGACCTTATCTCCAGATATGTGGCTGGTAAGCAATCCCTGAGCTTTGACCGGAAGATTAACCAGTTCATCAGGCGTCAGCGCACCGACAACCGCGTTGTCATCAACAGGCTTCTAGGCATTCAGCGCACCGTCGTTGCCAAGCTTCAGATTATCTACCCCTCAGTGGGCGTCCTCCCGGCCTCACCTTCGAGCGAAGACATCGCTAAGGCAGAGTTGAGCGAAGAGGCAATTCAGTACAACTTTCATAACGACAACATGAAAGACACCCTGAACGAGCACATCTTAAGCCTCGTTCAGTTCGGCACTGCGGCCCTTCATACCTACTACGATGCCGACCAGGACCGGGTTACGACGAAGAACGTCTCTCCATACGACCTCTTCGTCGAGGTTGGGGCCACCAGTCTTGAAGAGTCCCGCTTCGTCGCTGTTCGTAGCTTCGTGCAGAAAGAGGTTCTCGAAGAGGCGTATCCCAACCAGAAGTCTCGGATTGAGGACTACACCCCCGTTAAGCCTGACGACAAGCCGGCCAACGAGACCCTGGCTGACAGGTGTGAGATATTCGAGGTTTATGTTGACGACGGCAGACACCTCATCATGTTCGACGGGAAAGCCCTCTACGAGGGCGAATGGGACGGCAGCCACCCCGTCTGCATCAGCAGGTACACCAAGCTTCCACGAGAGTTCTGGGGCATCGGCCTCATCGAGCCCTGCCTGGAGCTTCAAAACCTCTATAACCAGGCAAGGACCCAGGTTCTCAAGAACGTGGAGTTGATGTCTAACCCGAAGTGGCTCATTCCCAAGACCTCCGGGGTGAGTGCAGACAGTATCAGAGGAAAGGCTGGGGAGAAGATTTACTACAACCCTGCCGGTGGGACGCCCCAGCAGCTACCTGCGGCACCGCTGCCCTCATACGTCTTCGACAACATTCAACGCCTACAGTCTGAGATCCAAGACGTTGCCGGAATTCACAACATCTCAATGGGGAAGAGGACCGTTGGCGTCACCTCTGGGAAAGCTATCGAGGCCCTCGCCGCACAGGACACGGGCCAGCTTCAGTTGACCCAGGCGAGCATCGAATCCACAACCGCGCACACCTTCGGAAAGGTCTTGCAGCTTATGAAGCAGCACTACACCGAGGGCAAAATGGTTGCAATGTTCGATACTTACGGCAAGGCGGTCTTCAAGGAACTCAAAAGCTCAAACATCGTTGATGACCCCGACGTCTTCATCAACTCATCTTCGATGTTCCAGGATACGAAGCAGACCAGAGACGCTCAGGTTGTTGAGCTTTTCCAGCTTCAGTTAATCGATAAAGAAACCGCCATGCGGGAACTGTCTTTCAAGACAGGGACCGGATACCGGCTGGAGAAAGCTGCCACCATGTCTCATGCTCGTGAGGCACTGGCAGCAGTCATCGCCGGGTTCGAGATTGAAATCATGGCTAACGACGACATCGACGCATTCAAGAGCGTGTTCAGCAGCTTCATCAAGAGCGGTGATTACTACGACCTTCCCGAAGAGACGCAGGACGTCATCGCCTCGATACTCAACGCCCTGCTGGTCCCCCTCGATGATGCAGCCCTTCAGGGCCTTGAGGGAAAGCCGGTTGTCTATCCGCGCCCCGCTCCTGAGCCGTCGTCAGCCAGGCGCATACCCTCCAACGCAGGGTTTGACCCCCAGGCTATCCTTGAAGAGAACGCAGAGGCTGCGGGGGAGATACCGTGAATACTACTGAGCTAATGCGCTACTTCGAGATGGTCATCGACGAGAGCGATAACACCTTCGTCAACGCCGCAGACAAGGCCCTTTTCCTCACCCTGGGCCACAACGAGTTCAGAACCATCGCGTTCGAGGAGACGCCCCTCGACATGGTGTCGTCTGTTGATTATACCCTCGCCGGGGTGCGGACCATCGACTTGAGTACGCTCGTCCCTGATGATGGTGGCTCTGTCTTGTTGAGCAACTCTGTCACCACCTCAACGCGGACGATGCTCAAACTCCACTCTGTGGCGATGATGTCAGCGGGGGAAGTGTCGTACTATTACGACCTGGTGGTAGATAATCGAGAGATTACGGACTACCCGTATCCAATCCTGGCAACGCCTATCGCATGGCTCAGGGCCTCAACGCTCCGCTTTGCCACAGACCAGACGGGCACGATTCGGGTCAATTACCTCAAAGAGTCTGACGTCAACTTCGATGCGGTTGCTAACCCTAATGGGTTTGTGGACAACTTCCCGCAGTTCCACCCTCTCATCGCCATGCTTGCCGCGAAGCATTACAGCGTCATCGACAACGGGGTGAATGAGCAACTCGAAGCCAAGACGGCGTCGTTTACCCAGGAGATGAAGGCTTTCTTGGCGAGCACGAGGGTTCCACGAGGGGCGAGTTGGGTACAGGAGTAGTTCTGTGGCGACACCAAAGCAACAACTGGACATTCTAAGTCCAACGGTGTCCCTAGACCCCGCGAATGACGGTAGTTTTGTTCGTAATATGGAGAACCGTCAGGGCTCTTGGGCGGTCAGACCTGGATTCGGGCTTCTTTATAGGGGCGATTCGACGATGTCCATCAATGGGTCATCGTCTTCACCTCTAGGATATAAGAAGCACCTGGGAAGCTACGCGCTGAAGACAGCGTTCGGCCATACCCAGATAATTACAGTGTTATCAGCGGACTTGTTCACAGGTGAGAGCCGAGAGGTTGGTACATACGCGGCAGTCTACTCTGTCTCGGTCTTCGATGTTAACGATAATGTGCGTGTTGAACACGTTCTCCACAAGGTCACCGGGGACGGCGGTCGCTCGTTCCATGAGGCTAGGGTCTTAAAGGCGTGTTACGAGACGGCGGCTGATAAGGCGGCGGCGAATTGGACGATGTCTGGCGCCCAGCCTGTAGCCTTCCAGGAGTTGGCCGGGAACCTCTACTTTTCTAACAATGACATTGGGGTCTACGTCTACAGGCCCTCTCTGGTTGTTGAGCGTAACGCCCAGCTTCAGGGTGCGGATGACTACGATTGGTCCCCAGCGAGGGGCGAGGTAAGTTCGGTTACCCCAGTGGTTTTCTCTGATGGCCTAAACACCGAAGCCTTTAACTACGTCACAAACAGCGACCTGGCCGGCGTTTCTGCCATGTGCGAGCACCAGGGTTCACTGGTTTACGCCTCTGGCAACACCATCTTCTACTCTGACGCCTTTCTGCCCAACAACATCAAGGCCAGCAACTCTGACATCATCCCCGTCCTGTCTGATATCACCGGACTAGCCTCGAACGGACAACTGATTTACGTCTTCTCTGACACTGAGACGTGGGTGATACAGCCGGCCCTTACTCAGTCAGGTCTTCTTTCCGGCGGGCTCCTAACAAAACTCTCTTCAGAGGTCGGCTGTATGGCCCCAACGGCACTGATGCTCGTCAAGGGTGTCCCGGTCTGGGTCTCAAGTCGGGGCGTTCATACGGTTTCAGGTAATTTTGAGTACGCCACACTGTCAGACCCGATTCAGGAGTACTGGACTACGGGCGTCTCAGACCCCTTTTCCAACTACGCCACGCAGGCTGGACTTACAAACCTGGCACTACAGCAGCCAGAGAGTTTTAGTGCGCCGCCAGCAGCCCCGCATATTGGTTATAATGAGCATTTCGACGAGATATACTGCTCGTTTGACAGTAAGGTCTGGGTTTTCTCAAACGAGACTTGGCTGCTGTGGGACTTCGAGAACTACTTTTACAGCCCAATCCCGTCCAAGGTGGTGGCTACGACCCCGGTCAACCAGGCTCAGGCACTATCCCTGCTTGGTGAGACGTATGTAGTCTCTCTGGACAACCCGACAGAGTATGCGGGGCAGACGCAACCCCTGACCATCAACCCATACAGCATTTATGAGCTTGGGCGTGGCGGCGGGACTGATGACAGCTTTCAAAATGAGAAGAGTGTTATCGTCAGAAACCATGTCTCCTGGCTCCGTGAGGAGATCACCAGCGACACGGCGTTCCACTTTGAACTCACCGAAATCAACGCAGATAACGAGTACGTGTTCCTGCTGTCGGGCATCCCCCCAAATGTTGTCGGCGCACTTCCGACGCAGGGGTGGAAGTTTGAGCTTGGGTTCAACACCACATACTGGGAGCCGGTTCTGCTTGTGGGGGCCGCGCTGGACTACTCCATCCCTCATGAGCGGTACGCATATCCATCAATGCTCTCTGCGAACAGGTGGGACCACGCCGGGGGAGTGCCGGACGCTGCGGGTGACAGCATCATGCTTGAGTGGGCGGCGATAGGGATTGCGCGGCAGCAGTTAAACCTTCGCCACAAAAACCCGCTGGTATACGTGAAATTCAAGCCGACCGTCGCCAACGCAACCGGAACCAATACATTCGGGTGGTTACACATCGCGGCCTCTGGCTACGTGGCCGAGATTGACGACGGGAACGCGCCCACCCCATACAATGCCAACGTGTTCACAAACGACCTGAGCTACGCACCAGAACCCGCCGTCTACGGTCTCGGCCAACCCGTGAACTACCTCTACAAAGCCCCAACGATGCGCTCTGACAACAGCGACCAGGTTAGGACACGAGGGCTTTACACGAGGATAACGTCACACGGAAAGGCTGAGACGGGGACAACGCCCTATCCATACGGCCTCTATAACGCCGCGTTCGGCTCAGACAATGGAATCTATAACAGTCAGGTGGTTGACGGCACCGACGGCCTTTCTACGGTCCCAGAGAAGACCTCAATACGCACCAGGATTCAGGATTCTGTGGGGACGATGGTGGATAAGGTGTTTGGTGTTGCCACATATGGTGATCCAGGTGTCGCCGCCACTGGAAACCTCCTCATAGACAACGAGCAGGTCGACTCCATAGCAATGAGCACCAGTGCCAGAGGCGGCAGTATTGGCGTCATCCTCTTCGGCTTCATATTGGACAAGGCTGAAGCCATCAGGCTCCACGCGGCGAAGATGACATACAAGGTCATCGGCGGCGCCCGAAGGAGGGGCAGGTAGCCATGTTCAGACTACTCAGACCCTCAAAGCAGACTCTCACGGGCCTCCGAAACGAGGGGATTGTTGACGGATACCACCGATTAACGGTTCAGGAGAACTCCATCAGGCACAGCCTGAAGCGTGACGAGACCATTCTGATAGAGGGGGGCTTCAAGGGGCACACATCTGACTCCCCGCACACCGAAATCAAGGCAGTTCAGGGTGCCCAGTTCAGCAGTCTGGTCAAGATTACGGACGGGGCTACGATTGAAGGAGCCACATTCAAGGGTGAGGGCGTCCTCGTCGAGGTTACGGGCACAATGCCCGCGATGTTCAGGGGCTGCACCTTCATTCGAGACGCCGGCACGAACCTAACGACAGCCTTTGTTACCGTTGCCGCAGGCTCTAAAGCCACCTTTCTCGGGTGCAGGTTCCGGTCAGAGGAGGACGACGGCGTGATGCAGGGGGCGTCGAATGCGGTGGTCAACGACGGGGCGAACCCGGCTGCCAGCGTCACCGTTGTGTCTGGCGTCAATGAGACAGGGTGGCCCCACTTAAACGCCACCCTGTTTGGGGAGGTGTGATTCATGAAGTCTAATCGCATCATTAGAGAACAGTTCAGCGACAGTACAACTGTCGATGGGTCTAGGATTCAACGCGCCCTCGATACAGTCGAAGGGCGCATCAACGCGATTCCCCGTGGCGACATCTTACCCCGATATGCAGAGCAGACAGTCCACCTGGGATTCATGCCTGGGGGTATGGGTTCGTTCTTTCCGTACCCGTGGGGTCCCCTGTATAACTCTTCACCATGGGTTGTCGCTGGTGGCCTAGACAAGGTTGTCAACCCGGTCAGAATCAAGGGTTGCTACAACGGGAACATCGCCTCCCCCGCCACGGGTGACCAGTTCGCATGGTCTAGCGGTGTTCATCACGTCTCGCCATGCATAGTCAACGAGCTTCACTTCAACGCGGTAACAGACTCCGTGTTTATTAACGCCTTGACCGACAACGCCATGCATCTGCTGATTAGCGTCAACGCCGACGGAGAGGGCCAGGACAGGCACCTGAATAGCTTTGAGGCCGTAAAGCACCTTATCTCAGACGATGCGTGGAGATTCAGGCGCACGGCAGCGGCAGCCCCCACCGCAAACATGCTCCCCGTCCACCCAGAGAGGCTCAGCGGCAATGTCGTCTCGTTCAGGAACCTTGGTGTTTCGATACCTGCGGGCGCAAGGGTGCTATACCAGGTTGTGATACCGCAGAGCGTTGGCGGGTGGTCTGCACGGCCCTATCAAACGATCATCCCGGGCATGACCGTCCATTATCTTGAAGAGATTGTCTGATGAAGCACACCTTTAACAGGCTGGCGCGGGGCGTAAAGCTACAGGTAGGACACATCTACTGGGCGGTCACGGCTGCCCTCGATAACCTCACCGACAAGGCCGGAACATCTGACGGGGTGGTGGCCGACCAGATGGGGGCACCAGACGCCCCATTTACCATTCACCTGTCCGTCCCAAACTTCGACGCCAACCGCTTGGCGACATCCATACCGTTCGTTCTCCCTGCGTACCAGGACGACCCCATATGGACAAACTACTACTCTGGCCAAGAGACCGTTGTCTTCAAGATTGAGGACGTCGGGTTCTATTTCGACTCCCATGACGAGCTTGCTGGGATAGGTGCATGGAACGACGCCGACGCGAGCAAGGCTTACTTTGGGGCACTGTCTGACTATAAGCTTGAGGTCTCAATTCTTGAGACCGAGCAGAAGGGGAGGGGGTACACGGGGACCAATCAGTCCAGGTACACCACAGTCTGGTCCAATACAATTCCAGCAACAGCCTGGGAGGCCGGACTGAACCCGCACACGTTCTCCGAGATTAGCTCAGAGCTTAGCCCGATGAGGACGTATATCTTGAGGGTGGCTGCCCCCGACATCGGGAACACACACACCCTTGCGCTGCCCAACCTGAACATCTGGATGAAGCTGAGTGCCAAAGTGGCACCCCGTGACGTTCATGACCCGTCGGGCGGCAAGTACGTTCAGAACATTCCGTCTATTCACGACGGTGTCGTGCAGACGACGCCGATTACAGTGACATCCCCGGTGGGAGGCGACCTGATAAAGGCAGACGCTGCAACCCCGGCAGACACATACGACGGCGTCCAGACCGCCCTTGGAAAGGTCGACAAGATATTCAGGGACAAGCTCAGGGGTGGTTACAACATCCACTCTGAGCTGCCCGCCGATGAGAACCTTACAGACGGGACGGCCTACAAGGTCATAGCGGTCCCCATGTGGGGCAACAGGAACGGCGACATCACCGACTCGACTGCGGGCACCCTTCCCTACGCTGGGAGCGGCCCTGCCTACTCGGCAATGACGGTGGATAGAAGGGTCATCCCGATATCCAACAACTTCACCGTCCACCATGTAATCGCCTGTGCCAACTATGGCGATGACAACAACTTTCCCCACAGCCCTGGCGGCGGCTCGACCACATTCAAACATCATGTGGGCGTCGGGATAGGCTCAGGGCTTCGCTCTGACCTTCACACATACCAGCAGGTCGCCTATAACACATGGAGCCCATACGATTCGGGCGTCGGACCTGAGATAGATACGTGCCACGTCACTCTCAACGACACCCTGTCTGACTTCTGGGAGATTGTGAGCATTCCGCTGGTTGAGATAACTGGCGAGGTCAGTCAGAACTACGGGCAGCAGGGCAAGCCGTTCTTTATTGGGCAGGCTAGGGCCGGCGCCTTGTCGGGGACCATATCCAGGGTTAACGTGGGTGCCGTCGGCGGGGTGGTGGCCCCCGGCGTTCCGCCAAGCACGGACGGCCAGGAGAGCTTCATCGAGGTTCGATGGGGCATCCAAGACACGGTGGGGCTTGGCACGCTTGCCTCTGGCGAGGTTATCGTTCCACATTACGGCAACTGGGTTTATCTAATCGGAAAGACTACGCTGGTAACAGCGAATCAGGAGTAGGGTTATGGCGATAGCTGATTACATAAGGCGTGGTGCGCAGCGGGCTGCTGGTTATGCTACACCCACAGGTGCTCCACTGACCCCGAACCGGCGAAGGGCAGACCGAAGCCCAACAGAGGCAGCCACAGCGTCTCGCCAGCAATTCGAGGACGCTCGCGCCCGTGCTGCGGCGGCGAAGCTTTCTCAGATTGAGCTAGCGCAACAGGGCGTCACCCTGGCCCAGGAGGCGAGCGACAAGAGCCTTGCTGAACTTCGGGCACAGGCTGCCAGGGGCATGGCGAGCCAATTCCAGGCGGCTGGGCGAAGGGCTGCGGGTGGAGGCACACTCGCAGCCCTTGGGCAGGTTGGCCGAGACACGGAACGGGCGGTGTCTGCACAGCAGGCTCAAAACGATGCCCGAATCCAGGCTGCCAAGATGGCTGCTGCTGACCTCGAGGCGACACAGGTTCTCGAAGTTGCCGAGTTGCAAGACGTTCAGCGCAACGCAGAGGAGCAGTTCGATGCCATCGTGGCTGGGCAGCCAGATGCTGACCGGGTCGGCGCGAACATGGATAGGGTCAGATACTACCGCGAGAAGCTGAAGCATGTGGCAGACCCCATTGTCAGACAGATGATTTGGGACCGGATTAAGCGTGAGAAGAACGCGGGGACTTTTTTCTAATGGCACGTATTCTCAGACGACGTATTGCGAGGCACACGCCAAGCGCCATGAGCAGACGCGACACTGCGTCTGAGATTAACCAGTGGCTTAAGCTCGGCCTGACTGCGGCTGAGATTGGGGAGAAGCTTATCCCCGAATCCACTGGCAAGATTACTGAAAACCAGGCGATTGCAGACCTCTATGCCCAGACCCGAAAGGGGCCAGCGCAGAGGGAATGGGAGCGCCAGTTGCGGGAAGGCACCCAACTGCCTGAGTCCCCCCTCACCCCGCAACTGTCGCAACCCGCCGCCAGGACCCCGCAGCCGCTGCCCCCTGCACCCCCGACACCTTCTGACCAGGGCGAGTTCATTAAGGACCAGATTTTCCAGGGTCAGTACGTCAGAGATGAAGAGACGTTCGCCCCGGTCGAAACAAGAACCACCCAAGAACGAATCGACGCCAAGGCGAGAAGGCTTTACGAGCTTTCCAGGGATCCCGGGCGCACAGGGTATGATTTTAACATCCTTGAAAAGGAGCCGAGCTTCACCCCGGAAGAGGTCGAGCAGTTTGTCGAGGGCGGCAGGACGTTCACCCTGGAGGAGCAGGACCAGTCTGTTCAAGACAGAATCGACGAAAGGGCGGGAGAGGTTCTTAGCAGGACTGCCCAAACTCAGCGAAGACCTACAGACGAGGATGTCGAGAACCTGGCAAGGCGGATATGGGAAGCCGGCTTCACGCCCGACGGTCAGCCAGGGATGGGATACGAGACGGCGCGGGCGCGGGCATACGGGGAGTTGTCGACGGGTCTAGCGACGGCAGCAGAGATGGAGTTTGAAGAGGCTCAAGCCGTCGCCAAGAGGGAACTTGATGTCATCGACAGGATGCATGCCGACTGGGGCGCAGGTTGGACCGACGAGACCCCGCAGCCGCCGGCCCAGGACTTCGCGACTCACGGACCCGTCAGCCTGAAGCGTCGGACCTGGGAGGAGGCACAGGCAGAGGCCCGCGCACAGGTTGAGGAGGAGGACAGACAGGCAGGGCTGGAGCAGTCTGAGATGGAGGGCAGGCTCCAGGCTGCCGCTGCCGCCAGAAGGGAGGAGTCGCGCCCCGCCGCCACGGCTGGTGCCCAGACCCAGGTCACCCCTCCCCAGCCAGTCCCGGAGACGAAGCAGCAGGTCATCTCAACGCTCCAAGGCTTGTATGCGGCGATGCGGCAGGCTGAGACGTTTGAAGAGGGTGCTGCACTGTTGGGTCAGCTTGACGCCCTCGTGAAGCCTGAAGGCATCCTTGAGAGCATTGGTTACGGCATGGGAAAGAAGCGTGACCAGGCTTACAAGACCGCCCTCAAATACCTGAAGAAGTCCTCCCCAGAGAGCGAGAGGGGATACGCAAAGATTCTCGCAAAGCGGCGTGCCGACAACCAGAAGAGGCAAGACCAGATTGACAAGGAAGGCCGAGCAGAGACGAGGCAGGTCAACAAAGAGGCTCGGCAGTTGGCGGCAGACATCGCCAAGGAAGAACGACAGTTGGCGGCAGACATCGCCAAGGAAGAACGACAGCTTAAGAAGTTCGAGAAGGAGAACAAGATAAGAGTCGAAGGCACGAAGACCGCCATCCGGCTCAGAGCGAGGCTCAGACCGGGCCGGCGTGGGCGCCAACCCATGCAAGACAAGCTGGCGTTCGACGCCCTCAAGCTGGTGACGAGGGCCGGCATGGACGAGGCGAAGTGGGGGATAGAGGTGAAGGACAAGACGGCAGCCCTTGCCAAGCTTGGGGCCGGCGCATTGACCGACGACAGGGATGCGTTGAAGGATGCCGTTAAGCTGGCAAAGACGGAGAAGAGAAAGGCGACAGCTAGAAGGAAGGCAGCAGAGAAGCGCGGCAACGAGCTTCTAGGCAGAACCCCCGCCGCACCAAAAACCCCAACACCACAAAAACCCCCCACCAGCGGCGGCCCCGTGCGCAAGCCGGCAGCTGAATTCTTCTAGGCTGTAAGCAATGCCAACAGGATTTGAGATATTCGACCAGATGCGGGACTCCGGTTATACGGGTGCCGAGGCGAAGGCTGCCATCATTGAGCACTTGGGGTTCACCCCGACAAAAGAGGAGATGTCGCTCTCCAAGGAGAAGCTCAATGAGATGAAGGCCGAGAGGGCGACAATCAAGAAGGCATACGAGAGGGGGCCGTCAATCTTCAACCCTCCTGAGCCGTTTGACCTTGTTGAAGATGTTCTAAGCCCGGTTGCCGAAGTCGCAGCCAAGGGCGTTGGGATGGTGGCTGGGACGCAAGACCTTGTGCTGCCACCCAAGAAGGGCGCAGAGGTTGACCCGCTCAGGGAGATGGCGAAGGCTTTCTCTCACACCAAGGCGGAACTGGAGGGGCAGAGGCTTGCCCGACTACCCGAAGACTTTACTGACAACTGGCGCAAGTCTGTTGCCCAACTGTCAGAGGGAACCCTGGCACTGGGCGCCCAGCTTCTCGACATCGGTGAGAAAGACGAGGGGTTTTTAGAGGGCGTCGGGCGGGCGTATGGAGAGGGTGCAAAGATGCCCGGTGAGTTGTTGGCTGGCGGCGCAGCCTTCACGGCGCACATGGTACAGCACCCAATCGACACGTTCCGCACCCACCCAGCCGAGGCATTACTGACTGCGATGCCGATGATTCCGGCGATTGCGAAGGCTGCCAAGAGGGGCCACGTCGGAGCAATCAAGGCGCTTGAGGAGATGGAGTCCAAGGGCATCGTCAGGGGCACGGCAGCCAAGGTCGCAGGCAAGGCTCTCAAGGTTCCCCAGCGGATTGCAGACATACCCGTCGGGCCGCTGAAGAAGCGTGCCCCCGTTGTCGAGGTCATGACAGAGGCTGGACCCGTTCTGTCTGGCGGTGCCAAGGCTCTCACCTTCGGGGACCTGCTGAAGTCTTCGCTCAAGGGTGCCGCAGTCGGGCTCATGGTGGACGAAGCCGCCATTGCGGCCGCACTTGCCCCAGCCGTCAAGACCCTTGGGGCGGTGGCGCGGAACAAGGGTGTTAACACGTCCACCCTAAGACGCCTGTTTACAGATGTGGCTGCCGTCGACAACGCCAGGGCAGAAGCCCTGCTCAGGAACGCAATCCTGGAGCCAGACCTGTTTACTAAAGACCTGGCAAGGCTTGCTGACGAGTTGCCTGAGCTTTTCGATTTGATTGACTCAAGGGTTCGCATCGGGGTGCCAGAACCAAAGAGGGTCGGGTCCGTTGCCATCGAGTACGGCTCTGGCAAGGTGGACAAGGCTCTTGCCGCACAACAAGAGGGGATGAAAGCAAGGCTGAAGGCAACCGGCGTGCGCCCAATGGTTGCCAGAATGCCGCCAGAGGTCGCTCAGGTTCTCGAAAAGATGGAGGCCGTCTTAAAGCGCGGTCAGGCGCCATCCAGAAAGGGTGCCCCAAGGGGGGCGCAGATTGACCTGACGAACCGATACCTTACCCAGATTCAAGAGATTCTTACCGGCGACTCTATTGCGCTCCTTAATGACAGCAAGGTCTATGACGCGGTCTTGGCAAAGCTTGTCAGATTTGGCGAGAGGCCCAAGAGGGCCGGGGAAAAGCTTCGCTATGCAATGAAGCAGTGGGACGAAGGGCTTCAGCCGATAGTTGTGAGCAGGCTAAAGGGTGCAGATGGCAAGTGGAAAGACTGGCACTTAGAAAGCCTCATCCAGAAGGCGGTCGGGGAGTCGCCCGGTGCCCAAAAGAGCGTGCTCAACAGGGCTGTTGCGCTTATCGCCAGGGAGGAGACCCGAAACCACAGGGCGAGAATTGTTGCAGACACCGCGAACCCACTGCTGGGCCTGTACCATGAGGGTTGGGTTAAACCCGAAGGCGGCAAGAAGGGCTTTGCCCGCATGGTTGCCGAGAAGCCGGACCTTTTCCATGACATCTGGGCGAAGGCATACGAGCTGGAGAAGGGTCTCGTTGATGGTGCCCCCGTCATGTTCATGCCATTCAAAGACATGCCGCCATCCAAGCTCAGGTCACAACTTGACGCAAACATTGACGGGGTTGTCGCCAGGATTATCGAGGACCACCCCACCCTTTCCCCCAAGAAGGTGGCGCGAGAGGTTGAGGCACTGTCAGACAGGTTCTTTAAGTTCAAAAAGGTTGATGAACTTGGGGGCCACCTGGACCCAAGGGCGCAGGGTGCGTTCAAGCTGATAGATGACTCTGAGAGCTTCAGAAACGACATCAGCAAAACCCTCAGAGGCAACGCAAGCAGGTGGACCAGCAGGATGAAAAAGTTCCTGACGGTCTTCAATATATCGTCGGGCGTCAACAACATCACCGCCAACGCCCTCATTCAGAGCATATCCAGAGGCAGGCCGCTCCCCTCTATCATTGCAGAACTTGCCGCCGCCGGCATGGAGCACAGGGCATACAAAGCCAAGACACTTACGGACCCCACGGCGAACCGCATGTATAGGTCCATCGAGAAGACGGGCGCTCTGGACAGCGACATGATTGCTGTCGAAACCCTCCTCTACAAGGGGGATAAGGGCGGCAGGCTCGGCAAGGCGAAGGACAAGCTGGCGAAGGCTTTCGAGGGGTTCTATCGCCAGGGTGACGCACTCCCCAAGCTCGAAGAGTCTGTAAGGACATACAAGAGGGTGATGTCTGAGTTGGACACCCTGAAGCCCGGTGAGTCGGCCAGCATCATGGTCGACAGCAACACCGTCATCCCCATCAGGAGGGGGCCTGACGGCCAGTTCTACCGCAAAGGACAGAAGCGCCCGATGACACCCGACGAACTCTCGGACATCGTGGGGCGCGGGGCAACGATGGCGGCAGAGAACAAGTTCTTCAACTACGGGGACACCGGAGCCCTTGTTCGGATGCTCAGGTCTACCCCGCTGACCATCTTCTCCCCGTTCTATACCTGGTTCAGCAAGGCTCTGGCAGGCAGGCGCGGCGGTCTCGTCGGCAACGTGCTGAAGGGCGACCTCTCGCCCATCGTTCACACTGACAGCGCGGCAATAATCGGTCGCCAACTGGCAGACGCAACAGCGCAGTCTGGTAGGCGGGCCGTCTTCAGCCAAGCGGGGAACATCGAGGACCGCGCAATCAAGGATTCTCTTCGCCCAGTGGCATCCCTCTACGGCCAGGATGCGTCTGCCATGTGGCTCGGGGAACAGGGCAAAGAGGGCGGCGTCCCCGTCAAAGACCTCAAGTATGTGGAGTTCTCTGGCCCGTTCGACATCGGAATGCGTGCCTTCACGGGCCTCTTGGCCCAGGCGAGGGGTGACACTGACGCCAAGGAACTGTTGCGGCTACAGACCGAGGGCAAGACCCCCGAAGACAAGCGGCGCCTCGCGCTCGCCATCAAGCAGGTAAGGGGCGAGCGTCTCAACTGGAAGGATACGATGGAGCTTGCCGCACTGGCCGGCAACCCGGCCCTGGAATTGGTGACCGCTCTCCAGGCCGACATGAAAGACAAGTACGGGTACACGCGCACAGGTGACGAGATTATAGCCCAGTTCGGTGCCGCCCTCGTCGGTGGCACCCTGTCCAAGGCAGTGCAGACCGCCATGGCTGTTGCGACTGAGGAGGGGATACTCGGGCCCATCCCCACCGGGGTCAGCCCAGACCCTGCGAGGAAAGAGACGGCAATGAGGTTCGCGGTTCGTAGGATTATCGGTGTCCTGCCAAGGCCCATGCGCCTCTTCTCCAAGAGGAAGTCTACGGTCAAGGCGACAAAGTCAGGCATCAAGATAGGCAAGTCCAAGATTGCAGAGAAGGGGTCTGCTGACTGGTATCTCGAAAACCTTGAGAAGAACCTGAAGAAGGGAACCTCTGGCGCCCTCAAGTTGCTCGCCAAAAAGCTCAAGAAGTTCAAGACCCCAGAGAAGGACGCCCAGGCGCGTGATGCCTTGATAGATGCAGAGGTCTGGGATAAAGTTATCAAGAGAGAGGTTGCTCGCGAGAGGGCTAACCTGGAGCACACCAAAGTCCTCCTCCAAGAGCGGTCAAAGAAAGCACAATAACCACAACACTTTTAAGGAGTGGTCATGGCAGCAGGAATTACAGCCCGTCAATACACGAACAACGCAGTCTTCACTGAGAAGACGGCGACCATGATGCTGGGGACCACCGCCGCAGACGCCCCCAAAGACCTCATCGAGGAAGCGGTGGCAACCATGGGCGGCTCTCTTCCTTCCGGGATACTCCTGAGCAACACCTCCGGGTTCACCATCCAGGTCAGGGTGGGTGCAGGTCTTGGGCCTGGGACCGGGATGGGTGGGGCTGGCATAGCAATCTCCAGCCTTGGCAGCATGTTCTTCCCCATTGCGGGTGCCCCCACTGGCAGCATTTGGGTTGAGAACTCTGCGGTAGGCGCAACCGCCTGCTTCGCCATCTGTTTTGAGTAGGGGGTAACATGAGCAATCTACTCAGCACATACACAAACTCAGGGCCGGTTGCTGGTGGTGGAGGCGGGGGTGGTAGCACCCTGACCTATACGACTACGACTCCTGAGTCTGTGGACTACCTGGACATTAACGCCGAGTTCGGCACATTCACCTTTGCTGCGTCCATACCCGCCAACTCCCGCCTCGTGAGGATAATCTGGGATGTCGTTACCCCGTTCGCCTACACCTCATGGGGATACACCACTTACATCGGCAGCACGGCGCAGATTCTCCTTGACGGCCAACTCCTGACACCCATGGGGTCATACGCATATACCTCTGGCACAACCATAAGAAAAACCACCGCCTCCTACGGGGAAATCTTTGGCCTGAACGGCGCCACGGGAAAGCTTGTCGAGTGTGCGCCCGACTTCACGATAGGCGGTGCCGCCGCAACCCCTCAACTAAAGTGGGACGAGTGGTACACCCATTCCGGTTCTCCCACCCCCACAACGCAGGGCGAAGTGAAAGTTTCGTTTGAATACTTGGTGATAACATGAACCCAGGACGATACTACCTGACAGACACCCTCTCTTTCCCGGCGTTCATCATCAGAAGCCTTAACGCGCCCGGTGTGCTCATCGTGTACTTCACGGAAGCAGAGACCCGCCATACCACCGCAGAACGTTCAGACACCCCGGGCGCCGGGGTCTTTGTCGAAGGCCCGTTTGACCGGGGCATCGACATCATTGTCGAGACCCCCTCGAACTGGTCCATGGACAACACGAAGGCTGAACTCAAAGCTGCAGCGGAAAGCATGGGCATCAGTGTTCCAAGCTCGTGGTCGAAGGCCACCATCCTGGCAGCTATCAACG
>VTLG01005876.1_pt1 | contig 33864 bp, 50 predicted proteins | sample 4694571 | NCBI WGS metagenome assembly VTLG01 (sample SAMN12604809, study PRJNA352737) | marine metagenome | biome: ENVO:00000447; feature: ENVO:00000209|ENVO:00000569|ENVO:01000036; material: ENVO:00002151; isolation source: viral sequences binned using virsorter ...
ATCTCAGAGCGGAAGATGGCGCAGCTCTAAGGGACTTTCTAAAAAAGAACCCAAGTGTAAAAGGAATCGACAGAGAAAAAGAATATCTAGATGCTGGATTGATCGCGCGGGTTTGCTACTCTTTGGAAGTGGAGCTAAATAAACTTTAGTCGGGGAGCCTGATGGCCTAATGCAAAGCTAGGTCTGAAAGTCTTAGGAAAATTGTAGTACACGCAGCTACAAAAGACAGGGAGGTCTACGCGAGGTGGCTTACTTATCCCCCGACCACTATAATGAAAAAGAACAACCAAAATCAGTAAAAGATTTGAAGTTTGCTGTCCCTAAACGTAGGGGTTTAGGCTCCCAAACAGTTGTTCATTTAACTATTTGTATCGTTATTATTGAGTGAGGTTCTAAGACCTCATTTTTATTGCAATAATATTTTCGAGCATGCAAACTTACCACTTGCGAATCGTCAGCAATCGCTGATAATGTCAAAGCATCTAAAGTGCTACGACATAGTTTGTCTATATCTCCTTGTCTCCTATTTGGATATTTAGGCGCTGATTGCTTAGGCTCTCCTTTAGCGTTTAAATGAGATACTGGCCTACGAAACCAGAAAACAACTTCAACGTGAACTGGTTCAATAATTATTTCCTTCACAACTTTCCTTGCTTCCCTCCCAACTGCTTTTTTCCATGTCCCTACCCTTTTACATACCTCAACCATTATTCCGTTTCCAACGTGCTTTTTACTGCCCTGTGGCGCAGCTTCAATACCTTCAACAGTAATTACATATTTCATAAAAAATGAGTTTTATTCCAGAAAATACACCCTTCGTATCTTTGCCTACTGCCTTAAAAGGAAGAATTAGCCCACACCAGCTGGCGGTATTGTGGACGCTGCAAAGCTACTACCCGAATATATGGCCTAGTTATAGCACGATCTCTAAAGACGCGGGTATGTGCAGAACGAAGGTAATTCACACTGTTGAACAATTAGTTTCGCTTGGCTGGTTACAAAAAATAAACCGAGTTGATGAAAATGGTAAAAAGACTAATGCTTATAAAGTGACAGTTTGGCATGAATGCAGAGTACCAGCACCCTCACAAACCAGTAATGAACCGACGTCTATCTCAGCAACCAGTACACCAGATAAACTAGGGCGGTCTATCTCAACAACTAGGGGTGGTACACCAGATGAACTTAAACTAAAACAAGTTAAACTAAAACAAAAAACTAAAAAGAATCAATACACAAAAGACTTTGAACATTTCTGGAAAATGTACACAGAAATGAACTGTGATAAATGTGTTAGCCAATCAAAAAAACCAGCATTTGATGCATGGCAAAAATTAGATAAAGATACAAAAACAAAATTACCAGATTGTTTACAAGCAGATATTAATGCAAGAATTAAGAAAATTAGAAACGCTGAATGGGTGCCACAATTTCCAGATTGCCATAGATGGATTAGCAAAGGACAATATGAACAATTTTTAGAGTTGCGCAAGCGCCAAACTAAGTCAAGATTGAATCCTATACTTGCAAACAAAGCAAGTGACCAACCCTTTTAACTATGAAAAACTATAAAAGATCAGCGATAGATCGCGATGTCACATTCAGACCACCAGTTCACAACTGTTACGCTTGCAACGATACTGGAATCGTACACAATTCAGATGGATTAATTAACAATTACCTTGCAGATTATGATATTACAGAGTCTGGAAAAAGAGTTGCAGGCAGTGATCTAGCTATCATTTGTTATTGTGAAGCAGTTTACCCAAAGTATAATGAAGAAGCACAATTAACTGGTCATGGCTTTCGCGATGGCGAAGGTAATATAAGAAATAGCGTAGGTATTAACGTAGATAAAGATATAATTAGGCAGCTACATAATATAAGAAAAGATGCATGGAAAGCTACTGCTACACTAATGAGTCGACTTATCCAAAAGAACATAAAAAATAAAAAAGTAGAATTACCATCAGAAATGCAAGAAGTAAAAGATCAATTAATAAATTTTAAGTTAAAATCGTTAAATTCCTAATTTTACTCTCTTCAGATTGCACTCTGAGGCCTCTGTAATTATTCCCCTATACGTTTCTACCCTTGAAAAAACCACATATGCGCGGGTTATCTTACCGCACCTCCAAAGATTACATTGCCTACGACCCACTACAAAAATGTAATTATAGAATCCTAAATGGCAAGCGTATTTGGCTACAGCCAAAACCTAAAGAAGTGTACCTATCAAAAAGTGAGCTAGACTCAGGGCAGTTACATATCTCGCTATGACCACAACACCTAACTACCCTGTAGTTGCACCTGAACATATTAAGCAATCTAGAATAATAGATTTGACGCTATACAAAGGCAACCCTAGAGTCCATAGTGAAATACAAATCGAAAGGCTAGTTAATTCATTAAAAGAGTTTGGTTTCACTAATCCTGTTCTTGTTGATGACACTGGTAATGTTATTGCTGGTCATGGTCGTATTGCAGCTGCAAAAAAAATAGGATTAGAAACTGTACCTACAATTACTCTTTCTCATCTATCAGAAGATCAGCGTAAAGCATACATAATTGCAGATAATCAGCTGGCTTTGAACTCTAGTTGGGACGATGATCTATTAAAAAAAGAATTAGAAAAGCTAGAAGATAATGGCTTTGACCTATCTTTACTTGGCTGGGGTGACGATATTCCAACCTTTGCTGATGATCCAGATTATGGATCTCTGGAAGATTTTGACGACCCTACCAGCGAATTAGCTAATGATGTAATGAAAGCAATACAAATAGAATTTAGACCAGAAGATTATGAAGAGGCAAAAGAAGTAGTAGCAGAAGCAAGGAAAAAAGGTATCTATATAGGCCAAGAGCTAGTAAACGCGCTTAAAGCATTAAGCTAATGAAGTTAACCAAAACTTCGCTAAACGGAGTCAAGTTCTATTACAGAGAAGGCTACTCCGATATTAAGACTTTCATAGAAGTACTTTCTAATCAATCGTATTTAAAAAAAGGTATGGAAGTTCTTAATAATGAAAGCTGGCTAGATTGCGGTGGTAACGTAGGTGCATTCTCACTATTAGCAGCATCAAAAGGTGCAAGTGTGATTACATACGAGCCTGACCCATTTAATTGTGAATTAATTGAAAAAAATGCCAAATTAAACGGCCTACAGAATGCAATAACAGTTAAACAAGCTGCTTTAGTGCATGATTTTAGAAAAGATACAACATTATCAATAGCTCAAAATGGCAATGTCTGGCGCAATACCATTATGAAAAAGAAGAGTAACAAAGCTATTAAAGTACCTTGTCTTAACTTTGATGAACAAGCTGTACTAGCTGACAACTGCAAGATGGATATAGAAGGCGCAGAAATACCAATACTTACACATACAAAAAGTATATTTAGTAAGTTAGTTTACGAATGGAGTTTCGATATTGACCCAATGCTTCCAAAGATATGGAAGGTTATAGAAAAGCAAAAGCTGAAGTACAAAGTAGAAGCACCATATAAGACAATCCATTTTGAGGAGAGAGATATAAATATGTGGGGCGAAAGCTGGTTTCCGCCATGCATAATGGTTTATTGTTTTAAAAGATGAAACTACCCGAACTAATCCTGAAGCCTGTTACTTCTCCTTTGAAGATTGGAGATAGTGTAGGCGGTTTTGAGCCTAATATTTTTGAAGATTGCATTCTAATAGACCCAGATGGTACACCTGTGGGTTTGTTTATAAAAACTTTGCCAGACGATTTACAGAACCTTGTGAATATAGCTGACAGAGAAATACATACGAAGCGCGTACCTAAATCAGAAATGAAAAGGTCTAGTGGCTTACACAATAAAAAAGCTGAAGTATTGCAGTATTCAACTATTTTAGGTTCATGTCCACCCAAACCACACATGAGAAGGCCATACGCTTCTAGGTCATCTGTACATTCTGTAAAAACTGCCAATACTTTTGTTAAAGCTATGTATGCAGCGGGTATCAAATCTTTTGAAATAGTAAAAAAATATATTCCAACAGTGGCAGAGAATCATCTATTCAAAATTAAGCAAAGGATACCCGATAACTGGCGTTTCGCTGATAATTTCAGTTCTACAATCTCAAATTGCAACATATCCGCACCAGTTCATCAAGACCACGCCAATGTAAAAGGTGCTATAAATATGATTATTACCAAAAGACGTAACAGCAAGGGAGGTAACTTACACGTACCTGATTACAATGCCACGTTTGATCAAACCGATAACTCACTATTGGTATATCCAGCTTGGCGTAATAGGCACGGAGTTACACCAATTATTCCTACTCATCAGGGAGGATATAGAAACTCTCACGTTTGGTACGCGCTCGATTCCTTTCACAATCTAGAAAAATAGTGAAAAAAAAGAAGGCTACACAGTCAGAAAAAGATTATAGAACTTTTAAAATTGCTGCATTTCTTGCACGTGGAGTAACGCGCTCAGAAATCATAAAATATACCGCGGCTGAGTGGGGACTGAAGCTAAGACAGACAGAGCAGTATATCCAAGACGCCCGTATCATTCTCAAGAAAGATTTTGACATCGACAGAAGGCAATTTACCGCGGACATTTTAAGTCAGCTTTCTACCCTACAAAAAGAGGCCAGAAACAGCAATCAATTAAACGTAGCTTTAGGCTGTATTAACTCAATGGCTAAGATTGCACAGATCACAACATGAGCATATTAACCAGAGAAGGATCAGTATTAGATATTGCAGGCACAAGCGGAGTTTCGATAGATATAAAACAATTATTAGAAAATATTAGAAATGATCTTCACGACCCACAAAGAGAGTTCTTTGATAATAGTAATACTGAAATACTAGGCTTATCGGCTGGTTATGGTGCAGGGAAAACTAGAGCGCTTTGTGCAGTATGTGTAAAACTTGCCGCGCTAAACGTAGGATTTACAGGAGCAGTAATGGAGCCTACAGGTTCATTAATTCGAGACATCTGGCAGTATGACTTCGAGCAGTTCTTGGAACACTATGAAATACCTTACTCTTATAGAGCTAGTCCACTACCTGAATATATATTGCATTTACCTGATGGCGATACAAAAATACTTTGTAGAAGTTTTGAGAACTGGTCTAGGATTATTGGTTTAAACTTGGCTTTTGTGTTGGCAGATGAAATAGATACAGTAGCACCATCTGTGTGTGATAGAGCATTTCCAAAGATTCTAGGTAGGTTAAGGTCTGGTAATGTCAGGCAGTTTTGCGCTGCAAGTACACCAGAAGGTTTCAGATGGATGTGGAATACATTTGGGTCGGAAGCTGCACAGGAAAGAACAGACAGAAAGCTAATAAGAATGAGAACGCAAGACAATCCACACTTACCTGAAGATTTTATAGAAAGAATGCAAGCAAACTACGACCCTAGTATGTTGCAAGCCTATCTCAACGGAGAGTTTACAAACCTCACAACAGGCCAAGTTTATGACAGATTTGTAAGAGAAGATAATATTGTCAATACTATTCCAAATATCCAGTTAGAGCCATTAAGGATAGGTGTAGACTTTAATATTGGAAATATGAGCGCAGTGATAGGAATAAAGATAGATGGTAAATTGTTAATTATTGATGAGATTGTGTCAGCACATGATACAGACGCACTTGCACAGGAAATACAGCGTAGATATCCTACTAATAAGATTTACGTCTATCCTGATGCTTCAGGTGGCAATCGTAGTACTAATGCAGCAAAAACAGACATACAGATTCTTGAATCCTATGGTTTCATCAATCTTTCAGCCAAAAGCAACCCAGCAATCAGAGATAGAGTCTCTGCCGTACAGGGTTTGTTATGCAACGGAAAAGGACAAGTACGTTTACAGATCAATGCCAGTTGCAAACGTATGATTGAATGCTTAGAGTTACAGAGTTATACAGATAAGGGCGAGCCAGATAAAGACGCTGGATACGACCATATGAATGATGCACTAGGTTATTTAGTATGGAGAGAGTTTAATCCATTATTTGCACGTGCGGGCAAACCCACAGGCATTAGAATATATTAAGAACATGGTACTATTGAGGCAAAACTGTGTATAGCTCACAAAATATTTACAATCAGCCCATAACACTAGCGCCTACAACAGTTGCCAGCCCTAATGCAGCTTATCAGCGTATGGCTCAGTTTTGGGACTTGATAACAGACTTGAAAGAAGGAACATACAAGATTAGAAGTGAACACAGAAAATATTTACCACAGGAAGCTAGAGAGACCGACGATAGTTATGACGTAAGACTAAGCAGATCAACAGTAGTACCATATTTGCAGCGTATCGAAAAAATGCTTTCAGGTATGCTAGTCAGAAAGCCAGTAAGACTAGACGATGTCTCAGACTTAGTAAGAGAGCAACTATTCGATGTAGATTTAGAGGGTAACGATCTTAATGTGTGGCTCTATCAGACAGCAAGGCAAGCTATTAGTTTTGGTCATGTAGGAGTTTTGGTAGATGCCCCTAAAGAAGGCGATAAAACTAGGCCATATTGGGTTACTTATACTCCCAAAGATATATTAGGTTTTAGAAGTGAGGTCATAGATGGAGAAAGACAGTTGACCCAGATAAGACTTATGGAACAGGTTGTTGAGCCTGATGGAAAGTACGGAGATAAAATTATCAAGCAGGTTAGAGTATTAGAAAGAGGTAGATACGAAATTCACAGAAAAGATGACAAAAAAAGCGAATATAAATTATTTGAAGAAGGTGAAATGAGTCTAAAAGATAAGATTCCTTTTGCTATTGCTTATTCTAATAGAGTTGGTTACTACGAAAGCCGCAGCCCACTTTATGACATAGCAGAGTTAAACCTTAAGCATTATCAAATACAATCTGATCTAGATAACATTTTGCACATCAGTTCTGTACCATTGCTTGCTGTCTTTGGTTATCCCAATGCAGATGAGATAACAACTGGACCTAATGAGGCGCTATCTCTACCACCAGAGTCAAGAATGGAATATATTAGCCCATCAGGAGACAGTTATGATAGCCAGTTCCAAAGACTTGCTGATATTAAGGATCAAATAAACACACTATCATTAGCAGCTGTACTTGGACAGAAGTTAGTAGGAGAATCAGCGGAAGCTAAACAAATAGATAGATCGCAAAATGATTCGACTATGATGGTAATAGCACAGCAAATGCAAGACTTAATAGATAACTGCCTTAAGTTTCACAGCGAATATTTGAATGAACCTAATTCAGGTAGTTCATTTGTTAATAGAGATTTTGTTTCAGCAAGATTACAGCCACAGGAGATACAGAGTTTATTACAACTATTCACTGCTGGAACTATTACACAAGAAACATTATTGAACCAATTATCTGCTGGTGAAGTTCTTGGGGATGATTTTGACGTAGAGGAGGAGATCGAAGGAACACAGCAGGGAGGGCTAACTGAGACAGAACCACCTGAAGAACCAGATGCAGAGCCTGAGGAGCAAGAGGAAGAATGATAAATGAGTATTCCAGAGGTATTCTTTAGGGAAACAATAGATGTTAACAGGTTTAGCAATGCAGTTTCCAATAAATTAGTAGAAAATTATATACAAGTTATTACGAATGCTACAGAAGAGCTAAAAAAAATAGATATTAGACAACAAGCAGCAGGCGCTGGCGTTGTTGTTGCACCACAAACCAGAAAAAGATTAAGAGCTATAATCGCACAGTCTAAAGCTGGTATGGACAAATGGTCTAAAGGTGCTACAAAACAGATGATTAAAGAGATTGAGGGGTTAGCAGAGGTACAAGTAGGTTTTATTGAGAATGAACTAAAAAAAGTAGTTAGATCAGGTCAAGTACCTATTAATTCTGTTGCAGTGAGCCAAAGATATGCAACTTCGTTTGTTAAAACCGATCCAACACAGATAAATATTTTCACTAGCAAACAGTTTACAGAAGATGATTTTATTAAGTTTGGTGCGGGCAAGTTTGAGCTAACAGCTAGGCAGGGCGCAATGATGACTTTGCCTAATGGCGAGACAGTAGAAAAAGCATTCCGCGGTATTGCTACAAGAAATCAGGCATTATTAGCAAGAAATATTAGAGCGGGAGTATTTAGCGGAGAGTCTACGCAACAAATAGCACGCAGATTAGCGGGTAGAGTAGATTTTGATTTTGTGGGCAATGCACGCCAAACTGCATTAGCGGGCGGTGACGCTATAAAACTAGCAAGCCATCAGATTCAGACTATAGTAAGAACTTCAGTTAACCAAGTACAGAATCAGGCTTCTCAATCTGTATATGCTGCAAACAGCAAAGTTTCCCCAAAATACGAATATGTTGCAACTTTAGATAGTAGAACAAGTCCTATATGTCAAAGGCTAGATGGTCAAAAGTTTGAATATAATCGTGGACCGACGCCACCCCAACATTTCAACTGTAGATCTACTACAGTCCCTGTTGTTGACTTCAATAAATTACAAAAAAAATATCCAAACCTTGAGAAACCACCAGCGACGGCGCTGGATACCAGACCAAGTATTACAGGCAGAGTACCACAAGGAACACAATATGGAGACTGGTTATTAGATGCAGATAGAACTCTACAGGTAAAGACTTTAGGTAGTGAAGGTAAAGTAAGAATATTTAAAAAATTAGCAAAAAAAGAGGGATCAGGTCACGCAGCTTTGCGTAAAATGATTCGTAACGATGGAACAGAAGTATCGCTAGAAAAGTTACAAGAATTATATGGTAAGGCAGCAGTTGCAGCTCAAGCAGTAGAAACAATACCAGCAGTTGTACCTAAGACAGCAACAAGTATAACTTCACCAACTATGACAACTGAAGGTGTAGATAATTGGCTTGTGAATAACAAATTGGGCGATATACAGACATTTTTAGAAGATAGTCTCGACAGCGTAGAAAAATTGGGCGGTTTGACGCAAATAAATATAAAAAAAATGCGTCAATTTATGAAAAAAGGGAAAATAGTAAGTCAATTCAATATGCAGAATGAAAAAACACTTGAATTAGCTAGTCTAGGAGACAGATTTTTAAAAGGTAAAAATTTAAAAGCGTTTGCAGCGTCTAATGAAACTGTTGTCAAAAGATTTGATTTTATCAATAACCAATTACCCAAGAAAAGTATTTCAGCAAACACTAGAGATTGGCAAGAATTATGGAATGGTAAAGGTACTATGAGAGTTGGTTCTCATAAAGACTTATTCAAAGATTGTATTGAGAATCTTAATCGTGGTGGTAGCATAATCAGTCAGCCTATTAGTTTTAAAAGAAAAGTAAGTAACTATTTGTTCGGAAATGCTACTGGCGGCACTCACGGCTATACAATCTTCAACTCTGCAATGGTGCATACCAGACTTAAAAACAGTGCTAGAAAGATTGGAAATATATCTGCAAGAAATATTAGAGCAAGTGTTAAAGAAACACTAGAAACTAATTTCAAATTTAGCAACTTTAAAGGGACAAGGTATGAAAGATACAGGCAAGGTGTAGAGCAAGGAATCAGAGAAGTATGGTCAAACTCAGCGCCATTAGACGGAGATACAGATTGGTTTGTTACATTTGTACATGAAATGGGACACCAAATACACTATCAATCTGGTGCAGCTAGTCTTGGTCAGCAGTTCCGTAAATTAGGCGGCATGACATTTCCAACTGAATATAGTCGTAGGAATGCACTCGAACAATTTACAGAATCTTTCGTTCAGTATGTTTTTAATCCTGAAGGGTTGCAAGAGAGAGCGCCACGCTTGTATAAATGGGTAGACGAAACTTTAGAACAATCTTTAAAAAATTTATGACACCTTTTGAAGCGCTTGAACTATCTGAACAGTTCCCAAAGAATAGAACTGTACCAAAACGTATTTATGACGCATTTCAAGATGCCACAGCGACAAATAAGAAAAAGTTTGAAAATATTATTGAAGGAATGTATGTTACAGCAATACAAGATGAAGATTTTGAACTACTAAACAAATACTTTGGTTAACTATGCCCTTAAAAAAAGGTAAATCACAAAAAGCTATATCAGCTAACATACGTCTGCTAATGAAAGAGGGCAAGAGTCTAAAACAGGCTCAAGCTATTGCTCTTTCGTCTGCTAAAAAACGTAAAAAGAAGTAATATAGAAAAAGCTACTACTATTGTTATGCCTTCACACTATGGTTCAATGAAACCCAAAGGAACAAAGAAGAAAAAGAAAAAGGGGGGCAAAAAGTAATGGGATATCAATTTACAAAACAAGGCGAAGAACCCAAAAAAGCCAAGAAAAAAACTAAAAAGTGAGAAAATTCCGCAAAGTTGCAAAAGATAAAAAGACTGGCGTTGCAAAGGTCTACCTTAGTGGCGCTAAAAATAAAAGTGCAAAAGCAGCAGAAATAAAGCGAACAGCCGAGGCTTATAGAAAAGGAGAGTATATTGATATAAAAGCTGTATCCAAATCACGCACTAAACAAAATGTCTCCACAAGCAAAAAGAAGAAAACCACTAAGCGCAGCCGTAGAAAAAAGTCTTAGGGCTAAAGCTGATAAGTCTAGATTTACATATAGACAGCTTGCTGCTGTTTATAGACGTGGACAGGGTGCTTACTTATCTAGTGGCTCTAGAAATGTACCAATGGGTGCTTGGGCAATGGGTAGAGTCAATAGCTTTATATCTGGTAAAGGCGGTGCAAGAAAAGCAGATGCTGACTTGTTAAGGAAGAAAAAATGAAATTAACAACTAAACAAAAAAATACATTAATTAAACATCAAAAAGCGCATGGTCATACTAAGGCGCACATGGATTTTATGAAACGTAAGATGAGAGACGGAATGTCATTTACAGAAGCGCATAGATTGGCAATGAGAAGGAAAGGTAAATGAGTGACCCTAGACTAAAAAGATTTGGACTAGCTGGTTACAACAAACCAAAGAGAACACCATCACACCCTACAAAGTCTCATGTTGTACTAGCCAAAGAAGGAGACAAGATAAAATTAATTAGGTTTGGTATGCAGGGCGCTAAAAACAAACCACCTAGAAAGGGTGAATCAGACGCAGATAAAGCAAAGCGGAAGAGTTTTAAAGCTAGACACGCAAAAAATATTGCCAAAGGTAAAATGTCAGCAGCTTTTTGGGCAGACCGCACGAAGTGGAGCTAGTATTGTGAATAATTGTAAATTTTTTATTTATGGCAGATGAAGTAATCAAGCCTGATAACTCAGCTGAAATTGCTGCACTAAAGGCTGAAGTTGAAAGACTAAGAAAGTCTAATAGTGAAATATTAGATGATTATAAGAAAGCTAAGGAAGCTGCAAAAGCAGTTCCTCAAGATGTAGATGTAAATGCTTTAATTGCTTTTAAGCAAAAAAAAGAACAAGAAGAACTTGAAGCCAAAGGGAAATATGAAGAAGCTACAGAAAAACTAGCTACTCAGTATAGACAAGCAGAAGAACAGCAAAAGCAAAGAATACAAGAATTAGAGAGAAGGCAAAGAGAACTTGAAGTTGAAGCACCAGCAGTTACAGCACTAGCTGACGTTGTTCACGACCCACAATATGCTTTATCACGCATAAGCAAAGAACAATTAGCAAGAGAAGCAGATGGCACGGTTGTTGTAGTTGATGGTTACAACAGAACAAATGTAAAAGAATGGGCAATGGCAAATATGCCACAGTGGGCGCAAAAGAATCCTAGACCTCAAGGCGGTGGGGCTACTACAACAAAGGTACAGACTGAATTTGTTTCTAGTGATAAAAACCCATTTGCACCTGATTCATTCAACCTTACAGAGCAAGCTAGGTTATATAGAACAGACATTAATAAATATAATATGCTCAAAAACGCAGTTACAGGTTAGTATATAAACAACGTGGTTGTGCCATGTCAGAGGTTGTGCCTCGAAGTAAACATTCTTTTTTATTCACATGGCGACAGTTCGCAGTGATTTAATTATTCCAGAGGTGTTTACACCCTACTTGATTGAGGCTACTACACAGACAGATAGCTTTTTACAAAGTGGGGTTGTGCAACCTTTGGCTGAATTAAATCTATCCTCAGAAAGAGGAGGAGACTTTGTAAAGATACCTTTCTACAAAGCTAATTTAACTGGAGATTTTGAAGTTCTCTCAGATTCAACATCACTAACTCCTTCAAAGATTCAAGCAGATAATCAAGTTGCTGCTGTTCTACACAGGGGTCGTGCTTTCAGTTCTAGAGATTTAGCAAGTCTTGCAGTTGGTAGCAGTACAGATCCAATGGCTGCTATTGCTCAAAAAATGGCTGCATATGTAAACAACCAGAAACAGAAGGATTTATATTCATGCTTGACTGGTGCTTTTGGTTCTATCAATGCAAACTCAAGCAGTTCAGCATTATTTGATCTAACTATTGATTCTGAGTCAGGTGATACACCTACAGCGTTAAGTCCTAGACACGTTGCAAAAGCTCAGTCATTACTAGGCGATCAAGGCGGCAAGCTTACAACAATCGCTATGCACTCAAAGTGCTATTACGATCTTGTAGAAAGAAGAGCTGTTGACTTTGTTGCAGCGGCAGACATTAATGGTGGTGGTGCTACAGCGTCTGGTGGTTCTATCCAAAACGCATTTGGTAGTCCAACAGTTCCTACATTCATGGGTCTAAGAGTTATCGTTTCTGATGATATTCCTACTACAGGTTCTGGATCATCTACTGAGTACTCTGTATTCATGTTTACAAATGGTGCTGTTGTTACTGGTGAGCAAGCTCCAATCAGAACACAAACTGACAGAGATATCCTTGCACTAGAGGAAGCAATGGCAGTTGATCTCCACTACATTTATCACCCTGTCGGGTTGAAGTATGCAGTGACAACTGTTAATCCAAACAGATCAGTTCTTGAAACTGTAGGCTCTTGGTCGAAAGTCTATGAAACAAAGAATATCGGTATCGTAAGAGCTACCGTTGTTTCTAATAACGACTAGAGGTAATTAATCATGCCATCTTTATTTGATGTTACTGCTGGGTCTTTAGTTGGCCCAACAACAGGCGGCACTGTAACTCAGGCCACCAATAAATCAACAGGTGTAACTCTAAACACAGAGTCAGGTCAAATCACAATGAACAACGCAGCTCTAGCGGCTGCGGCTGAAGTAACTTTCACAGTGACAAACAGCAAGATTGCAGCAACAGATGTTGTTGTGGCTTGTCATGGATCTGCTGGAACTGCTGGTTCATACTTAGTAAATGCAAACACAATGGCGTCAGGATCTTTTAAAGTGACTGTTGCTAATGTATCTGCTGGTTCACTAAGCGAAGCGATTGTCATTAATTTTGTTGCTCTTAAAGGTGCTTCAAGTTAATGGGTATGTACGCTTTTAGGCGTATGAGGGAACAAAACGAAGCTGCTGAAAAAGCGGCTTCAGTTTCCACATCTAAGCCAAAACTTAAACCAAAGTCCAAAAAGGTAAAACTCAATGGCGATAAGTCTTGATGCAACTGTTGGCGGTGCTAACGCAAACACTTATATAACTCTTTCTGATGCAAACTCTTTTATTGAAGGGCTTGTTCTTAATGATGACACTACCGCATGGGACAATTCATCAACGGATAATAAAAACAGAGCTTTATTTACCGCTGCACAAAGAATAGATAGAGAGAAGTTTTTAGGTGCTAGAGTTGCTGACACTCAAGCTCTTGAGTGGCCGAGATCAGGAGTAAGGAAGCCTGACACATACACAAACTTGTATGGTTTAAGCTTTCCAAATAGATTAGTCGCTGACTATTATCTAGACACAGAAATTCCAGATCGGGTAAAACACGCACAGGTAATCTTAGCTGTTTATCTAAATAACAATAGAGGTGGACTTGATCTTTCTGGCTTAGAAGATTTTGCTTCAGTAAATATTGGAAACATAAACATCACTCCTAGATTTTATGGGGCTGTGGGCATTGATAGGATTCCACCAATCGTTGACCACTATTTAATGGGTATTAGAATAGGTGGAAGAGCAAACTTACAAATCAAGAGGTCTTAAATGTACGCAGATTATCCAGCAGCGTTAATTATTACTGATACATCTGCACACACAGGCAGATTCGGTAAAGTTCATGCTTTAAAAGATTCGGAAGCTACTTTTGTTGCTGAAAACATTACAGAAAATGGATCTTCAACAATTAATGGTATTGAAATGAAAGCTTCAACAGAAGTTTGTGGAGTAATTACAAGTATTACGCTTGCAAGTGGTCAAGTCATTGCTTATTACCTATGAGTCTCGCTAAAGCTCTAAAAAAAGCTGCTAGTGCTTCACTTAAAAAGCTTGGTGGTGATGTGACAATAAAAAGATTTACCGATGGTACATATGACGCAAGTTCTGGTACTTTCTTTAAAAATGAAAGCACAGTCACAATTAAAGGAGTTTTAGGAAATGTATCTAGAAATCAAGTAAATGATTTAATAGAGTCACAAGATAGAGTTCTCACAATATCTGCTGGCGATATTACCTTTGTTCCAACAACAAAAGATAATGTAGTTATCAGTGGTATTGAATTTAAAATTATACAAATAATAATTAACGAACAAAACAATACTCCAATAAGTTTTGACTTGATTTTGAGGTAATTATGGCAAGACAGATCAAAGTAACAGAAATTGATGATTTTTTTAAAGATTTAGTTGTTGATCTTGTACAGGCCACAACTCTTGAGTGGACAGCAAGAGTAAAAAAAGCAACACCTGTTTTTTCTTTAGACAATTATCCTGATTTAGATTCAATACCCAATTTCTTTACATTGCCTAATGGTAAAGTAGTTCCCTTTAGAAAAGCTTTATTAGATCGTGAAACTGGTGGTCAACTTCGTGAATCATGGCAAACAAAAATTGGAAAGTTTCAAGGTGAAGTTTTTACGAATGTTGAATATGCAGAACCAGTTTGCTTTGGAATTAATTTACCACCATCATGGCGTGGTCAATATAGAACAAGACAAAACACAGTCGCTGGCTTTCCTGAGCTTATAGGTAAGGAACTTGAGCAATATGTCATGCAACAACTTAGGAGGGGCATCTAAATGGCTGCAACAAATTTGAATACTGTTAGATCAACAATAGAGTCTAGGTTGGCAACAGAACTTGCCGCTGCACCAATAATTCCAGTTGTCTTCAACAATATGACTTTTGATTCAAATGCTGAAGATACGTTTGTACAGTGTGTCACAAGTTTTGGTTCAGGAAGCTATTTAACTATGGGAGGTTCTGGTAATTCCACAAATAGTATTGTTGGATTAACGACAATCAATATTTTTACTAAAGAAGGAATTGGAGCTGGTGCAAATTTCAAAATTGGCAAAAGACTGCGAGACCTTTACAATAATATTACAGTTTCTAATGTTATTTTTGATTCTCCAATAGGGCCAGAGGTTCTAACTTCGAGTCCTCAAGGAAAGTTTCAAACTCAAATCAGGATAACTTTTGAAATATATGAGGATCTTTAATCATGGCAAAACTTGAAATAACAGAAGAAATGCTAGACGCTATTGAAGTCGTCAAAGGTAGAAGGGAAGCAAATTACTGGGATCCTGAGTGCAGAAAATACTATGAGAGTCATAAAAAAACTAAAAAGGGTGTAAAAAAGACTGAAAAAGGTTAATATTAGATAAATACTTTTTTTGTTATGGCTGTAAAAGGTGATGTTGGAAAAATTATGTTCCACAATGCTGCTGGTACTGAAGCAGATGTAAGCGATTTAAGATCATGGTCTTTATCTGTTTCTAAAGACACAATGGAGACTACAAAAATGGGAGACACTTCTAAAAGTTTTATTGGTGGTCTTATTTCTGGTGAAGGCTCTGCAACTTTGCTATATAATCCATCTGGCAACTCAGATTATCAAGCATTCATTGATGATGTGCTTATAACAGGCGATCAAGCAGATGCCTTGTTTGAACTTTTCCCAGACTCTGCACAATCAGCTAAAAAAATTGGATTTTCTGGAATTGTTACAAATGCTGAATATGGAGCAACTCTTGGTGAAATTCAAGAGGTCAATATTTCATTTATAACAAGTGGTGCCATTACTTCAGCTATATAGTAAATTGAAAAGAGTACCTCGCAACTAACTCATGACAACAAAAAGAAACGTAGATCTCATCACTGAAGCTTTTAGTGATGTTATGACAGTAAGAAGAAAATTTGAACTAAAAAAGCCAAACGGTGAATTGTTGAAAGTATTATATTTCCCGCCACTTACAAGACACGATAGGATTCAGGCTCAAACTGCGGCTGGTACTGATGATGCTCTTGCAATATCAACAAGGATTCTTTGCCAACTTGCAGAAAATGAAGATGGAACAAAAGCTTTTGCATCTGCTGACGCAGAAACTTTAAAAAGGTTTTTGCCAGAGAGTGTTTTAAATGATTTAGAGTTGTTTATGATGGATATTAAGCTTGAGCTTGATACAGCAAAAAAGTAATAAAGAGAGATAATTGGTTAAATTTTGAATTTTTTCTAGCAACAGAATTAGGTAAGACATTACAAGAATTAAGAAAATCTATTACTGAAGAAGAATTAATTCTTTGGGCTGCATATTATGAAAACAAACATGAAGAACAAAAAAGAGCCTTGCAACGACAAAAACACAATTCAAGGTAATATATAATTAAAGGTTTTTAAAATTTGTGGCAGAGGCAGTTGTTAGATTAAGAGTTGATGCCAGTGGTGCGACAAGAGCATTAAATGGTGTTCAGCAAAAAACAAATCAATTACAAAATTCATTCAATGGTCTTAGAAATATTATTGCTGCAACAGGAATAGCTGTTGTTGGTACTCAGGCGGTAAAAACAGCAGCAAATTTTGAAAAGTTAAATGTAAGATTAGGACTTCTAACAAAAGCATCTGGTACTTTTGCAAGGTCACAGGAAATTGCTAGTGATGCTCAGAAAGCGTTTGGTTTAAGTGCAACTGAAGCTTTAGAGGGGATTACAGATATTACAGCAAGATTAGCTCCTTTGAATGTGGGAGTAGAAGATATAAAAAGTACATTCTTTGGATTTAATACCGCTGCTAAACTAGCTGGAGCATCAACTATTGAAGCATCAAACGCATTTAGACAGTTAGCACAAGCACTTGGTTCAGGCAGATTACAAGGTGATGAATTTAGGAGTATATCAGAGCAGATTCCAACACTTTTAGCTCCAGTTGCTGATGAATTAGATACGACTGTAGGTGAGCTTAAAAAATTTGCATCACAAGGAAAAATTACCAGTGAGGTTGTTTTAAGAGCTTTACGCAAAATCGAAAAAGATGGTGGTGCATCATTAAAAGAGTTGATAGCAAATGACCCAACTCAAGTATTTAAAAATTTATCAAATGAAACAGAAAACCTTAGCAGGGCCTTTGGTGAATCTTTGATGCCTGTTGTGATACCAGTAGTAAAAGCACTTACAGAAATTACTGAAGCTGCCACAGATTTTGTAAATTCGCCTATTGGTCAAACTGCATTGATATTTGCTGGAATAGCTCTTGCTGCTAAAGGTGCTGCTGTTGCCCTGATTGCCGCCAAAGCTGGTTTTATAGCTGCTGGAGGAGCTGCTGTTATTTTTGGTGCCGCTATGAACGCAATACCGTTTGTGGCTCTTGCAACAGGTATTGGGGCTGTTACAACTGCAATTATTAAAAAAAGAAAAGAGCAAAAAAAACTTAATGATGTTATTAAAGAAGGCACAAAGGAAGAGGTAAACAATGCGTTAACAACTTTAGAAGCTAGATTAGAAGTCTTACAGTCTTTAAAAAGAGGTAGTGCTTTTAGATTCAAACAAATTGAAAATATAAAAACTTCTATTACTTTACTTAATGAACGTCTTGCAGCTTTAAAACAAGTTGATGATGCGACTGAAGATATTGAAGAAAAAACAAATAAAATAAGTGAAGCTTTTAAAAAAATAGGTGATGATATTGGAAAAGGTGTTTCTGATGCTTTACATGATGCAATTCTTCAAACAAAGGCTTTAGGTGATGCAGCAAGATCAATTCTTAGAGGAATCGCAAGTGATCTACTTAGACTTGGCATCAATACATTGCTTAAATCAACTGGCTTTGGTATTTTTTCAAATTTAGCTGGATTTGCTAATGGGGGCAGACCACCTGTTGGCAGACCATCAATAGTTGGTGAGAAAGGCCCTGAAATTTTTGTTCCCTCTACTGCTGGCACAATAATTCCAAATGACAAGATCGGTGGTTCATCAACCAATATAGTTGTCAATGTTGATGCAACAAACACAGAGGTTAATGGTGATGATGGGACTGCAAACGAACTAGGTAGATTGATTGCAGTTGCTGTACAATCTGAAATATTAGAGCAAAAAAGAGCTGGAGGATTATTAGCATAATGGCAACATTTCCAAATATAAAACCAACTTACGGAACAAGAAAAAATAGTCGTCCATTGACCCGCACTGTTCGCTTTGCTGATGGCTATGAACACCGCATTGTTTTTGGGTTAGCAGAACATCAAAATCCGAAAATATTTAACTTTACCTTTAATGTTTCTGAGTCGGATGCAGATACCATAGAGACATTTCTTGATGCTAGAGGTGCGACAGAAAGTTTTGATTACACCCCAGAAAATGACACAGCAAGAAAATTTGTTTGTGAATCTTGGTCTAAAACTATTCCTTATTTGAATAGAGCAACCATACAAGCAACATTTAGGGAGGTGTTTGAGCCTTGAGTACTGCCCCAGTTTTTAGTGAAATTCAAAAGATTAATCCATCTGCGATTATTGAATTATTTGTACTTGAACTATCAACAAGCTTACATGGATCAAATACTGGTATTCCTACAGCAAATAATGAAACCAACATTTATAGGTTTCATGCAGGGTCAAATCTAAATGCAAACGGCGAAATTATTTTTAACAGTAAAGTTTATGCAAGATTTCCAGTGCAAGCAACAGGTTTTGCATATCAGCGTGGCAAAATCCCTAGACCCAAACTTGTAATAAGTAACGCTTTTGGCACAATTTCTGCTTTACTCCTTGCAGTAAATCAAACCACAACTGGAAATGATTTAACAGGTTCTACTTTTACCAGAATCAGAACTATGGCAAAATTTATAGATGCTGCAAATTTTAGTGGTGGAACAAATCCTTTAGGGACTCCAGATCCTACAGCTGAATTTAAACGTCAAATTTATACAATAGACAGAAAATCAAAAGAAACAAGAGAAATTGTTGAATTTGAACTTAGTGGTTCGATTGATATGGCTGGAGTTCGAGTGCCAAAACGTCAATGCACAAGAGCTTTATTTCCTAGTATTGGTACTTTTCAACAATGAGCTGGAGAAATGATGCGTTACTTCACGCAAAAAAACAAGATCCAAAAGAAAGTGTTGGTCTTTTAATTAATGTCAAAGGAAAAGAAAAATATTTTGCCTGTGAAAATTTAGCAATATCTGATAATGAAGAATTTATTTTAAATCCAAAAAACTATCTCGAAGCAGAAAATAAAGGTGATATTATTGCTGTAATTCATAGTCATCCTCATACAGATCCAAAACCTAGTCAGGCTGACAGAATAAGTTGTGAGCATAGTAAATTGACATGGTATATTGTCAATCCTAAAACTGAAGAGTGGGGTAAATGCACTCCAGAGGGATATAAGCCAAAACTGATAGGCAGACAATGGGTTTGGGGAGTTACAGATTGTTGGAGCTTAGTTGTTGACTGGTATAAAGAAGAAAAAGGTATTGTACTTAAAGACTATGATAGAGATATGAGTCCTCAAGAATTTTTAGATAATCCATTGTTTGAACATTATGCAAAGGAAACTGGTTTTAGAGAATTAAGACCAGATGAACCTTTAAAGAAAGGGGATGTTTTATTGATGTCGATAATGCACCCTACATTAAATCATGTTGGTATTTTTCTTGGAGATATGGTATTACATCATTTAGCGGCTAGACTATCATGTAGAGAGCCTTATTCTGAGTGGCTGTTAAAATGTACAGGTAAAAGGTATCGCTATGCTCAGGAAAGTTAAACTTCATGGAGAACTTGCAGAATTTGTTGGTCATAAAGAATTAGAAGCTGTTGTTAACAATACGGCTGATGCAATAAGGTTTCTTGTAACTAATTTTCCAAAATTAGAAGCACATATGGCTGATCGACATTATCAAGTAATAGTTGATGAGCAAAGCGTTGATGAAGATTCTTTGCACAATCCTATTGGAAGTTCTGATATAAATATTGTTCCAGTAATTGTTGGATCTGGTGGAAATGTTGTAAGAGGATTATTGGGAGTCGCTTTAATAGGTTTATCTTTTTCAGGAGCATTATTTTTAAAGCCATTTACAATGTCAGGTGGACTAGCCGCCGCTGGAGCTGGAGCTAAAGCAGCTTTTGGAATTGGTGCGGCGTTGACTATAGATAGTGTTGCAACTTTGCTTTTTCCTATTCCAAACTCTAATGATGAAGGAGATCCACGTATTTCATTTAATTTCAGTGGCATTCAAAACACATCAAGAGCTGGCACTGCACATCCTATTGTTTATGGTGAGGTGGTAACTGGGTCGGTGGTAATTTCTGCTGGTATTGACACTAATCAGGTGACTGCATGACAAAGAAAATTATTAGAGGATCTGGAGGTGTATTTGGTAGGTCAAGAACTCCAACACGTGCGCCAGACACTTTAAATAGCAGACAGTTTGCAAGTATTCAAGATTTATTGTCAGAGGGTGAAATAGAGGGTTTTGCTACAGCATCAAAAGCTGGTCATACTAAACATACAGCGACTTACAACAATGCGGCACTGAAAGACATTTTTTTAGATGGCACTCCTATACTTCAATCAGACGCCAATGAAACAACTCCAGAATCAGACAAATTTAACTTTCAAAATGTAACATTTGTTCCTCGTTTTGGAGAGGCAAATCAAGGGCATATTGAAGGAATACAGGCATCAGAAAGTCCTTTAGCAAATTTCAGTCCTACTTTATGCACAAAAGCAAGTCCTGTCTCAAGAGCCTTGCCTACAGGAAGAGACGCAGTAAAAGTAATTATTAGCTTTCCTCAAATACAAAAAGCTGAAGATAATGGAGATTTACTTGGTTCTTCAGTTGAATTAACAATTTCTTTGAGGGTTAATAGTGAAACACTTTTCACTGAAAAAATTAGAGACACCATCACTGGCAGAACTGCTGACGTTTATCAAAAGGAATATAGGATTGAATTACCCAGTTCATATACTTCAGCTGATGTAAAGATTGAAAGAGTGACAAATGACAGAGTATCAGGTGGAAAAATAGTAGATGATTTCAATGTTAATAGTATTTTTTTGTTGATTGATGATAAACAGACTTATCCAAACAGTGCCTATTCACATTTAAGGATAGATTCAGAGCAGTTTAGTAGCATACCAGAAAGAGCGTTCCGCATAAGAGGAATAAAGATAAGAATACCAGCTGCAAATGACACAGGCACTCCACAAGTTGTGACAAATCAAGCAAAGGCAACAGAATTAGGTTTAGGAACTCCTAGTAGTTTTGGATTTATACATTATCCAGCTAATTATGTTTTTAATGGAACAATGGGTGCTGCTGTTTGGTGTTCATGTCCAGCAATGGTACTTCTTGACCTTTTAACAACTCAGAGGTACGGATTCGGCACACAAATCTCACCAGATCAATCAACAGATGCCAAGATTTATGAAAATATTGATCTCTTTACTTTCGTAGCAGCAAGTAGATATGCAAATGAATTAGTTCCTGATGGATTCAGCGGCCCTACACCAAAAGAACCACGTTTTAGTTGCAATGTAAATCTGCAAGGGACAGTTGATGCCTTTACTTTGATAAATGAATTAGCTGGTGTGATGCGGTGTTTTCCAATTTGGTCAGAGGGTTCAATAACTTTATCAAGAGACGCACCAACAGATTCAAGCTATCTTTTCAGTCTTGCAAATGTTGATGAAAATGGTTTTTCATATTCTGGAAGTAGTTTAAAAAAAAGACATTCTGTTATTTCAGTAAGCTATTTCAATATGGACAGTAGAGAAATAGATTATGAGGTTGTTGAAGATAGTGATGCAATAAGTAAGCTTGGGATTGTAAAAAAAGATGTAAGAGCATTTGCCTGCACAAGTAGGGGGCAAGCGGTAAGACTTGCAAAAGCAATTCTTTTCAGTGAGCAACAGGAAAGTGAAGTCGTAAGTTTTACGACATCAATAGATGCTGGTGCGATTGTAAGAGCTGGAAGTGTTATTTCAATCAATGATCCTGTTCGTGCTGGTGAGAGAAGGTCTGGAAGAATTAAAGCGGCCACAACAACAACAATTACTGTTGATAATTTTTTAGATTTAGATACTTTTACTGGATCTGAACAGAAATGCAGTGTAATACTGCCAGATGGATCTGTTGAAGTAAAACAAGTTACAAGTGTTATAGGTGGTGTTATTACTTTGGTTTCGGCTTTGTCTGCTGTCCCTAATGTCAACTCAATATGGCTACTACAAAGTGCAACTTTAGAACCTCAGACTTTTAGAGTTTTAAGTGTTGAAGAACAAGATGGTGTAAATTATGCTGTTACAGCTTTAACTTATATTGATGGTAAATATGACAATATTGACGAAGGTGAACCATTAAGTGAAAGACGCATATCTTTATTAAATCAACCAAAAAATCCACCAGACAATTTAACAGCAAAAGAAAGTATTGTTGTTTTAAATAAACTTGCTGTTAGTAAATTAATCATATCTTGGAAAACTGTCACAGGAGTTAGCCAATACCTTGTTCAATATAGATTCAATAGCACAAACTGGATTAGTGAAGTTGTTTTTAGACCTGATTTTGAGATTGTAAATACTGAAGCTGGATTATATGAAATTAAAGTTTTTTCTTATAACGCTGCTTTAAAATTATCTCCAACATCTTCTGATTTAGAGTTTAATGCCGTAGGTAAAACAAGGCCGCCAAGAGACGTTCAGAACTTAACCATAGAACCTATAAATAATAAGCTTGTCAGGCTTAGATGGACACAATCTGTAGATAGTGATGTGTTGCATGGGGGAAGAGTGTACGTGAGGCACACAAATATTACAAATGGCACTGGTTCTTTCGCAAATTCAGTTGATCTTGTAACTGCACTGGCTGGAAACTCAACAGATGTCATTGTTCCATCTTTGGAGGGTGAATATATATTAAAATTTCAAGACGATCAAGGAAACTTCAGTCTTGGAGAAGCAAGTGTAATACAGGATTTACCTGATTTAATTGACACTCAAATAATTTTAGATGGAAGCACTACAAGAGAAGATCTAAACAACTTTAATGGGACAGATATTAATACGGCATTTAATGGTACAACCAGTGCATTGCAGCTTACAGATCCAGCAGTCGTTAAAATTGGAACCTATGTTCAAAATAATGGCAGTGGTGGAGAAGGAACTCTTATTACTTGTACAGTTACCAATCATGGCATTGCCGTCGGTGAAAATTTAAAATTTAATTTTTTAACAGGTGAAGCTTTTAGCACAGAACATGAAGTTGTTACAACTCCTAATGCGAACACATTAACTGTGACAGCAAGCGGTAATCTTTTGACTAGCGGTCAAGTTTCTATTGATCGAGGCAAAAAAGGAATTTATCTTTTTAATAATTCATTAAATCTTAACGGTGTTTTTTCTGTTGATTTGAAAAGAGTAATACGATCTATTGGCTTTCTTATTGGTACTAATATTGAAACAGTTATTCCAAGTGGATCTTTTTGGGATGATTATGCCCCTGATGGAAATTTTGATGGGGTACCAGCTGAGGCAGCTAATTGCCAAATACAAGTAGCAACATCACAAACAGCCTCAGGAAGTTTTGGCCCATTTAATAATTTTGCTAATGGTACGTATAAAGGGCGTAGGTTTAACTTTAGATTGCTTTTAGAAACTAAAGACATTTCGCAAAATATGAATGTTATACAAGCTGGGGTTACAGCAGAATTTGAATCTCGCACTGAAAGGGCTTATCAAACAGGGAGTGGAACATCAACTCTTCCTTTAGATCATACAACAAGTATGACTAACGGATTGGATGTTACTTTTGCTAATCCATTTTTTGCAGGATCTTCTAATCAATTCAAGCCCTCAGTTGGAATTACAATTATGGGAGCTGCTTTGGGAGAATTTTTTGTAATAAAAACAGATTCAAATGGTGATTTTTTAAACGCTGCTGGTAATGTTGTAACTGGTACAGGGTTTAATATCAAAATTCTAAATAGCAGTAGTCAGCCAATAAATAAGAAGTTTACATTCCAAGCTGTTGGTTATGGCAAAGGGGTGTAATATGGAGAAAAGTATTTTTTAAATGGCACAGGTCAATGATTACAATATAGCTAACGCTTCAGGAGCAACGGTAAGAGCAGACCTTAATCTTGTATTTGGTGCAATAAAAACTTTGAACAGCGGTGGAAATGACCCAAGTAATCCATTAGCTTTTATGCCATACGTGGACACAAATGATAATAATAATTTAAAAATAAGAAATTCAGCAAATAATGGTTATACCACTGTTGGCCCTGTTAATTCAGCAAATTTAGGATTATTGCCGAGAAGTGGCGGTGAAATGACAGGTCAGATTACTGTAAAAACTGGAACCAATGCAAGTCCCTCTGTCGGTTTTAGCGGAGATCAGGACACAGGTTTATTTAGTGCAAATCAAGATAAAATTGGGTTTACTGTTGGTGGTTCTCATATATCTACTATGGAAAATAGTGGATTATTTGTTCATGCTATAGGAGGATCAACAAGAGGACTATTTTTAAATGACGCTGACAATAGTAGGCATATTGTTTTAAGATCACCAGATGTTGTTGCCAACAATTTAACTTATAGATTTCCAGCAAGTATAACTGATGGAGGGTTTATGAAAACAGACTCTTCAGGAAATTTAAGTTTTCAGGTCATTTCTGGTGTACCAACAGGAGTGATTTTTGCTTTACCTGATACACAGGCAACAGGCACTGGTTATCAAAGTAATGGTATTCCTGATGGTTATTTAGAGTGCAATGGTCAATTACTTTCAAGAACTACTTACGCCGCTTTATTTAATGTTATTGGAACTAGATATGGAAATACAAGTGGCAGTAATTTTAGAGTTCCTGACTTAAGAGGTGAGTTTGTAAGAGGTTTTGATAATGGAAGAAATATTGATAACAACAGAACTATTGGTTCAAGTCAGGTCAGCAATAACCTTTTACACGATCACACTGTAGATATACAATCTCAAAATCATCATATTACTGGTACGATTTCAAGAATTTCAGAATCATTTGCAGTTCATGGTCAAGCAACAGGGGCTTTTACTAAAGCTGGAAATAGTGAAAATTTGCTCAGTCCAGCAACAACTGATGCCAGTCCTTTGGGTTCTGTTTCTTTTAGTGCAAATCATAGTCATCATGTCAGCGGATCAACTGGCGCACGTGGTGATTCCGTTGAAGCAAGACCTCGCAATATCGCTATGATGTACATAATAAAAATTTAATTATGGCTATTTCACCAGCTACATATGACATGACTGTTCAAAGAAGGTCAGATCATGCAATTCAATTAATTTTTAAAGACAGTAATAATGATGCAATAAATTTGACTGGGTTTACTGTTGCATCACAAGTATATGATGAGTCGAGGTCAACACTTTACGCATCCTTTTCGGTTACTTATACAAATAGGTCTGCTGGAACAGTTGATATTGCCTTAACAGATACACAGACAGCAACATTTACACCTAATGTTTTAAAATATGACGTATTACTTACAAATCCAAGTGGTTTAAAAGAATATTATTTAGAAGGTAATATATTTGTTTCAGAGGGCTATACAGCATGACTTCAGTAAACATAACCACAACACAAAATACTGTTACAGTTAATGAGGGAGATTCAACTGTTGTAACTGTTGCAACTCAAGGGCCACAAGGCCCAAGTTTTTCTGTTACAGGTAAAACAATGAATGATTCTAATGCTGTTGATGGGAGCTTAGTGCGTTTAGACACAAGTAGTGGTACATTTATAGCAGATAACACCGTAACTGTTACCAACATTGTTGATGGAGGAAATTTCTGATGGCTAACACAGTAAGGATTAAAAGATCTACAGGATCATCAGCACCAACAAGTCTTGCAAACGCTGAATTAGCTCATGCTGAAGGCTCAGATATTATTTTTATTGGTAAAGGAACAGGCGGTGCTGGAGGTTCTGCTACAAGTATTGAAAAAATTGGTGGTAAAGGTGCATTTTTTGACAAAGACACTACAAGAACTGCAAATACTGTATTAAGTGGCCCTACTTCTGGAAGTGCTTCAGCACCTACATTTAGGGCTTTAGTTTCAGATGATATTCCCTCTTTAGCTCACACAAAAATTTCAGATTTCGATGCAGGTGTTAGAACAAATAGATTAGATCAGATGGCTGCCCCAACAGGTAGTGTATCTTTAAACAGTCAAAATATTACAAACGTAGCTGACCCAGTAAATGCTCAAGATGCAGCAACGAAAGGATTTGTTGAGGCCACTTCACAAGGGCTTGATGTAAAAGATTCATGTGTGGCTGCAACAACAGGCAACATAACAATATCTACTGCACTCAATAATGGAGATACATTAGACGGAGTTACGTTATCTACCAACGATAGAGTTCTTGTAAAAGATCAATCTACTGCAAGTCAAAATGGTATTTATATTGTTGGATCTTCACCAGCAAGGGCTGATGATCTAGCTGCTGGGTCTGATGCTGCTGGTATGTTTACTTTTGTAGAGCAAGGCACAGTCAATGCTGACAATGGATTTGTTTGTACAAGTAACAAGGGATCAGCAGTTGTTGGGACAAATAACCTCACTTTTGCACAATTTTCTGGGGCGGGTCAAATTACAGCAGGTGATGGTTTAGATAAATCTGGTAATACACTTTCTGTTGATCTTAAAGCTAATGGTGGACTTGTTATCGAATCTACTGAAATTGCTGTAAAGCTTGATGCTAGTTCTATTACAGGTACTCTAGCTGTCGGAGACGGTGGTACAGGTGCAACATCAGCATCAGCTGCAAGAACTTCATTGGGTCTTGTTATTGGAACAGATGTTGAACCGCATAGCGATAAGCTGACAGAGCTTGCAACTATGGCTCAGAATACTGCTGATGCACTGGCAGATTTAACAAATACTGAGGTTGCAATTTTAGATGGAGCAACAGTAACGACTACTGAATTGAATATTTTGGACGGTGGTACATCTGCAACGTCAACAACTTTGGCGACTGCGGATCGTATGGTTATAAATGATGCAGGGACTATGGTTCAAGTTGCACTCTCAGATCTAGTAACATTTTTAGAAAATGGAAGTGTCTCAGGTTTTGATATAGACGGCGGAAGTTATTAAGGCTAGGGGGTAAAGGCTCATGGCTAATCAAATTAAATTAAAAAACGGATCAGGTAGCGACCCAAGTGCAAGTGATCTAGTAGTTGGAGAAGTAGCTTTAAGGACAGATAATGCTAGTCTGTTTACCAAAAAAGATGATGGCACTGTTGCTGAGATAGGTGCCGCTGCTGGTGTATCTGATGGAGATAAAGGAGATATTACTGTTAGCAATAGCGGTGCAACTTTTACTATAGACAATGGAGTTGTGTCAACATCAAAAATTGCTGATGATGCTGTAACAGTAGATAAGATCCAAAATTTTGGTCAAGACAGAATTGCTGGAAGGATAGCAAGTGGCACTGGCAGTTTGCAAGGGCTAGATGCGTCAGAGGTGAGAACTATGATAAATGTGGAAAATGGTGCTACAGCAGATCAATCCGCAAGTGAAATTCTTACGTTATTAAAAACGGTTGATGGGGCTGGAAGTGGGCTAGATGCAGACACATTAGATGGTATATCATCAGCAAGTTTTTTAAGGTCTGATGCAGAAGGTACTTTAAATTCAAGACTTAATCTTACAAATTCCGCTAGTTATCCACTTATTATCGGTTCTACAAGTGGAATGGATGATGCTAGATTGCTTCTTCGTGGCTCTAGTAATCCTTACATAAGATTTAGGGAAGGTAATACAGATAAAGCTTATATTCAATGGCACTCTAATGGTAATTTTTATTTTGTTAACGAAGAGTCTGGAGAACAGTTGCTTATTGGTAGCGGTTCTAGTGGTTTAAAGTTTGTTGAAGGTGGAAGTACAAGAACTGTATATCACACTGGCAATTTATCGGTTGGTGATGGCGGTTTAACAAGTAACAATTTTACTGATTCGGATCACAGTAAATTAAATGGAATTGAGAGTGGAGCCACTGCCGATCAAACTGCTGCTGATATTAGAGGGCTAGGATTTTTTGATACCTCTAATGATGGGTCGGGAAGTGGACTGGATTCCGACACTGTAGATGGAATACACGCAGGTAGTTTTTTAAGATCTGACGCTACGGATTCAGCATCTTCAAATTTAACAATTAATGGTTTAGAAGTTGGTGTTTGGGCGTATAGTAATTCTTTTAAAGGTATTTTTCACACAAACCAGAGTGGAGCTGAATATATGATGATTAGTGCTGATGATCATACATATATTTCAGCAACAACTGGCTACAATGTTTATATAAGAAATGGAAACAATGATTCTACAAACCAGTTAATTATTGGTGGTGGTAATGACGCTTTAACATGGCGAGGTAACAAGGTTTTCCATGCTGGAAACGACGGCAGTGGAAGTGGACTCGACGCTGATACAGTAGATGGCATACAAGGATCAAATTTTTTAAGATCAGATACAGCAGACACAGCAAGTGGTGATATTACATTTGGTGGTGGTGCTGGTGCAGTGACTATTGGAGGCAATAGTGATATAAGATTTTCTAATGGAAGTTGGACAGGAAATAGTACAAAGATTCAACGTCATTCTGATTACTTATATATACAAGGCGCTCCGAACGGAACCTTTTTTAGAAGTAATGGCGGAACAAATATATTTCACTTAAATGCAAACGGTCATCTTATACCACAAGCCAATAACACATATAACATAGGATCAAGCTCATTTTATGTAAATAATGGTTATATCAGATCTGTCAACACAGGAAGACTAAATTTAACTCAAGGCTCTAATACTTTAACTTCACTAATTGTAGCAACAAGCACTTCATATAATAGTGATGGTCAAAAATTTCACTGGTCAAGATCAGCTAACTCAGGTTTTAATTTCATGGCTATGGATTCAGGTCATGCGTCAAGTGCTGATCGTGAGTTTACGATAAGAGGTGATGGCAACGCATTTGCCGACGCTGCTTGGAATAACAACGGAGCTGACTATGCAGAATATTTTGAATCAACAACTGGTTCAGCCATCCCAGTAGGTACAACTGTAGTTTTAGAAAATAATAAGGTAAGAGCTGCTACTTCAAGCGATCCTGTTGCTAATATTATGGGCGTTGTTAGACCTAAAGAACCTAGTAAAGCATCTATGTCAATAGGAAACGCAGCATGGAATAAATGGCAAGGAAAATATATTTCAGATGACTTTGATCGATTTATTTTAGATGAACACAATGTTATTAGCTGGACTGAAACAGTTGAAGATGGTGAGGATATTTTTCATAGTTATGAATCTCATGCAATTCCATCTAATGTAACTGTGCCGAGTGATGCAACTGTTTTGACGGAAGATGATAATGGTAAAAAATTTACTCATTATCGTATGAATCCTGATTTTGACGAATCTAAAACATATATTCCAAGAGAAGAACGAAGTGAGTGGTCTGTTATAGGTTTAATTGGACAGGTAAAAGTATTAAAAGGTCAAGTTGTTAATGATCGTTGGATTAAGATGAGGGACGTAAGCGACACTGTGGAAGAATATTTTATACGATAAGTAGTACGGTTGTTTTAAACATTAATAATAGGTATATTGTGATAACACAAACATTTTTTTATGGCAATCAGTCCAGAGCAAAAACTTCAAGCTTTAAAATCTGAATTACAGCAAATCGTTAAAAATTATCAAGAAGCAAAAACAGTGATGGAAAATTGTGAAAGAAAAATCCATCAAATCAATGGTGGTATTGAAGCCTGTGAAGATATTTTAAAACCAGATGAAAACCCTAGCGAGTCTTAACAGGTAAATTTTTATCAATTATTCCATAAAGAATATATATTGGACTTAAACCAATTATTAAAAACAAAACAGTTAAGCTTAACGGAGCTGCTAATTTAACTAAAATTTCTCTCAACATAATGATTGATCGTATTATAAAAATTATTTCCATTTTGTCATTTTTGATGTCAGTTTCAATGGCAGCTTTCGGTTATGTAGCAATTCGCTATATGCAAAGCCCAGAATTTGAGAGGACATTGAAGAACAAAATAATGGGAAGTCTGGAGGATAAACTACCAGATGTAATGGGAGATAAGATACCAGATTTCACAGGGCCATCTGTACAGCTACCAGAACCACCAAAGGTGAACAAACTTGGAAATACCAAGAATTGAAATACCACAGATACAGATAAAAGAAATCTATATTCCCAGAACAAGAACATGGGAACAATATTCAACAACTTTAGATATTATTGATAAACCAAAACTTAATTATCCTGTTGTAAGTTATCCAACATTCGAGGCTTTACAATATCATCCTGATAAATTTATTCCAACAGATCCAGTAAAACAACCAGAACAAAAGCAACCAGATATACCGCAGCCGCCAGAATATAAACCCAAAGTCAAAAAAGATAAAGAGTTCTTTGTCAAATGCCCTAACGAAGATAATATTCCAGTAGGAAGTTATCCTAATGATTTGAAACTACAAGTCGTTATCGGTCACTCAATAAAAAATGGTAAATGTTATGAAATCTTCAGAGATTCAACCTTTATTGAGAAATGGATACCTAGCACTCCTGTTCTTGTTAACACTTCAATTATTGCTGTTACTGCGGCTGGTTCACCTATTATAGCCAATTTACTCAAAAACCTTATCAAAACAGCCATAAAGAAATTGACTAAAAAGAAAGATAATGTAAAATAATAAAACCCTGTTCGACATGGCGATGGATAGGGCGTCTAGATAGGCAAGTTCCAACCCGTGCTTGTCTATCGCCTTATTTCAGGGATACAAACATATACGGATAGAATTACAAGCGCCTTACAGGGCAATCTGGGAGAAGCAAATTAGTCATTTAGCTCAATTTTGTGTGTATGAGGTATAACTTGATTCATTTTAGGTTTACTTACTATATCTGAACAAAGCCCATAGTAGTCACTGTCTTTTGTGTACTCAGCTCCATTGACTCTAAGCTCATGGCAATTCTTGAGCCTTGCAAGCTCATAGTTTAATCTAGCTGTTGATAGTTGTTGTCGCATTATTTGTTCTTGAGTGGTTGCACTTTTCAAGCAAGCATCTTGAAAACGTCTATCAAGTGGGACAGATATTGTGGCTGCTATTCCAAAATTAAAAGATGTAGCATCTTTGTTGCCGCTGTAATTTTCTCGAAAATATAAAATTTCACCCGCATTTGTAAGGTTGCCATCATCATCTGTTGCTTCATTGTAAACTGGCGTATGGAAAATATAGTCTTGAGGACGCTTTATTGCGACTGATGTAGTTGCGAAGGGACTAATCGATAATGTAGCTCCAGAACATTGAATACCAGCACCATAGCTGTTCTCTGTCATAGGCCCTGTCAAAACCTGTGTGGCGAAGTTTGACACACTAGATGATGTATTAGATTGTGGATTCGCTATTGTCGAGGTGTTTGCGTAACTAGGTAAACAAGAAAAAAGGGTTATTAGTTGGAAAAGATAATAGTAGTGTCTGTGACTATTTCTGACTGAACTGTTCTTGTTATGTCGATTATTGATTCTAATGAAGGGCCTTTGTAAAACTCTGAAAATTGAAAAGCGTTGCCTTGAGTGGTTTGCTGCCATTGAGGTTTTTGATCCATGTTCAAGCCTGTCCATTCGTAGGTAGTTCCATTGATGGTTTCTGTCACTGTGGCATTTGGCATGGATATTGAATCACAGTTGCCGCATGAGATACCAGAACCAGTGACACTGTAGGTATAACCAGAATTGTAGCGAACTTCTCGGATATTTTCTGTGAGATTATTAGTGGTCACACTGCGAGAAGTGCTAGTCGCAGAATTAAAATTTGGTACTACAGTTTGAGCATAAGCTGGACTAATAAAAAATACAAGCGGCAGATATTTCCACATTAATCAACAGTTAAGTCTGTAACAAATTGACCAGTTAGAACAACCCCTGTTCCTGTTCCACCAGTCAATGACATTGTGTGATGATCTAAACTGACGGCTGCTGTGCCTACACTTCCAGCACTTGTAGAAGTAAGATCACTAAAATTATTCACTTGGCCCACTGTTGGTGCTGATCCAGCAGTAGCATCACCCTCAAGGTATGACTGAGTGTAGCTGAAGGTTTCACCAGCAGTGGTTTGTGTTGCACTTGGCATGGTCACTGCGGGAACTCCATTTGTAACAGATCCAAAGCCACCTACACTTGCAGCGTCACCACTTGTAGTCGTTATATTGGTGCCACTAATGCTGTAAGAAGAACCGATTTTATCAGCTGAAGTTGCAGCCGATAAACTCTCCAGCTTAACGCTTGAGGTGATCGTGCTTTGAATGTCACAGTATGCAGCTGATGGAACACAGAGGGCGGCAAGTAGTAAGAGTTTTTTCATTTGATACCTACTTTAGAGTTCTTGTTATCTACTATAGTATCTTTTTTCTTTTTTATCTGAAAACCTAGTGAAGCTGTAGAAGCTGAAAAAATCGAAGCTATAAATGTGGGGTCAAAATCTACGATCTTTTTGCCAGATGGCGGTTCATAGTATGAAAGGGATAAAAGTGTTGCCGACCACAAAAGCACGCAAACTTTCACAATGGTTTCAACTTTGCTTGGTTCTTGATCTTCCATTTAAGTTAAGATTCTTGTCTAATACTAGCAAGTTAGCTATGTTTGGAAAGTAACACAAGATTATTATGCTTAGAATTTTAAAACCTATTCTTATGACATTCTGTAAGACGAATGCTGTAAAAAAACTAATTCTTGATCTTTTAAAGGCATTAGCAAAGACTACAGACAATACAATAGATGACCAGATTGTAGATTATGTGTCAATTCATCTATGGCCAGAGGATAAGTGAAAAATATTATAAATATTCTTACAAAAAGACCAAGTCTAGAATCTGAGTTTGCTGTAGAAATTTGTATTGCAAATCTTTATAAATTTGAAAATATAGACGAACTAAGAGAAATAGCACTTCAGCTGGCGCGAGCAAATCATAAACAATCACAGTTCATTGCTAATGCATTAGAAATAATGTGTAATCAGCAAGACAATATAAATTATTTAGAAAGGAAAATTGCTAAAAAAAAAGCGCCTTTAGTGAAGCGCCTTAAATACATTTTGTTTGGTAAAGATTAGGGACTTACTTAAGAACAATTACGAAAAACTTAATGCCCTAATTTATACTTCTTTACTAATGTTCTCCCAATAATAAACATCTTTGTGACGATTAATCATTCGGTCTAAGATGTCTCTACGTTGATACTCGTATGTATTATCCGTATCAGGGTCGTAGAATATTTGACCCTCATAAGGATCGCTGGGGAATCTAGAAGGGTAGGTCATCTACGCTAATCGTTTCCTCTGGCTCTGGCTTGCTCTGTGATGATTCTTTTGGAGGTAATGGTGCTAGTTTGCCACTATTACCCCACATACCGCCCCAAAGCGTAAATCCAGCTTCTTCATGATACTCTTTTTTGTCTGTATAGACTCTGATTGTTGAGCCATCTTTTTCTGCTTTGTCATGCATTTGCATAAAAAACTTTGCAGCTTTTAGTGCATTTTCACAAGAAAAATCAAAGATTATATTTTTTTCTGGTGCAT